>Ga0156295_1205_pt1 | contig 22278 bp, 18 predicted proteins | sample RifCSPlowO2_12_FD_107943 | JGI IMG/M metagenome (GOLD analysis project Ga0156295, IMG submission 107943) | Nitrospinae bacterium RIFCSPLOWO2_12_FULL_45_22 | reverse complement strand
GGTCTTTGCTTTAGTGATATTGGGCTGCCGCACCTTAGGATCATCTTCGGGTAAAGGAGAGAAGACTATTTTACTCTTGCTTTTAGTTATATCCAGGATCCGTTGGGCTAGTTCCAAGATAGTCATCTCGTGGGGATTACCCAGATTTATAGGTTGGTTAATGTTGGACAGTAATAACCGGTAAAGGCCATCTATGAGATCTAATATATAGCAAAAGCTACGGGTTTGAGTACCATCGCCAAAGACCGTCAGGTCTTCATTCCTCAAGGCTTGAGAGAGAAAAGTAGGAATAGCCCGGCCATCTTTGATCCGCATCCTCGGCCCATAGGTATTAAATATACGGGCAATCCTTACCTCCAGCTTATGGAAACGGTGATAGGCCATGGTCATAGCCTCGGCAAATCGTTTAGCCTCATCATATACACCACGGGGCCCTACGGGGTTGACGTTACCCCAGTAAGTCTCTGGTTGTGGGTGGATCAAAGGGTCACCATATACCTCAGAGGTAGAAGCCAGTAGAAAGGCAGCTTTTTTGGCTTTAGCTAAGCCCAGGGCCTTATGAGTCCCTAAAGAGCCTACTTTAAGGGTCTGGATAGGTAATTCTGCATAATCTATGGGGCTAGCCGGTGAGGCCAGGTGCAGGACAAAATCTGTTTCTCCATCTATGGAGAGGTAGTTGGTGACATCTTGTTGGATAAAGGTAAATTTGTTATTTCGCCCTATTAAATGGGCAATATTGGCCTTATCTCCGGTAATAAGATTGTCAATACATACTATCTCGTGGCCTTTTTTTAGTAGATAGTCGCAGAGATGTGACCCGATGAATCCTGCCCCGCCGGTTATTACTATTCTAGCCATGATCGCTCCTCTCCATTCCCTTGTTGCAGCCGGTATTGCATCTCGTATAGCCTACTATAAACCCCATTGGAATTTAATAGCTCGGCATGAGTACCTATCTCCCTAATCCTGCCCCCTTCCATAGCTATGATCTTATCTACATCCCTGACCGTGGAGAGGCGATGGGCAATGATAAATGTTGTCCGGTCTCTCATAAGATTTTCCAGGGCTTTTTGCACCATATATTCCGACTCTGTATCCAGAGAGGAGGTTGCCTCATCCAGGATCAGGATAGGTGGGTTTTTTAAGAGGGCACGGGCAATAGCGATCCGCTGCCGCTCCCCACCCGAGAGCCGTACCCCTCGGTCACCAATTAGAGTGTCATAACCCTGGGCGGACTGGATAATAAAATCATAGGCATAAGCGGCTTTGGCGGCCGCCTCAACCTCTTCATCAGTAGCATCCAGTCTACCAAAGCGGATATTGTTCCGTAAGGTATCATTAAAGAGAATGATCTCCTGGGAAACTACACCAATCTGGGCCCTTAGCGATGCCAGACTCGCCTCTCTTATATCAATACCATCAATTAATATTCTTCCTTCCTGGGGGTCATAAAACCTGGGCAGTAAATCCATCAGAGTGGATTTTCCTACTCCACTCATGCCTACCAGGGCGATCTTCATCCCTTTTTCAACTTTCAAATTAATATTTTTTAACACCGGCCCTCCGCCAGAGTTATATTGGAAGGTCACAGTTTCAAAGACAATATTGCGGGCTATCTCAGGTAAATTTATGGCCGCTTCTTTTTCTTTGATCTCACTCTCGGTGTCCAGCAGATCAAATACCCGGCTAGCGGCCGCCAGGGCTTGCTGGATAGCATTATTGGCCTTACTGATCTTCCTTACTGGTGAATACATCATCATCATGGCTGCCATAAAAGAGAAAAAAGTCCCCGGGGTAGTATGCCCCAGAACCACCTGATAGCCCCCATAAAGTACCACCCCACCGATACCAATAGAAGCAAAGAGTTCTACCAGGGGCGAGGTTAATTCATCAGCCCGCACACCTTTCATAGTAGTCCGGTAATATTTTTGATTCTGCACCCGAAACTTTTCTGTCACATAATCTTCCCGACAAAAGGCCTTGATAATCCTGGCACCGACAAAGGTCTCTTGCAGATAGGCATTGAGGGTGGCCATCTTCTCCTGAGTACGCCGGCTGATATTTTTGAGCTTCTTGCCCAATTTATTAGTATAAAAGCCGATCAAGGGCATAACCATAAAGGCAATAAGGGCTAGTTTCCAATCTCGGATGAAGGCAACACCCGCCAGCCCTATCATGGTTATTATTTCAAGAAACAGACTGCTAATTACATTAGAAACTGAGTGCTGGATCATGGCAATATCATTAATGATCCGGGACATAAGGGCTCCGGTAGGATTGTCGTTAAAGAACTTCAGGGACAGGTGTTGAATATGGGCATAGAGGAGATTACGCATATCCCGGATTACCTTTTGCCCTACGGATCGGATCAGGTAAGCATGGGCATAGCTGAAGGCGCCTTTAACCAGATAGATGCCTATAATAGCCAGGGGCAACAGTCTTAGCAGGCGGGCATCTCTATTCATGAAGACACCATCCAGCACAGGCTTCACTATCCAGGCAGATAGGGCTATAGCCGCAGAGACAAAGAAACTACAGAAGATAGCCAGGGCTATCTGGCGCCAATAAGGCTTTATAAATTGCAGGAGCCGTGGATAGAGGTTCATGGGATACTATTTCCTCGGCCGATACTATAATATTCGAACCCTAATCGCTTTTTCTTTTCGGGGTCATAAATATTTCTACCATCAAATATTACTGGGCGACGCATCAACTCTTTTATCCGTTCCATGTTTAATAGCCTAAATTCCCTCCAATCGGTAATGATAACCAGGGCATCAGCATTTTCTGCCGCTTCATAGGCGCTGCTACAATAAGTTATATGGGGGAGTATTTTTTTTGCATTCTCCATAGCGGCCGGGTCATATGCCTTTATCCGGGCCCCTTCGTTTAGCAGACTATTGATTATCTCGATAGATTTAGCGTCCCGCATATCATCGGTATTAGGCTTAAAGGCCAGGCCCAATACCCCCAGGATTTTATCTGATAGGGGGTTTATCCTTGCTTTGATTAGATTGACAAAATGGGCACCCCGCTCTTTATTTATATTAATTACTGCCTGGAGCAGATCAAAGTTGTAGCCTAATTTGGCGCTAGTTTGCACTAATGACTCCGAATCTTTAGGAAAACAAGAGCCACCAAACCCTAAGCCTGCGGAGAGGAAATCAGGCCCAATCCTGGAATCGTACCCCATACCCCGGGTTACATCGGTCACATTGGCCCCGGCCTTCTCACATATATTGGCAATAGCATTAATAAAAGATATTTTAGTAGCCAGGAAGGCATTAGAGGCATATTTGATTATCTCGGCACTATATACATCCGTAATCAGCATGGGTCTGCCCAGGGTGGCATATAGTTCCAAAAGTTTCATAGCGACCTTTTTGTTGGGGGCGCCAATGACTATCCGGTCAGGGCAAATGGTATCCTGGATAGCAGAGCCTTCCCGCAAGAACTCTGGGTTAGAGACCACGTCAAAATCAGTATCTACCTTCTTGTTTTTTTCGATAATCTTTCGGACAAAATCTCCAGTACCTACGGGTACAGTACTCTTGTTCACGATGATCTTATAACTATCCATAGCCTCGGCAATACCTTTGGCAACCGCTTCTACATAAGATAAGTCTGTCTCACCATTGGCCCGGGGTGGTGTTCCTACACAGATAAAGATTATCTCGGCTCTCTTTACCCCTTTAGCAATAGAAGTACTGAAGAAGAGCCGGCTATCCTTAGTATTGCGTACAACCATCTCTTCCAGGCCCGGTTCATAGATAGGGATCTTTCCCTCCTGCAACATCTTTATCTTCTCTTCTACTACATCAATACATATCACTTCATTGCCTAGATCGGCAAACACTGCCCCGGTTACCAATCCTACATATCCGGCCCCAATAACACATATATTCATTTTAACCCCTCTCTATAATATGGTGGGTATTGTCAAAACTTCACCACAGAGTACACAGAGAAATCATTAAATATCAATTCTCCTTCTGCTTTTCGCAACTTCACCACAGAGTACACAAGGTATTGCTCTGTGCTCTCTGTGGTTTCATACTTTTTCCCTCTTTTTTCATAAAACTTTTGACATTACCATATGGTGAGAAGCTAGGGGTAAGTAGTAAGTGGTGAGGGGTAACTCCTCACCACTTACTACTCACGCCTTACGTAAATACTGGATAGTATATCTCAGCCCTTCAGGGAATTTTACCTTCGGCCGGTACCCCAGAAGCTGCATGGCCCTGGAAATATCGGCATAAGAGTGTCTGACATCACCTGGCCGGGGCTCCAGGTAATGGGCTTCCAAATTAATCCCTAAGGCCTCGCGCAATTCATTGATTAAATGATTAAGGGTAAAGCGCTCGCCACAGCCAATATTATATGCCTGACCGCTAGCATCCTTAGCTGACCAGGCTAGCATATTAGCGGAGACCACGTTGTCCACGTAAGAAAAATCTCTACTCTGGTTACCATCACCATACACTGTTAGGGGCCTTTGTTGTAAAGCCAGGCGGATAAATTTGGGTATCACCGCGGCATAAGGAGAAGCAGGGTCCTGGCAGGGACCAAAGACATTAAAATATCTGAGAATAACCGTCTCCAGACCAAAAGTGCGATAAAAGATCCGGCAATATTCCTCACCGGCTAGCTTGGTTACTGCATAAGGAGATAAGGGATTAGGAGTCATATCTTCCTTTTTAGGTAGTCGGGGAGTGTTACCATAAACCGACGAAGAGGAGGCAAAGATAACCCTTTTTACTCCCGCTTCCCGAGCGCTGATAAGCAGATTAATAGTCCCCAGTATATTTATTTCCGTTGTTTCTCTAGGATTTTCCAGGGAGCGGCTTACAGAAGGCAAGGCGCCTAAATGAAATATACCAGCCCTACCCTGGCAAGCCAGCCGAGTAGTCTCCAAATCCCTGAGATCACCTTCTAAGATTTCCACCTTGTTAAACCGTTGTCGGCAACCGGCCAGATTTTCCTGCTTACCGGTACTGAAATTATCCAGTACCCGAACAAGATACCCTTGTTCTAAGAGCCATTCTGTTAAGTGCGAACCAATAAATCCCGCTCCCCCAGTAACTAAAAACCTCACTCTTTTATCTCCTTATTTCAGATCTCCTGGCGGCCCTCCAGGGATTTGGATAAGGTTATCTCATCAGCGTATTCTATATCCCCCCCTACCGGTAAGCCCCTGGCTAAACGGGTTACTTTTATACCTAAGGGTTTAACCAGCTTAGCTAAGTACATAGCAGTAGTCTCCCCTTCGAGATTGGGGTTAGTAGCAATGATAAGCTCTTTAACCTCACCTGACTTTAATCTGGCTATCAACTCTGCGATCTTTAATTGCTCTGGGCCAATACCATTCAAAGGGGAGAGGTGTCCCTGGAGTACATGATAAGAGCCTTTATAGCCACGGCTCTTCTCTATAGCCAGTATATCGCTTGGTTCCTCCACTACACATATGGTCTCCTTTGCCCTTGAAGGAGATCGGCAGATAGGGCAAGGGTCTCCTTCGGTTATAGCATAGCAGATGTTACAATGGCGTATCTTTTCTTTTATATCCAGGATAGCTTTAGCCAGGGTCTCGGCATCTTTTTTGGGGTTTTTTAAGATAAAAAAGGCTAGCCGCTGAGCACTCTTAGGCCCTATACCGGGGAGCCGTCTAAGGGCTTCTACTAATTTTACCAGGGAAGGTGGTAGCTCCATAAATATTTATAATTAGAAGAGGCCGGGAATCTTTATTCCCCCCGTCAGTTTACCCATTTCTTCGGTAACCATTTCCCGTGCTTTCCTCAGTGCCTCATTTACCGCCGCGCAAACTAGGTCCTCCAGCATCTCTAAATCGGTTGGATCTATAACACTAGGGTCTATTTTGATAGAGAGGACTTCTTGCTTCCCGTTAGCTACTACCGTCACCATACCACCGCCCGCAGTAGCCTCTACTTTGTTTTCACCCATCTTATCTTGCAGCTCTAAAAGCTTCTGCTGCATGACCTGGGCTTGTTTGAAAATATTGCCGATTCCCTTGGCCATCTTTTCACCTCCACTTGTGTTCTAGGTTCTAGGTAGTAAGCAGTAAGGAGTTACTGCTCACGGCTTACTCCTCACTCAGTCTGTGTCCTGTATCCTTTAAAATCTGGCCGCCAAATATTTTCATGGCTTCTTGTAATATATCTAGTTTACTCTCTTTTGTTTCGCTCTCTTGCCCTTGACCCTTTTTATTTTCCAAGACTAGGAACCGGGGCTCCACCATTTTTCCTGTGACCTTAAAGGCCGCTTTTTTAATGATCTCTTTTTTGTGAGGCTCATCCTTGAAATAAAACTCATACTTCTTATCTAATTCCAGGACCAGATGCTTATCATTTAATTCTTTCGGGATTATATAATCCAGGAACGGTGCTAGCGGGGCTTTATCCTGCGCAACTATCCCTTTGATTCTTTCCCATAGCTGATTCAGTTCGCCCTCTTCTGGGGGTATAGAACCGGGATCAGGGATCGGAGGTTGGGGATCGGGGATTGAGGATCGGAGATCAGGGATCAGGACATCTGCTCCCTGACCTCTGACAACTGATCCCTGGTTTGCGGCTAATTTTCGCTCCAGGTTAGCTATTCGCTCAATAATATCTTCTAGCGGACGCACCGGCTTAACCATAGTCATCTTTACCAGGGCCATTTCTAAGGAGATGTGGGGGTTGGAAGCTACCCGGATATTCTTGTCTAGTTCTAACAGGATGTTAAAGAGAAGGTTTAATTCTTCCAGATTGAAGCGTTGGCTTTGGGTCTTTATCCGGGCAAGTTCAGCTTGGGGCCAATGGATCAACTTTTCTGGCGCTTGAGTTACCTTCAAGATAACCAGGTTTCTAATATAATTAGCAAATTCATAGCAAAAATCTTTCAGCTCATGTTGGGCCTGGGAGAGGTGTTGGGCTAATTCTAATACCAGAGACGGGTCTTTATCTGCAACACCTTCCACAATAGCGTGAATAAGCTCTAGATCAATCCCGCCCAGGATACTCTCTATATCCTCTTTTTTTATTTCTCGTCCAGCATAAGATACCACCAGGTCCAGGAAACTCTGGGCATCACGGATACTTCCCTGTGCCTTCCGGGCAATCTGTATAAGACCATCTTCCCCTATACCGATCCCTTCCTCGCGGGCAATTAATTCCAGTCGGCCCGCAATATCGGATACTTGAACTAGCTTCAGATAGAAACGCTGACAGCGGGACAGGATAGTATTAGGCACCTTATGGGGCTCAGTAGTAGCAAGGATAAAGATAACATGTGCTGGAGGTTCTTCCAATGTTTTTAATAGGGCATTAAAGGCTTCCTTGGTCAGCATATGGACTTCATCTATAATATAGATTTTATAGCGGCCCCTTGCGGGCACATATTTCACATTTTCCCGCAGTTCTCTAACTTCATCTATCCCTCTATTGGAAGCGCCATCTATCTCCAGCACATCTATGGAATTACCCTGGGATATTTCCTGGCACATGACACATTGGTTACAGGGAGTAGGACTGGGCCCTGCCAGGCAATTCAAAGCCTTAGCTAATATCCGGGCAGTAGTAGTCTTACCAACCCCGCGGGTACCAGCAAAGAGATAGGCATGGGCAATCCTACCGGCGGCTATAGCATTTTTAAGGGTTTGACAAACATGGTTTTGGCCTACTACCTCTTCAAAGCGTTGCGGCCGCCATTTCCTTGCAGTAACTAAGTAGCTCAATTCTTGATTTCCCTCATAAGAAAGGCCGTGCACCCCTCATTGACTCTCTCTCCCAGGCGCTTCCTGAGCAGTTAGCTCGAACCAGGCTCCCTTGCAGCAACTAAGGGTGCCTGCTTACCGCTGCTTCCTCCCGGACCTGACGGGGTTCGCAAGTCCTTATTGTACAAGACCCAGTTGTCAACACCACTTACCCAGAGACCCGACCCTGAAAGAAGCCGAGCCGCTGAAAAGGGGATTCAGTCCCGTTATAGCGGATTACGGGTTACAGGGCACCGCTACCTCCCCACCTAGCACGGCCATTACCAGCCATTAATCTTCTTGCTTGGATTTCCAGAGAAATTGGCATTAATAATATTACCGATTTCCCTTTCCATGTCAAAAAAATTTAAATTATATTGCCTCTTTTCTTTTACTCGCATGAAGGACCGTAATGCCTATCACTTCCCCCTCCTCATATCTGATGATAATATCGTCATCAGTGAGCTCGCTATCATCAGCATGGCTGGGCTTTTTAAAGTTTAAATACAGGACATCTGCCTCCTCATCATAACTATACCAGATGCGATTAAAAGGTATACTTAACAATTGGGGAGTAAGGTTGAGGATATCTTTCACATTTATCAAGGCCATAGCTTTATCCTCCTTTCGATTTGCTTAATCCTCCTGGTCAAGAAAGCTGTAATGATAAATCCATCCTCTTTGTTCACCTCTTTGTACACGACAATCAAATATTTCCCGGACTCAATTTCTTTGAGTGCAAGCAACTCTTCGGCCTCGCCTTCATAAAGTGCCTCTGGTTCTTGAACGGTTTCAAGAACCTCAAAATAATAACCGGCCATTTCTGAATGCTCTTCAGTAATATGAATCCATCTCTCTTCCGATAATCGGATAGGTATGCCGTTTTTTGATTTAACTATCTTCATACTAAGCCCTCAATCCTACTATTTGTGAATAGTTGAGGACTAAGACTCACTAAGCCTACGCATCCTTCTGTTAAGCAGGATGGAAGTTGGGCTTGTATTACCAACAAGTCTACCTTCCTCATCCTCCTAGGATATCTTCAACGGAACCTACTTGCAAAAGTGTGGCCTTTGAGTCGCGCTCTCTATACTCTTCTAGCTTCTCTGCTAAAGCGCGATATTGGTTTGTAACCGAAACCTGGCAACTGCACGGATACCCAACTGCCTTAAACGAGTATTGGCCTTTGCCTTTTTCTGGTATATCGAAGAGGTAGCAATGACCAATATCAACATCAGGATGTTTATTGCAACGGTCCCAAAAGATCAAAGGCTGAAGAGGCAAAGCAGTGCACTTGTCCAAATTCAGCAAAAATGGCTCGTCCTCTGAGAACGTATAAGGGCCTCGATATTGGGAGAATTTGAAGAACGGAGGAGGGCCACATGCATGCCGAAATATACCGTGATGCTCGCTCCCGAATCTCTGTTTGGAGACGTTCTCAAAAAATCCGAAGACATGGGTCGCAAATACTTTTTGGCTGATGTTTGCTAATATTTGCACTACTCTGAGAATGTCTAATTCGGTTTCTCTGACCTTGCCGTGCTTATACGATGCAAAGAAAGTTACAGCATCATTGAGCGGTTGGTGAAATTCAGGGTTCAAGAGTTCTTGAAAAGGGCAAGAGATGACAGCATTATTTCCCAACTTACTAAGACAGTCATTGATTAAGGCCCATAGTGGCCCGGCTGACCTCTGTGTGAAACCCTTAAAAAGTCTTGATTCGCCCTCTGTTTTATTTAAACAAAAATCCAAATATGCCACGTAAGCGGCCATTGTAAGTGCAGCCTCGATGAATTCGAAGGCCTGTTTTACAAGCTTGGCCTGATCAACCTGACTTAGGTACAGGGCCAATGGTACAGCTAAAGGGTAGGGGAGAGTGGAAACAAGATCACTCAGTTCCTTCCATGACTTTTCCACTGCCCGTTTTCGGTAAATCTGGATGGACGATTCATCAACGAATGAGATTGATGTGTTGCTAGTGCCGAAATCTAGGCCAATGTATGCCTTAGAGGTTGCTGCTGTCTGGGTGTATGTCATATCGAGATAGAACGGCTTGCCTTTAAGTGCGATGGTTTCTGCTTCAGTACGTCCGCTCTTGTATATGAATGTCGGCATAGCAGTGCCGTCATGTTTGACGATAAGTTCCACTTGCAAAGCTGCATCGAAGGGACAGTTAAGTGGGGTGTAGACTATGTGCTCCTCTATATTTTGCAGGTTTTCATGATCATTCGGGTCAAAGCTAGACCGAAGGAAATAGTAATCTAGTTGCTGACGGGGTGGATGATCCAGCTTAACTCGCCACCTCATTGGTTTATCAATAAAACTTCGCAGGATACTCGCAGAGGGGAGTAAAACACCGGGCATATCGGTCACGTTAGGCAGACCTTCCACTCTAGCTCTAAAGCACTGAGGCTGATAAACCGAGCGGTCGGCATCCAGAATAAGGCAAAGTCGATTATAGGTGACCGAGGAAAAGTCCCCCCCTTGATTATGAAACCTCCTAGCACACTCTACTGCCAAACCCTTGGTAACGACTTCTTGAAAATCGGGTAAGCGCAATATTTCGGCATCGCCCAATTCACCTGCAAAATCGCGCTGTAAAAGTTCTCTAAGCCAGCCAATATTGGCTGATCCTCCAGAGAGGAGTACGACTGAAATTGGTGCACCACAAAGTTCTTCTTTGCCACGTTGAAGTGCTTGGCGAATAATATGTTTGAGGCGTGGTTCCCACACCTTACTAACAAATATGTTGCGAAGTTCACTCCCTGAAAACTGCACATTGATGAATTTGCCAGTGGCAGAAAATGGGTCTTCTGGTAAGGCAATCGGGACGTTAACGGTTAGTAAGGATTCGATTCCCCAGTTTACAATGCTCTTGCATAAAGTAAGCTTTGGATTCTCAACCCTGTAAATAGTCTCATGAAAATTATTCACGAAGTTGCAGTATTCGTTAGCCGCCGTGGACAGGTCGTCTATGCCTTTGCGCCACTTCCCGTAGACTTCTAGCCCTTTATTAAATTTGTCCTTACGGCTTTGTGGTAACAGGTATTTCCAAAACAATTCCTGGGCGATCATCCGATTCACATAAAAGCCTCCTATGGGCCCTGACGAGGCTGCTAATGGCCTGGAATTACTCCCGGTTCGGCTGATATCTCCTTCCTTAGTTGTTTCTATTATGCAAACGTCAAATGTACCGCCCCCGAAGTCCATAACAAGGGCATAATGTTTGGTTCTCTCGGCTACGAGAGGATGTCTAAGCCCATACCGGTAGTATTGGAATACCGCAAATGGCTCCGGCAAAAAGTCAATCTTTTCAAATTTTCCATCCAAGATACGTTCGAGATTTCGACGGTAGTTTGATAACCAATCCGGACCCACTAATTCAGTTTGCATCACTAATGGTTCAGCCAGTAAGATGCTGGTACCCTTAGCGACGTCATTATTTTCTAACCATTCGCTAACATACTTAAGTACCTCGTGAAGAAAATCGTGGGTTAGTTTACGCGCTGATACCCTTTCTCCAGTTGCTGTATCAAACTTTTTGGGTGGTTCGGATTTAGGATCAATATTGCCAAGATCAATCTTGAAATCTTCATTGATCTCGTAGCGATTTTTGGCTTCTGCAAGTGCCGATGAGCCTATAAGTACCGACGCCCTGGGCCTATAGTATAGAACGGTAGGTATGTTTGTGCTACCTTCAACATCAATCATACGAACAGTATTTATAAAGAACTCTTTCTTACTCATAATTCATAATGCCTCCATACAACTAAAAGATTTTTATAATCCGTGGATTTTTTTTCTTCTTTGATCCTTAAGCATTAGGAACCGATTAAGCTTTTTCCTGAAAAGATAATTGGGGAGGAGAAGTTGTTGAATGAAACTGCTATTCACCTCCTATGGGGTTAAATAACGTGATATATAGCCCGCTTTCCGGAAAAAATATGCATAAAATTGGCTTAACCCATTGATATTATTGACATAAAGGGATATAATTAAGCAACTGTATTTCCTATGTAGTCCATGAGAAAAGTTAAATATATTGCCAACAGAGCTTCATATAAGGCAATTAGTATTTTATTGTGTAGTCCATATAGTTTCCGGGATATGGGATATTTTTATTATACCAGGTATAGTGTTAATTGTCCGCAGTCCTCACTCCATGGACCCTGAGCCAATAGAAATATTCTCCGTGCAAAAAACAAGATTTTGTTAGAGCAATCTCTTAAACTTTAGAACATTTTATATTATAATTAAGGACGAATTCAATGGGTGAAATTTTTATCCTGAATCCAGAGCGAGTAAATCTCGCTTCTAATTTAATTGCATAGGAATTTCCATTTTAATAATGCGGTTTTTCAGGGTATCAATCCCAAGAAGGTAAATCGCATACCAATTTCCTTTTTTGACAGGATTTACCAGATGAAACAGGATAAATACGAGGAAGCGCTCATGAGCTATTGGCTTACAAAGGACATGAAAAATAGGTCAGGCTTCCAGCCTGACAAGAAGGTATTTTCCAGGGAAAAATTGGTAAATCCTGTTAATCCTGTCTAAAAAGCTCGCCCGAAGGGCGTTAATTCAATAATAATTGCTTGTAGCATGCGAGCTTGCTCGAGATCTCATTTTTCAGTGGCAACTAATTAATATTGAATATGGTCTAAATTCAGGTTTATAAAGGGACTAGGGGACGATGTTTTGGGAATTTGTAAAACGCATAGTTGGGAGCCGGAATGAGCGGGAATTAAAGCGTATCCAGCCCCTCGCAGACCAGATCAATCAGTGGGAGAAGGATATCCAGAAGCTCTCCGATTATCAGCTCCAACAAAAGACCGGTGAGTTTAAAGAGCGTTTCGAGAAAGGTGAGGGCCTGGAGGCCCTTCTTTGCGAAGCCTTTGCTGTGGTTCGAGAAGCCTCCCGTAGGGTATTGGACATGAGGCATTTCGATGTGCAGTTGCTAGGGGGTATAGTGTTGCACGAAGGTAAGATTGCTGAAATGGCTACCGGAGAAGGTAAGACCCTGGTAGCTACTCTCCCTGTCTATCTCAATGCCCTTACTGGTCGAGGGGTTCATGTAGTAACGGTGAATGACTACCTGGCTAAGCGGGATAGTGAATGGATGGGTGTGATCTATAAATTTTTAGGTCTGACCGTAGGGGTTATTCAGCACCAGATGGATGATCGGCAGCGCCAAGGGGCCTACCTGGCCGATGTAACTTATGGTACTAATAATGAGTTCGGCTTCGATTATCTGCGGGATAATATGAAATTCTCTCTGGAACACTATGTCCAGCGGGAATTGAACTATGCCATAGTAGACGAGGTAGATAGTATACTTATTGACGAGGCCCGCACCCCATTAATCATCTCTGGGCTGGCAGAAGAGTCTACGGAAAAATATTATCAGATAGATAGGATTATACCAAGGCTGAAGCGGGAAGAGGATTACCAGATAGATGAGAAGGCCCGCACCGTTAGTCTCTCAGAAGAAGGGGTAGGTAAGGCAGAGAGATTGCTGGCGGTTGAAAACCTCTATGACCCTTCTAATATGGAAATATTACACCATGTCCAGCAGGCACTAAAGTCCCATACGCTATTTAAAAGAGATGTGGATTATGTAGTAAAGAATGGTGAAGTAATTATTGTGGATGAGTTTACCGGTCGCTTAATGCCAGGAAGGCGCTATAGTGATGGTTTGCACCAGGCACTGGAAGCCAAGGAAAAGGTACATATCGCTAATGAGAACCAGACCCTGGCTACTATTACCTTCCAGAACTATTTTCGCCTCTATAATAAATTGGCCGGTATGACCGGTACCGCCGAGACCGAGGCAGCCGAATTTCACCAGATCTACGGCCTGGATGTGATAGTTATCCCCACTAACCGCTTCTTGATCCGCTACAACTACTCTGATGTTATCTACCGCACAGAAAAAGAGAAGTTCAATGCTGTGGTAAAAGAGATTGAGGAATTGCATCGCCTGGGCCGACCCATCCTGGTCGGAACTATATCTATTGAAAAATCCGAGCTCCTCAGCCGGATGTTAAAGCGCCGGGGCATAAAACACCAGGTATTGAACGCCAAGCACCATGAGCGGGAGGCGGAGATAGTAGCTCAGGCTGGCCGGCTAGAAGCCGTTACTATTGCCACTAATATGGCTGGGCGGGGAACGGATATCCTTTTGGGTGGCAATCCTGAATTTCTGGCCCTGGCTGAAGCTGATCCCCAGAAAGACCCGGATAAATACCAGCAGACTTTGCCCAAATACCGAGGGATATGTGCCCGGGAGCATGAAGAAGTTATTAGACCGAAACAGCTTATCTATAACTCGGACGATACTGCTATAGAGGGAGAAATCCCTGGCGGCTTACATATCATAGCTACCGAAAGGCATGAGGCCCGCCGTATTGATAACCAATTGCGGGGTAGGGCTGGCCGACAAGGCGACCCGGGCTCTTCCCGCTTCTATCTATCTTTAGAAGATGATCTTTTACGCATCTTCGGCTCGGAACGACTCTCAGGCCTGATGCAGAGGCTCGGTATGGAAGATGGTCAGCCTATAGAGCATAAATGGGTAACCCGGGCTATTGAGAATGCCCAGCGCAAAGTAGAAGCTCATAATTTCGACATCCGGAAACACTTATTAGAATATGACGATGTCATGAATAAACAACGGGAGGTTATCTACCAGCAACGTAGGCAATGTCTGGAGGGAAGAGGATTAAAGGAGATAGTCTTTGCCATGCTGGAAGAGGTGTTGGATGATATCCTGGTAGTCTACGTAAACTCTGAAATGCATCCGGAAGAATGGGACCTGGAAGGCTTAAGAGAGACTATGTGGAACAAGCTTGCCCTGCGGCTGAACCTTGATCGGGCCAAAGATACCATTTCCCTTGACGGGCGTAAGGATGGGCCTTTGCCTATCGGGCAGCTTAAGCGCGACTCTTTAAGAGAGGCATTGCTTAACGCCTTACAACGGACGTACGAAAATAAAGAAAAGCGCTACGGTGAAGCTATGATACGGCATCTGGAGAAGATGATTATGCTCCAGATCATAGACACTCAATGGAAAGACCATCTCCTTAATATGGACTACTTGAAGGAAGGGATTGGGCTGCGGGGTTATGGCCAGCGAGACCCCCTGAATGAATATAAGAAAGAAGGCTATGAGATGTTCATGGCCATGGTGCAGCGTATTAAAGAAGAAGCCACAGAATATCTCTTTAAGGCAGAACTCCAGCAAGAAGCACCGCTGGAACACCGCCGGGCTGCCCGCCAAAGGATAATAGAGCACCGTGGCGAGTTCGCCACTGCTTCGGCAGGGGCCGGAGGGGGTGATGGCCAGGCGCCCCAACCCGTCAGGAGAGTTGGCCCCAAGGTAGGCCGTAATGAACCATGCCCCTGTGGCAGTGGCAAGAAATATAAAAAATGCTGTGCCGCCTAAATGTTTTTAGACAAAGTAAAGGCCACTATTTATAAATATAGGTTATTAGAGCGAGGAGATAGGGTATTAGTAACGGTTTCCGGTGGGGCTGATTCCATCTCCCTGCTATATGCCCTATATTCCTTAGCGGATGAATATGGACTCTTTTTACATATAGCACATCTTAATCATCTGATCCGGCCGGATAGGTCTTTTGCCGATGCCTTATTTGTCCAAAAAATTGCTCAGGGTCTAAACCTGCCCTATACTATTGCAGCTATAGATTGCCTGGCTTATCAAAAAGAAAAAAGACTTTCCTTGCAAACTGCGGCCCGGGAGGTTAGGTATCGCTTTTTCATGCAAACCGCTCAAAATCTGAAATTCAATAAGATTGCCCTGGGCCACACTGCCGATGACCAGGCAGAGACTATCCTCATGAGGTTACTACGGGGTACAGGTCTTAAAGGATTAAGCGGTATCCTACCTATCAGGGAGGAAAATTTTTTCTTCTATATCCGGCCCCTGCTAGAGACTACCAGGCAAGAGGTAGAAGATTTTTTAACCCAGCAGAACATTAGCTATATTACTGACCCCTCCAATCTAAAGCCCGTCTATTTCCGCAATAAGCTCCGGTTGGAGCTATTGCCAGAGATAAAGAAGGGGTATAACCCCAATATTGTCAATACCTTGGCCAGACTGGCAGAAGTATTACGTGAAGAAGAGAGTCTCCTGGAGGATGTATCTCAGCAGCTCTTATCCGGACTAATCCTGGAGAAGGGCCCATTAAATATAATCCTCGATAAGCCTGGATTGTTAGAACTACACCCTGCCTTGCAGAGAAGAGTTTTACGGCAGGTCATACAGGAGCTGCAGGGAGGGTCGTATGGCCTCCCGACGCGGCATACCTTTGGCCTTCTTAGGATAATAACTCGTGATAACCCTGAACCCGCCTCTCTTAATCTACCCGGGGGATTAATGGCACAAAGCGATAAGGACAGAATCATAATTAGATGGAAAGAAAGCTCCCCTTCTTATCCATTACCAGAAAAAGAGTTAGAGGTTCCTGGTAGCACCTATTTACCAGACTATGGCCTGATCTTCAGTACTACTATTAAACCCCGGACCAATATCAGCCTACAAGAAGCCAAAGATAATCGTTTTATAGCCTTTCTTGATTATCACAAACTAAATCTGCCCCTAATCATTAGAACCAGAGATATAGGGAACCGATTCTGGCCCCTGGGTTTGCGAGGGAGTAAGAAGCTGAAAGAGTTTTTTATTGACCATAAAGTTCGGCGGGAAGACCGAGATAGAATCCCCTTGGTGGTTTCAGGGGCAGAGATTCTCTGGGTGGTTGGGCATCAGATAAGTGATGGGGCAAAGATAACCCCTGCAACTACTACCGTCCTAGAAATAAGGGCTCTAAAACCAAAAAAAGGCCAGGCCGATTAAACATATTTCATAACAACTTAGCCAACATTAGGATTTTAGCCACGGATGGACACGGATAGGCAATGCAAAATGCAAAATTAGCAGTTAGCATTTCAAAATCAATTCCTTCTTGTTAATTGCTAATTTTACCTTGTTAATTTTGCCATGAAGGCAAGAATCAGTGTTCATCCGTGTGTACCCGTGGCTAATATTATAGGGCTTATTTTGGCTAAACAGTTACCATATTTCCTTTATCAGTCAGATATGTTATTTTAAACCCCACATTGGGTCAGAGTTGAAATTATTATTATTTTCTTGGAACTCGAGGGAAAGATAAGGATGAGGCAGAAGGTATTCCTATTGGATATTGATGGGACATTATTGCATACTGGTGGGGCAGGGACCAGATCTCTTAGCCGGGCATTCCAAAAGATTTATGGGATAGAAAATGCCTTTCAGGGGATTACTATGGATGGGAAGACTGACCCAGAAATTGTTAGGGAGGCTATCCGCAAAAATAAGGTCAAGCAAGAGATAGAACCTACTAAAATAGAGGAGATATTGACGGAATATATTGCCTTTCTAAAAGAAGAGATATTGATATCGCCCAATTATCGTCTCATGCCAGGCGTAAAAGAGATGCTGGAAGACCTCCATGCCCGGCAAAACATCCTCCTGGGTATAGCTAGCGGAAATATCCAGCAGGGTGCAGAGATAAAACTAAAGCGGGGGGGAATCTATAAATATTTCCTTTTTGGGGCTTATGGTTCTGACTCAGAAGATAGAGGAGAACTGGTCCGGCTAGCTATTAGTAGGGCAAAGAAGTTTTTACCCGAAACAGAATTGACTAAGGAGGACATCTATGTAATTGGTGATACTCCCCGGGATATAATCTTTGGCCGCCAAGCCCAAGCAACCACAGTAGGCGTAGCTACCGGGCGTTATTCCCTGGAAGAACTTAAGCAACTCTCCCCGGACTACCTATTGTCCGACCTAACCTTTTATAAAACTTTGCTAGACTCCATTTCTTAGCTATAATCTATAAGAACTAAATAACCGCTTCCGTTGTAGCTTAGAAAGGACTGCCTCTGTAAAGCCGTTCAAAAAATGAATCATGATATCATAAAAATCCCTTGACAATTTCAAACAGAGAGTCCAAAATAAGGAGTCAAACTCCTTACTTTGTCTAATGACTGAAGGCGAGGGGTAGGTGACTTTTATTAAACTTTTTGGTAAAAAGTTTCCTAAAAATAAATTATTTAACCATTCTATTCAGGAGGTGAAGGATGTTCCAGTCAGAAGTGTATGTTGAATGTCCAAAATGTGGTTATGTTGGTCCTGCTAGCAAGGGGTTATTTCCCCCTTTAGGTTTTCCGTTGGGGTGTTTATTGTCTCCTATTCTATTTATTCCAAACCTGCTTTTTGGTGGGAAGGTTAAATGTCCTAAGTGTGGTCATGAAAATGTAAAACAAATTACTAAGGCTGAATACGAGGCCCTCTTAAAGTAGAAAATAAGGTAAATCTCTTAATGAAACCTAGATATTTTATTTATCCCTTTACAGCTATTGTTGGCCAAGCCCAGATGAAGCAATCCCTCATATTGAATGCTGTCAATCATCGCCTCTCTGGAGTATTGATCCGGGGGGAGAAAGGGACGGCAAAATCTACCGCAGTCAGGGCATTAGCGGCGGTATTGCCTGAGATAGAGGTGGTGGAAGACTGTCCGTTTAGTTGTGACCCCCACGATTTTAATAAGCTATGTCAGAGATGTAAAGCCAGGGTAGAGAAAAAGGCGCCTCTGCCAGTTACTAAGCGGAAGATAAAGGTAGTCAATCTTCCGGTAAGTGCTACTGAGGACCGGGTAGTAGGAACCTTAGATATTGAACAAGCCATAAAGACTGGTGAGAAGCGTTTTGAACCAGGCATCTTAGCTGACTGTAATCGAGGGATACTCTATGTAGATGAGGTAAATTTGTTAGATGATCACCTGGTGGATGTATTGTTGGATTCGGCTGCTATGGGGGTTAATACCATAGAGCGAGAGGGGATCTCTTTTAGTCACCCGGCAGACTTTATCCTGGTAGGTACTATGAATCCAGAAGAGGGGGAGTTACGGCCCCAACTCCTGGATAGATTTGGCCTATGTGTGAACATTGAAGGAATAAGGGAGATAGAGCAGAGGGTGGAAGTAGTCCGCCGTCGTACGGAGTTTGAAATAGACCCCGAGGCCTTTGTAGAAAAATGGCAGCCAGAAGAGCAGTGTCTAAGGGATCAAATCTTAGAGGCCCAGAAGTTGCTCCCCCGGGTCAAGATAAGTGACGAGATGCTCTTAAAGATAGCTAATGTAGCTATAGAGATTGGCGTAGATGGCCATCGGGCTGATATTGTTATGATGAAAGCGGCTATGACCCTGGCATCCCTTAATCAAAGGCCAGAAATAAGCTTAACGGATGTAGAAGAGACCGCTGAGCTGGCTTTGCTCCACCGGGTACGGCGTAGACCTTTTGAGGAGATCCGTTTAGACCGGGAGAGGATAAGAGAATTACTCTACAATAAACAACCCGTAAAAAAATAAACCGGATACAGCGCTCTAGGCCAACTTCGGGGTTAATTTATTATAGATGTTCACCCACTATGGGTGTAAAGAGAGGAGTATCTCCAAATCTTTTCTTCTTATAAGGGTTATGACCTATTCATAATTAAGGAGGTCTTTAAGTGCCCAGAAAGACGGAAAAGAAAATGAAATGCAACATTATTTATCAATCCTCTACTGGTAATACCAGGTTTGGGGCAGAGATAATCCAGTGGCAGATACAGAGGGAGGGGGGTAAGTGTGACCTTACCAGGGTAGCCGCTGTAACCGCAGATAAGCTAGAAAAATATGATGCTATTGGTATTGCTTCGCCGGTTTATAGCTTACAACCTGCTCCCAACGTGACTGAATGTCTCGCTCAACTACCTTCCTTCCCGGGCAAATATGGCTTTGTGTTTATCACTTATGGCATGTATCCAGCTAATACTATAGCTACCCTTGCTCAACTCCTCCAGGCCAAAGGCATACGTCTGCTGGGGGTACAGGCAATGCGGGCAGAAGAATCCTTTACTCCTATTAGGTTTCCTGGCTTAATACTCAGTGCTGGCCGACCTACCAATCACGATGCTATATTAGTACGGAACTTTGCTAGCGAACTGATTCATCGCTATACCTTGGTAAGGGGGGGATATGATATCTCCCCAGGGCTGGCCTTTTCCCGCTCGGCTGCTTTAGATAGCTTGACCCGCTTCGCTACCAAGGATATGATGCGGCGTATGATGGGACGGGTGATAGTGGACCGGACCAAGTGTGTCCAGTGTGGCTTATGTGCGGCCAATTGTCCTACCCAGGCTATAGAATTAAAACCCTTCCCTATGCTGGATAATAATAGATGTATGGGCTGCTGGGGTTGTATTAATATCTGCCCCTATGATGCGCTAGCGTCTCCACTAGCTAAAAACCGGCTCCGCTATAAAGGGATTAGAGAATATCGCAAGATGCAGATAGAAGACTATCTGGCACGAGTGCCTTAGGCAAACTGGGGTTACAAAAGGGTAAGATAGCAACCTGGGCCTTTTCAAAACATTATTTTTATTGTTAAGGAGGGGGGAGAAGTGATTGATGGGTTAAAGGTTTTTTCCGGGAGGGCTAATGAAGGACTTTCTCAAGAAGTCTGCCATTATTTAAAAATTCCTTTAGGGGATATGGAGATATCTAACTTTAGTGATGGAGAGATCCTGGTTCAGATAAATGAGAATGTCCGGGGCCAGGATGCCTTCGTAATACAGCCTTCCTGCTTTCCAGGAAACGAAAACCTTATGGAGCTCCTGATCATCATTGATGCCTTGAAGAGGGCGTCTGCTAAACGGATCACTGCGGTGATACCATATTATGGCTATGCCCGACAGGATAGAAAAGTCCAACCCCGTGTCCCTATCACTGCTAAATTAGTGGCCCGGCTGATAACAGCCTCAGGTGCAGACCGGGTATTGGCTATGGAACTCCATGCCGGACAAATCCAGGGTTTTTTTGATATCCCTGTGGATCATCTCTACGCCCGCCCGGTCCTGGTGGATTATTTCCGCTCCCTCAAGCTAAAAAATCTGGTAGTAATTTCTCCCGATGCGGGTGGGGTAGAACGGGCCAGGACTTATGCCAAGAAATTAAATGTTTCTCTGGGCATCATTGATAAGAGGCGGGATCAGCCTAACATTTCCGAGGTGATGCATGTTATTGGCGATGTAAAAGGTAAGGATACTTTGATTGTGGACGATCTGATTGATACGGCGGGTACTCTAACTCAAGCGGCTAATGCGTTATTAAAACATGGGGCCAGGAGTGTGCGGGCCTGTGCTACCCATCCCGTCCTCTCCGGCCCAGCAGTGCAGAGGATAGAAAAGTCTGACTTGACCGAAGTAGTAGTAACTAATACTATTGCCTTGAGAGAAGAGGCGAAAAAGTGTGAGAAGATTAGGCTCTTATCGGTAGCCCATTTATTTGGTGAGGCCATTAACAGTATACATAATGAGACCTCCATAAGTTCTCTATTTGATTAATTGGATGGATGGATAAGTGGCTAATATGAATAGAGAGGGTTTAAGAGACTATATCCTGGGTAAAGGGATGGACTTGATGGGGATTGCTGACCCCAATCTCTTTGACGCCCCCCCGGGATATAATCCTACCGATATTTTACCTGGGTGCCGGAGTGTGATAATCTTTGCTAAGGCCATCCCTAGAGGGGTATTTGAGGCATTAAATAGCCGCTATGATCTCTATATGCATGCCTATGAGCGCTATTTTGCTATTATGGACGACCTGGCCTTGCTCATTGCTGGTAAATTAGAAGAGACTGGATCCCTCTCTGCACCTATACCTTCCTGTACCCCTTTGCATCGTCGAGATGGTTGGTATCGGGGGATATTCTCTTTAAAACATGCTGCCCGGATAGCTGGTATGGGTTCCTTGGGGAAAAATTACTTGCTGATAAACGAAAGATACGGCCCCAGGTTGCGCCTGGGGGGGGTATTGACTACGGCAGAGCTCGTACCTGATAAACCCTTTGAAGAATCCTTCTGCGAGCCCGCTTGCCAGGTCTGTATAAAAGCCTGTCCCCCAAGGGCTATTAAGCCAGACAAATTTGAGCAGCCCCGGTGTTTTGACCATGCAGTTGCTCATCCCCTCTTAAAAGCCTCGGTTATTACCCGCTTTTTGCCCCGACGGCTCCAGGGGGATAGTTTTTCTCAGCTAGTAACAAATACCTTGGGTAGGCCTTTCAGGGTCGAATGTATCGAATGCCTGATCCAGTGCCCAAGATATCAAGTATCATAGAGTGATGTGCCACTTTAGGAGTTTTGGTGGACTTTTTTAATCTGGACGGTGTAGCTTAGAAAGGGAGAGGATATGAGCAAGAAGAGTAGACTTTTCACTTCGGAGTCAGTGACAGAAGGGCACCCGGATAAGATTGCTGATCAGATATCTGATGCCATATTAGATGCGGTTATGGAGCAAGACCCTACCGGACGGGTGGCATGTGAAACTCTATTAACCACCGGTTTAGTGGTCGTAGCCGGAGAAATAACCACTGCGGCAATCCTCGATTTTCCCCGGATAGTGCGGAAGACCATTGAAGGGATAGGA
>Ga0156295_1130_pt1 | contig 22685 bp, 25 predicted proteins | sample RifCSPlowO2_12_FD_107943 | JGI IMG/M metagenome (GOLD analysis project Ga0156295, IMG submission 107943) | Nitrospinae bacterium RIFCSPLOWO2_12_FULL_45_22 | reverse complement strand
CCCCTGAGGGTTTCCGGGTCTTCCAGGTCTTCTCTCTCCAGTCTAATCATGTATTTTAATGCTACCTGATAAGATTCTGTATTAGTATTTACCATCCGGACCCTTATTTTGCCGGTTTGTGAGTCTATGATCTTATTAAAAGGGATGGGTTCCAGATTACCACCCCGCAGGGTTATCAAGGCCCCGGTGCCGCCCTTTAAAAGAAATCTTGCCGCCCCATAACCTAAATCTCTGGTATACTCACAATCGAAAGGGATAGGGGGGCAGCTCCTCAATTCGTAGCCAATATCTTTTTCTACAATAGTAACCTTGTGACTCCGATTAGCCCAGCGTTTTTTTATCTCTTCTTTTACCACCTTTCCTAGATCCAGTTCTGAGAGTCTGGGATGGTCAAACTCGTCCCGCTCCATACTCTCTAGCCCATCAAGTTCTTCTGGGGCCAATCTCTCGCCTATCCCCTCGGAGATGATAAGGACGCCATGGTCATGGCCCATAGACTTCCTCTTTATAATAGCTGCCTCGATAATATCACACAGGTGTCGCAGACTAATATGTTCTTCCTTGAATTCCTCCGCAATGATAGTTAGGGTAGCCCCTGCGGCCTTACCAATACCCAGGGCCAGAAACCCGGACTGCCTGCCCATAGTTACGATAAAATACCAACGGCCAGTAGTTTTAGCATCTTCCATCAGGCTTTGAACTAAGGTCACTCCTACATGGCGGGCGGATTGGAAGCCAAAGGTGACATCGTTATCAGGCAGAGGCAGGTCATTATCAATAGTTTTAGGCACATGAGCCACTGAGATAACCCCTTGAGCCGTCTCTGCTATCCGGGCAGCAGTAAAGCAAGTATCGTCACCACCAATAATCAGTAAATATCGAATATTTAATCTTTGCAGGGCATCCAATGCCCGGCTTAGTTTTTCCGGGTTTTTAGCCGGATTTTCTCTGGATGTCCTTAAGATAGAACCGCCGGTAGTATGGATGCGGGATACATCTTTGATAGTCAAGTCGGTAATATGGCTGATGTCGCCCTGGGCTAACCAGTGAAACCCATCATAGATACCTATTACCTTAATTCCTTCGTTAAGGGCTTCAATGGTTGCTGCACTTATCACCCCATTTATGCCGGGTGCCGGCCCGCCACCTACCACTATGCCTAGCCGCCCATTCTTCTCTACCATGTTGATACCACCTCCAGAAAAGATTAAATATTGATTGTCCCTGGGCCTATCCTAGTTGATCATAATATGCTATTAGCCAGTGTTATGCAACTGCCTTAATCCTCAATCTGGCAGGAAAGGTCTGGGTAAGAAAAGGAGATTTGGAGATTATGGGGATAGGGAGATATCTTTATAACAGAACAAGTGCAAGAGCCCCTAATAACCAGCAATAGTAAGAGAAATGGTATAATTTGCCGTGACTGATGACCTTGAGCAAGTATCTCAGGGCCAGGTAGCCCATCAGGGCGGCTGTAAGGGTACCGAGAAGAGTAGGCAAGAATGGAGTATGGGTAGAGATAGTGGAACTACTTAGCTCCAGTGATACCGCACTCAGGATAGCTGGAATAGATAAAAGGAAAGAAAAGCGGGCAGCCAATTCGCCGGATAATCCCAGGAAGAGGCCCGTGGCAATAGTAGTGCCGGAGCGAGATATTCCTGGAGTAATGGCTATGCCCTGGGCCAGACCAATAAGCAGCGCCTGATAAGTCTTTATGGTACCATCCTTCTTTTTGCAATATTTAGTAAACCAGAGTAAGGTCCCAGTGAGACACAGGGCAAATCCAACGGCATGCGGAGAGGTAAAGAGGGATTCTAGCGGCTTTTTAAAGAGATAGCCTATGAGTCCCGTGGGTATAGTAGCCAGCAGGATAAGGATAGTCATCCGTGCCCGGCATAAGGCTGATCGAAACCCGGGATTACTGTTAAAACCCTCAACCACAGGCAATAGTTCTTCCTGCCATAGCTTTTTTAAATCTGGCCAAAAGACCGCTATTACTGCCCCTAGAGTGCCCAGGTGAAGTATAATATAGAACAGAAGCATGGGCTCTTTTAAGCCCAGTAAATGTTGCACTATAACCAGGTGGGCAGAGCTGCTGATAGGCAGAAACTCGGTTAGCCCCTGTATTAGCCCCAGAATAATACCTTGTGCAGTATCCATCATAAATATTGATCCAGACCTTTTTGTTTTAGTTTTTCTACCAGGTCCTTTATCTTTTGTCCCTGCTCTTTGGGACAGATCAGTAAGGCATCTTCGGTATTGATAATGATAATATTCTGCAGACCAATAGTAGCTACCAGTTTATCGGGACTGAAGATCAAACAGCCCTGGGACTCTATACCCTGGTGCTTACCCATAATAATATTGCTGGAGGCATCAGTTGGTAGGAGATCGTAGAGCGAATTCCAGCTACCTACATCACTCCAGCCGAATTGACCGGGGATGACTGCTACCCTGGAGGTCTTTTCCATTACCCCCTTGTCTATAGATACTGCTTCCAGCTCCGCATATACCTCCCTGATAACATCAGCCTCCTTCGGGGTACCAAGGGCTAAGCCGATTGCCTCTAAGCCCTGGCACAAATTTGGTAGATGTTTCTGTATCTCGTGCAGAAGGGTATTGGTACGCCAGATAAACATGCCACTGTTCCATAGATACTGACCACTACTAAAAAGCCTTTCAGCCACGCTTACTTCGGGTTTCTCAATAAAGCGGGCAGCCCGAAAGATCTTTTTATCTGCTAAACTCAGCAACTCCTCTCCTGCCTGAATATAACCATACCCGGTCTCAGGCCGCGTAGGCTGGATACCCAGAGTAACCAAATAGTCATGGCCCTCCAGGAATTGCTGTGCTATACCTAAAATTTTCCTGAACTCTTCCTCTTCCTCGATAAGATGATCTGCGGGTAGGGCACACATCAAGCTCTTTGGTTCCATCCGGCTAATATAGACGGCTGCTAGGCCCAGGCAGGGGGCGGTATTTTTGCCCATCGGTTCTACCAGGATATTGCTAGCAGGCAAGTCTGGTAATTGTTCCTGGACTAACAGGGACTGCTCCTGCGAGGTTACCACTAAGATTTTATCGAAGTCTATCACTGGCCGGACTCTGTCTACGGTCTGTTGCAGCATACTCTTCTGGCCAACTATATTCAAGAATTGTTTGGGGCACTTCTCTCGACTACGGGGCCAGAAACGGGTTCCTTTTCCCCCAGCCATAATAACTACATATAAGTTTTTCTTCTCATTCATGGAATATAAACTTTATGACTAACCGTTCACTTGGGTAACCTTTCTCTGCCACTAAGGCACGAAGACACCAAACCACAAGATCATTTAGCCAGTATATGGCGTAAGCTGCATACATATTGCAGAGCTTGCTCGACTCTTTCCATCTCATTTTTCGCTCCTTGGTGATTTAGTGCCCTAGTGGCTGAACGATTACAACCTAATTATAATACCCAGCGTATTAGCAGAAAGCCCAGGATAAGCAAAATAATAAACAGGATAGAGAGGAGGTTAAAGTATTTATCAATAAAGGTCTTAATAGGTTCCCCAAACCAGTAGAGCAATCCTGCTACCAGATAGAACCGGGCGGAACGGCTGATGACTGAGGCCAGGACAAAGACAGCAAAATTTATCTTGAAGGCCCCCGCAGCAATAGTAAAGACTTTATACGGTATAGGGGTAAAGCCGGCTATCCCTACTGCCCAGGCATCATACTGCTGGTATAGTTGCTGGACATAGTGGTATTTATCCAGGGCTTTAAAGCCATAAACGTTAAGGATATAGAACCCAATAAGCTCCATGAAATACAGGCCTATATAATAGCCAAAGATACCCCCTAAGACCGAGGAGAGGGAACAAATAAAGGCGAATCGCAAAGACCTCTTGGGGGCCGCAATCCCCATGGCTATCAATAAGGCATCCGGTGGGATAGGGAAAAAAGACGATTCAGAGAAGGCATTCAGGGCCAAGGCCCAGGAGCCATAAGGTGTATCTGCCCAATGTAAAACCCAATGGTATAATTTCTTCAACATTATTCGCTCAAGGGATGCCTATCCTTTGTTACAATGCCTATACAACTTCCAAGATCCTTACAGCGGTTTCTTAGTACAAGAGTATATTCTGGACAATTACACAAACAATGTACATAATAAAAGAAATATTAGGACTAAAGAGATGTTTAAAGCGAGGGGATTTTTATACCTATTTTCAATATAAATGATACCATTTATACCCTTTAGCTTCTTTTTTAATTCCACCACTTTATCCGGATATGGTTGTCCCCGCAAGCCATTAAGGGCTTTGGTAATACTTATTTGGGTTGATAGAACCAATACCGTGGGAGCAGTATAAGGATTCTTACTTAATTCCGTTAAGAAGCCTACTGCCTTGGAAAGAAAATCCTGTACTGTGAGTCTAAAGTTGTTCAAGGGGATATCACATAGCCATAGAAAAGCTTTAGCTGGCTTTCTGTAGAACCAATCTGTGTCAAGGGTGATGGTTGGCTCGCCGCGAAGTTTGTCTATGTACAACCAAAATGCTGCCCCAGTCAATAACAGCAACTGGATCGCCCCTATCACATGGTCAGGTGTATAAGGATGGTAATCCACTGGATAGGGGAGAATATCATAGAGTATCTTTGGATAACAACCTATAAGGATGCATAAAAAGGAAGTCAAACCCATAGCCAGTAACATATTGAAAGGCGGCTCTTTAGCCTCTATCTCTCCCTTTTCAGAAGGTCTACCGAAAAAGGTATAGTAAGGAAGTTTCAGGCCTGTATGGAGGAATGTTCCTATGGAGGCCAGATATAGCATAAGCTCTATGACAGGCTCATGTTTCAAGGCTGCTGCTGAGACTACCATTGACTTGCTTATAAATCCGTTAAAAAATGGTACACCAGAGATGGAGAAGGCACCTATCATATAAAGGGTAAGAGTAATGGGCATTTTCTTATACAAGCCTATCCCTTCTAGTTGGTTAAGCTTTTTCTTTCCTGTGGTGTAGATTACCGCACCAGCACCCATGAAAAGCAGGGCCTTATATAAGATATGGCAAAAGGCATGGGCAGTAGCACCATCTATGGCCATCTCTCCCCCTATTCCAACCCCGCATACCATATACCCTACCTGGCTAACGATGTGATAAGCTAGAAGCCGTCGAATGTCATTTTCCAGTACCGCAAAGACAACACCATATACCGCCATTACTGCCCCTAGCCACATAAGAAGCTCAACCCCTGGGAAAGCCCTGGCTAGCACATATACCGCACTTTTTGTAACAAAGGCGGTCAAAAATACACTTCCTGTGACCGTTCCCTCAGGGTAGGCATCAGTTAACCAGGCGTGAAGGGGAGGTACAGCCGCATTTATTATAAAAGCAATGAGGATAAGTTGAGAGCTTAATCCTTCATATTCTATGGGCCCAAATTCAATAGCTCCCCTGTTCACCACATGGATTATAATGCCAGCCAGTAAACAAGACCCACCAAATAGGTGTACCAAGATATATCTGAATCCTGCATCAAGGGCAGCTTTGTCCCTTTGATACCAGATAAGGAATACCCCAGAGACCGCCATGATCTCCCAAAAAATTAACAAGGTAAAAAGATCTCCGGCAAAGACAACCCCCAGGCTACTTCCTATGTGGAAGAATGTGGCTATATGTTGTCCATCTTCTTTTACATGGATGGCATAGATCATTCCCAGGAAAGCTACGATAACAAAAATGTATCCAAAACACATGCTCAGTTTATCCACCTTGCCAAGGACAAGCTCATATCCTAAAAAAGGATAGATCCAGTAGATGCCATGGGACATATACAGAAGATCCAAAAAAGCCACCGCTGGAACCAGGAGCAGGATTAATTGCTTCAGTCTCTTAGTCCTTGCCAGGGGAATAAGGAGAGCTCCTAGAATGAATATAGCCGCCGGGGGTAGTGGTTTAATCATAATAATCCGCATCCTTCTGAAGCCAATAACGGCCCAATGCCTGAGCTACTATTATAAGCAAAATGCCCCCTATGAATCCATAAAGGGCATCAAATGCCGGCAGTTTATGCCACCAAAAAGGGGCATGGTCATGATGAGAGATAAAAAGATCTGCTAAACAAGCCAGAATAATACTGATAAAAAATAATACTTTTTTCATAGCTTAAGCGTATAGGAATTTCCTTTTTTTACGGCTACAAGGGCCCACCCTTTTTTGATAGTGTCCGTGGTCCGTTGCCAGTAGTCCGTAGACCATCAATTAATACGGACAACTAAATACGGACAACGGACATTAACTAATGTAATGTATTCTGCCCTATGAGGGCGGCCATCTTAAAAAAGTGGACAAAGGCATCAGGAGCAATCCCCAGGATTATAGATATGATGGCTGCTATCAACATTGGTACTAATATAAGCCAGGGGGCCTCATTAAAGGTTGGATTAATTTCTTGAGACCTTTTAAATAAGGAATTATATATTATGGGGAAGAAGTAAGCCGCATCCAGCATAGCACTTATAAGTAATACAAAAAGAAAGGTGATTTCGTGAGCCTCTAAAGCCCCTAGGCATAGGTACCACTTACTTATAAATCCACATATAGGTGGTATTCCAGCCAATCCCATAGCTCCTATAGCAAAGGAACCCATGGTAAAGGGCATCTGCCTGGCTAAACCATCTAATTCACTTACCTTTTCTTTATGAGTTTTTACATAAATGGCACCGGCACAGAAAAAGAGGGTAATCTTCATAAAGCCATGATTGGCTATATGAAGGATTCCACCCTTTACCGCACTGGGGGAAAGCAAAGCTGCCCCTAAAATAATAATGGATAAAGCGTTTATGGTAGAAAAGGCAAGCCTTACCTTCAAATTGTCCTGAACTAAGGCAAATATACCTGATACAACTATAGTGAAGGAGACAAAATAAGCCAACATCCACCAAAGGTCTAACTCATGGAGGAGTGCAGGACCAAAGACATATAAGATGACCCTTAGACATCCAAATACCCCGGCCTTGACTACGGCTACCGCATGCAGTAAGGCACTAACAGGAATGGGAGCGATCATGGCTGTGGGTAGCCATTCATGTAAAGGCATAATCGCAGCCTTTACCCCAAAGCCTAAGATAAAAGTGATAAAAAGCAAGGTGAGAACATTCTTCGACCCATGATCCTGCAAAAATCCTCCCCCCACAAAATCGAGGCTCCCGGTGAGATGATAAGTGAAGGCAATGGAGAAGAGGATAGTTACTCCGCCAGTAAGGGTATAAACAAGATATTTCCTGCCGGCTTTTATGGCTTCAGCCGTCTCTTTGTGAACCACAAGGGGGTAGGTGGTTATAGTTAATATCTCATAAAAGATAAAAAGGGTAAGGAGGTTCCCGGCAAAGGCAATTCCCATAGTAGCAGAAAGGGCCATAGCAAAACAGAAAAAATACCTGGTCTGGGCATGTTCCTGGAGACCTCTCATGTAGCCAATGGAGTATATAGAGGTAATAATCCAGAGAAAAGAAGCTAAAACCCCGAAGAAAATACCAAAAGTATCCACCTTGAACTCCAGTAAAAGTCCAGGGGCCAGGGTAATGAGGTCATATACTAAAGTCTTTCCCTCAAAAACAAAAGGAACCATGGAAAAAACCAGCAAGAATTTGGCCACAGAGGCCAGAATGGTGGAGAATTCCCTAATATTTTTATGCCTCTCTCCAGCAAGCAATATAAAAAAAGCACCTATCATACCCATCAGAACCGCTAATAGGGGTCTTATAGAAATAATGTCCATAATCTGTTTTATATCCCTTCCGGGATAGCAAACTGTATTATAGTAGAGATGATTTTGCCACTAAAGATACCTGTGAGAATGATTGCTGCTGCCAATGCAAGTATAGGGATAAGCATACCTAGGGGAACTTCATTGGCCTCTTCTTGTTCTCCTCTATCGTAAGAAGATTCATGAATCACCCCTAAGGGCTTAAAGTATGCATTCTCTATAACCCTAAAGAAAAATATAGCATTAAGTAAGCTACTTAATAGCAGAATTATCACCCATATCCATTGTCTTGCATCTATTGCCCCAAGGATTAAATAATATTTACTGAAAAAACCACAGGTAGGGGGTATCCCTATCATGGAAAGGGCAGCTATAGTAAAGGCAGCCATAGTAAAAGGCATTTCTACATGTAAATACCCCAATTGACGGATATCCCTCGTCCCCCTCCTATAAGTTATTGCCCCGGCCCCTAAGAATAGACAGCCCTTCGTAAGGGCATGATTAAGGACATGGAGGAGGCTGCCTGTGAGGCCCATAGTATTAGCCAATCCTATGCCTAACACTATATAGCCTATCTGGGCGACGGAGGAATAAGCCAGCATTCTTTTTAAATCGGGTTGGACAATAGCCATGATTTCTCCGAAAAGGATAGCAATCCCGGCCGTCCAACTTAGCATAGTGGTTATAGGAATAAGCTCTATGGAAAAATAAGGGTTAAATACTGTAAACATAATCCTTATCATTATATAAACTGAAACTTTGCTCATCACTGAAGCCAGCAATGCACTCACAGCGGATGGGGCATGGGTATAAGCATCTGGTAGCCATGTATGTAAAGGGAAAAGGCCCATCTTTAGGGCTAAACCAACTATAAATAAGGCAAAGGCCGTCCGTACCACTCTGGAATGATATAGTCCAGGTAATATCTGAGATAGGTCATTCATATTAAGAGAACCAGTAACTATGTAGAGGTATCCTACACCCAGAAGATAGAAACAGGCACCGATAGTCCCCATAATTAGGTAATTAAAACTGCCCATAAGGGCCCCGTCCTCTCCTATGGCTATGAGGGCATAGGCAGCTAAAGAGGCTATTTCTAAGAAAACATAGAGATTAAACATATCTCCTGTAACTACCATCCCTAAAAGTCCAGTGACCAGTAAAAGAAATATACAATAGAAGTGGACAATCCGATCAGGCAATTCTTGCTCACCGCTTCTCCGGGAATAAATGGCTACCAGAAAGCTGATAAATGATACTATGACTGCCATGAATCCGTTCAGGTAATCGATTCTATACTCTATACCCCAGGGAGGTTCCCAACCCCCTAGGCGATAATAAATAGACCCGTGCGTTATTACAGAACCCATAATATACAAGGATAAAATTGAGGAGATGAAAAGGGCTAGAACCACCAGAGGATAGCAAAGATTTTTCTTCCGCCATCCAATCAGTGGGACAAAAAAGGAGGATATGAGGGGTATAATTATTATTAAGATGGGGGAATGGCTCATGCTCTCAAGCCCCCGCCTCTTGCCTGAGCTTCAAAATCTCATCTTCTTCTATGGTCTTATACCTCTTATAAATCATTATCAATAGCGCTAGGGCAACCCCACTAGTACTTACCATTACTACTATAGCAGTAAGCATAAGCACATGAGGTAAGGGGTTGACATATTCAAGGGCCTTAATAGCCTCATGGGAATGCTCCGGGACGATAGGTATAGTTGCATCCCTCTTCACACCAATGGAGATGTAGAAGAGAATTATGGCTGTCTGGAATATGGTCATCCCGATAAGCTTCTTCATCAAATTCCTTTTGCTAATCATAGCATAAAAGCCTATCATCATAAGCACTATATAAATCCAGTAATTATACTTGCTAATTATGTATTCTATCATTCCTGCTCTCCAACAGAAGATATATCCAGGAAAATAGAGATCATAACGGCCATTACCGTAATCCCTACCCCAATCTCGATGCCCAAAATACCTAAATATCTTGCCTCTGCTATAGTCACAGGAATGGGAAGATGACCATAATCCAGGTAGTTTCCCCCGAAGATTAAGGCTAACACTCCCAGCCCAGCATATATCAATAGCCCAAAGCTGCAAAATATAGTATTCAACTTTTCGCTCATCCGCTTCTTTACTTCATCCAATCCATGAGAGATAACCAACAAGATGAAGCTTGCCCCCAAAATAACCCCTCCTTGAAAACCTCCGCCTGGGCTGCTATGTCCATGCATGATCACATAGAGGCCATAGAGTTGAATAACCGGTATGAGTAGCTTACAAAGGGTAGTTATAATTATACTTTCATATCTGGATATCATCTTTTGCTAACCCTCCGCAGTAGTAATATACAACACATCCCTGCGGTAAAAATGACCGTAGTTTCACCCAAGGTATCATATCCCCGGTAATCAGCAAGGACTGAGGTGACCACATTGGGTGTGGCTGTCTCTTCCAGCGTTTTTTCGATATATCTAGGCGATACATGAACACTGGCCGGAGAGCTTGGATCAGCCCAAGGAGGCATATCTACCGTAGAGTAAATGAGTATTCCTCCAGCTATAGCTACCAAGATAAAATTGAGAAATCTCAATCCTTTGACCTCCTTGTAGTTTTATATACGGCAGCTATATATAAAACTGTACCGATACCGGCCCCTACAGATGCCTCTGTGAAGGCCACATCCACTGCCCCCATCTCTGTCCATAGCAGGCACATAAGGAAACTATAAAGGCCAAGGAGAATGACGGCACTCAAAAGGTCCTTTACACTAATAGCAGCTATCCCGCATATAACCACAAAGAGGAGCAATATAAGATCCAGTTGCCATATCATCCCTCTATCCTTCCCCCTTCCTCATCCTTTGACCAAGGGGTGATACCACAGTTCATTGCTGCCCTAGCTATAGAATGGGTGGCAGTAGGACTAGTTAAAAAGATAAAGACAGCGATAAACATTATTTTTATACTAATTAAGGAAAATCCATTATACAAGGCCATACCTATAAGACATAATAAGACCCCTAGCGTATCGCATTTTCCCGCAGCGTGCATCCTGGTATAAAAATCGGGGAAACGCAACAGCCCAATAGTTCCTGCGAGCAAGAAAAAGAGTCCAACCAGAATAATAAATATAGATATGGCCACCATTATATACTCACCTTTCTTTCCAGATATTTTGCCGCAGCCAGAGTAGCAATAAAATTCAACATCGCATAAACCATAGAAATATCCACAAACATATCCACCCTGCCATAGATAAATCCCATAAGGAGGAGAATAATCACTGTCTTAGTGCCAATAACGTTAACACCTAATATCCTATTCAATAACCCTGGTCCGGAGATAGCCCGATAAAAAGTAAGTAGAACCAGCAAACCTATTATCATACTAGCTACCAAAAAGAACTCTCTCATACTATACTAACCTCCCGGAATAATGCCCCGGTAGTAAAATGGTTTGCCTTGCATGCTGTCAGTAGTCCGTAGACCAAAAACAACTGACAACTAACAACTGACACTTAATCCTCCATAAATATATGGGCTACCCGGTTTTCCATCTCGCCGCTCAACAGATCCTCACTAACCTTCTCACTTAAAGCATGTACATCGTATACCCCTTCTTTAATATCTACCGTGATAGTACCAGGGGTGAGGGTGATGGAGTTGGCAAAGGTTACCAAAGCAAGATCTCTCTTTAACTTTGTCTTGATCTTTATAATTCTAGGTTCTATAGGCATTTTAGGACTCAATGCCAGATAAGCTACATGAATATTAGCCAATATGATCTGGTACACAAGCCATGGGAGATATTTAATAAATCGGATGACTTCTGTATGCATATCTATAGGCAAGCCTTCCAACACCAGATCATGGGTTCCATAGGCTACTAGGGCACAGCAGATAACCCCCAGGGATAAATGAAATATGTCAAAATGGCCTGATAATAAAATCCAGAATACGTATAAGTGGATAAAAGTAATTAAAAAGCTCATTTTATCAAAGGGATCCCCATACCACTGCTCAGTAATCCAAAATGCAGACTCAACCCATCGATATAGATACTCATAGGAGTTTAGGAGTTTGAGGGGTCAGCTCGCTGCCGCACCAATTACCGCGGTCTTCAGCCATTTCCAACTGGAATCCAATAAAATTACTGCCACTAGGGATGCCATCAAAGCCACTAACAGAACATGCTCCATAAAAAGTGGAAAATTCTAAACTCTAAACAATACCAAAATCCAACAGTATCAACACTTATTGAGTAATTACTCAATAAGTTGTGGAAAATGACCATTGAACCGCAGGGTATTGAGCAATTACCTTATTGATGTCATTTATGCCTATGCGTGAGGAAGCCTGATTGGCAAACGTTATCACTCAGGCGGGCACGCAGGTAGAGATTTATTCAGGATTTCTGCCCACAAGATATTTGACAATTACGGACATACTCCTAAAAAAAGAGGGGTCTCTTTTTTGCGATCGAGTAGTAGAGTTTTCAAATAAGTTGTTACGGGAAAGAGACCCCTACTCTAATTTTTTTAGAGCCTACTTCAACCTGGTTTCTACGCTGGGCCAGTTGATATTTTTGAAGAAGGCATCAATATAGTCGGCCCGCTTGAGGCCATAGTCAATCATAAAGGCATGCTCAAAAACATCCATTATTAATATCAGGTTGCCGCCCGCGGGATGGGCAACATCATGCTCATTAATCCAGAAGTTTATCAGCCTACCATTAAGGGTGTCCTGGTATAAGGCCACCCACCCAATACCCCGCATGGCCCCTACCGCCTTAAAATCCTTCTCCCAGACCTCGTAGCTGCCAAAGTCTGCCCCTATTTTTTTAGCCAGCTTACCCGCCTTATCTATACCGCCTTTGCCACCGAGGTTTTCGAAATAATACTCATGAAGCCGCATCCCATTAAACTCCCAGCCCAGCCTCCTCTTCAGCTCGGCATATTCCGGGGTACCGGTCTTGCCATCCTTGAGCATCTGGTCCAGAGCATCCAAGACCTTATTGGTATTCGTAACATAGCCCTGGTAGAGGGTGAAATGGTTTTTGAGCAAGGTCTCGCTGAATCCCTCCATCCCAATTAAATTATTATAGTCTTTTGCTGTATAAGCCATCTTTACTCCTCCTTGTCGGTTGTGCCAGGGAGTACTTACTGGTTCCAAGAATGACTATACCCCCTATGGCAGTTATTTGTAAAAAACTCTTGTCGTTTGATATTCGTCGTTACTCCCCTCAAACAACGTGCAGAGCAAGCTCTGCCACCATATAGTTATGCCTTTCCTCTTCTCCCCTTTAATACTATCATGAAACCAGCATCTGCACCGTTTATTGTTTGCTGGTGGGGTCTAATTTGAAGATCTGGCGAATCAGGTCTATCACCCCGGGATTGGTTGTGACAGAGGCAAGACAATAACCAGATAGAGCAGTATTTCTAGATCATGGAGGCGTTTCTCTCGCTATTTAGGCAATGACCAGTAACACTTCCCCAGCCTCTATAGTCTTTCCCTCGGTTACCCGGATCTCTTTAATTTCTCCATCCTTTGGGGCCTTGATCTCATTTTCCATCTTCATCGCCTGGATAACAATAACCCCCGTACCTTTCTTCACCTGGTGGCCTGGCTGGGCCAGGATACTGATGACCTTACCCGGCATGGAAGAAACGATTTTCTGTTCTCCTTCCAGGAACTCTAACTTCTTCTTGCTGAGCAAGGGCTTCCTGGTTTCATCATAAACCTCTGTATGGAAGGCCTTTCCCTCGACCAAGATATCTCTCTGGTCATTCTGGGGGCTAATATCTACTTCGTAGGAATGCCCATTAATGATCAGGGAATAAAAATAAGGCTGGGGTTGGGCAACATCTACCCAATAAACCCTATCCCCCACTTTGATCTGATATGCCCCAGCATCCTCTTCTACTTCTACCCGATAGATCTGGTCGTCAATCTTTACTTCATACGCCATATCATAACCTGCTATCCAGAAGCATTCGTCGTCCTGTCATCTTCCAGGGATTATCCACCATTTTCAGGCCATTAATTTTGGGAAAAGAGTTAGTCCCTCTACTAATCTCGGTACGATACGCATCCAGGGCTGCTGCCAGGACCGCTACCTCCTTGAAATAACCAGCATCAACCAATGATCCGCGGTGCAATTTCTGGTCAATATATTCCGTGGTAATGTCCCCTTGCAGGAAATGTTTATCCTCCATAACCCCTTGCAGGAAAGGTATGATGGTCTTGACCCCATTAATAACATATTCCTGTAAAGCGCGGGCCATGCGATGAATGGCCTCTTCCCGATCCCTACCCCAGGTGATCACTTTTGAGATCAAGGGGTCATAATAGATAGGGATCTCGAAACCGGGATAGACCCCGGTATCATCCCGTACCCCGGGACCACCAGGAGTACGGAGGGAGAGTATCTTTCCTGGACAGGGGAAGAAATTGTTCAGGGGGTCTTCAGCGTAGACCCGGCATTCGATGGCCGCCCCCCGGAATTTGATATCTTCTTGCCTATAGGTAAGATTGTGGCCCGCAGCCACCTTGAGCATCTCTTTTACCAGGTCTATACCCGTGACCATCTCGGTGACGGGGTGTTCAACCTGGAGGCGGGTATTCATCTCCAGGAAATAGAAGTTCTTATGTTTATCAACCAGGAACTCGACTGTCCCGGCACTGAAATACCCTACTGCCCGGGCCGCCCTTATAGCAGTCTCACCCATCTGACGCCGCATCTCTTCGTCTACCAGTACCGAAGGGGATTCCTCAATAACCTTCTGGTGGCGTCGCTGGATAGTACACTCTCTCTCCCCCAGGTGGATCAGGTTGCCAAATTTATCACCCAGTATCTGGACCTCAATATGTCGGGGGTTCTCCAGATATTTTTCAACATAAATCGCAGAGTCACCAAAGGCTGATTGGGCCTCTGATTGTGTAGCCCGGAAGGCACTCTTGATTTCTGCCGCCCGCTTTATTACACGCATGCCTTTACCGCCCCCGCCTGCTACTGCCTTTAGCACAATCGGATAACCGAGGTCGCTCGCCAGCCTGAATATTTCTGCTTCATCCCGTACTGGTTTTGTGGTACCGGGGACTACTGGTACTCCAGCATCTTGCATCATTTCTCGGGAGCGGGTCTTACTCCCCATAGCTTCAATGGCATAGGCTGGGGGGCCGATAAAATTGATACCTGCTTCCTGACAGGCCTGGGCAAATACAGGATTTTCCGCTAAAAAGCCATAACCCGGATGGATACCATCAACCCCTTTGTCTTTTGCCAGGCTAATGATCTTTTTAATTTGAAGATAGCTCTCTTCCGCAGGGGGAGGACCAATACAATATGCCTCCTCCGCCATGCGGACATGGAGGGAATTGCGGTCTGCTTCTGAATAGATAGTAAGAGTAGGGATACCCACCTCTTTTAAAGCCCGTAAAATTCGTACTGCTATCTCTCCCCGATTAGCCACCATCACCTTACGAAACATATTATCACCTCAATCCTATAAGGGAATATTACCATGCTTTTTAGGGGGATTGCTATCGCGCTTATTTTCTGTTAATTCTAGTGCCTGGATCAGTTTGGGCCTGGTATATTTAGGCTCTATAACCTCATCTATATACCCTAATTCCGCCGACACATATGGGTTAGCAAATTTATCATTATATTCCTTGACCCTTTGCTCCTTGAAGGAAAGGGGGTCTTTGGCCTGGGATATCTCTCGCCTATATACTATATCAACGGCACCATCTGGGCCCATTACCGCAATCTCTGCGGTAGGGTAAGCATAATTCATATCACCCCGGATATGTTTGCTGTTCATGACACAGTATGCTCCGCCATAGGCCTTCCGGGTAATAACAGTTATCTTAGGTACTGTCGCTTCACAGAAAGCATAGAGGAGTTTAGCGCCATGCTTGATAATGCCACCATGCTCCTGGCTCACCCCGGGTAAAAAACCCGGAACATCTTCAAAGACCACCAGGGGTATATTAAAGGCATCACAGAACCTGACAAACCGGGCCCCTTTCAATGAGGCCGCAATATCCAGGCAACCAGCTAGATGTGCCGGTTGATTAGCCACTATGCCTACAGGCCGACCATCCAGCCGGGCAAAGCCCACCACCATATTCTGGCCATAATGGGGCTGTACTTCAAAGAAATAACCATCATCCATTACCGGCTCGATCAGATCTTTTATATTGTAAGGCTTATTAGGATTTTCTGGTACCAGGGTTTGTAATCCCTCATCTATACGGTTGGGGCTGTCTTTGGTAGGAACTCTGGGAGGGTCTTCCATATTGTTCTGTGGAATAAAATAAAGGAGTTCCCGGATCGTGGCCAGGCACTCCTCCTCCTCTTCGGCTAAAAAATGGGCTACCCCGCTAACGGAGTTATGAACCATGGCCCCGCCTAGCTCTTCCATGGTTATCTCTTCATGGGTAGCAGCACGGATTACGTTGGGGCCAGTGATGAACATATGGCTGGTCTTATTTACCATGATAATAAAATCAGTAATAGCCGGCGAATATACTGCTCCACCAGCACAGGGGCCCATGATAGCTGATATTTGAGGTACTACTCCCGAGGCCAAGGTGTTACGTAAGAATATGTCGGCATAACCCCCTAAACTCACTACCCCTTCCTGTATCCGGGCCCCACCGGAATCATTCAGCCCGATGACGGGTGCACCCATCTTCATGGCCAAATCCATAATCTTACAAATCTTCCTGGCATATGCCTCGCTCAACGTGCCGCCAAATACGGTAAAATCCTGGGCAAAAAGGAAGACCAGACGGCCATTTATCCTGCCATAACCCGTGATTACCCCATCGCCCAAAATCCTGGTCTTATCCATATCAAAATTAGTACATCGGTGGGTAACGAATTTGTCCAGCTCTATAAAAGTCCCTTTATCCAGTAGTTTATGCACCCTTTCCCGGGCCGTAAGTTTTCCTGCATCATGTTGTTTCTTGATGCGCTCTTCCCCGCCGCCTAGTTCTGCTAGTTGGTCCCGCACCCTCAATTCTGCCAGTTTTGCCTCAATAGCCATTCTCTTATCGCCCTCCTATGTCATCAAATTCCACAAGGATAGTAAGGGGGAAGTTTGTCATAAACCCGGTTCGTCTATGTTAGACAAATAGGTAAGGATGGCAAAATGCTAAGGAGTCTATTTAAGGAGATGGTAGCGTAGAGTGGTAAAAAAGTCAAGGAGTTCTTTCTGTCGGGGTTAAGTTCTTTCTTTATGCAAAACCTTAATGGCACAATATTCACCACACATGGTGCAAACATCTTTATCATGCGGTGGGCTTTCCTGGCGATACTGTCGGGGCCTTTCTTGATCCAAGGCCATCTGGATCTGACCTTCCCAGTTCAATTCTTTGCGGAGCTTGGCCATCTTGATATCCCTGTCCATGGCACCCCTGACCCCTTTAGCGATATCAGCGGCATGGGCAGCAATCTTGGCGGCAATAACCCCTTCTTTTACATCTTCTAAGGTGGGTAGGCGTAAGTGTTCAGATGGCGTTACGTAGCACAAGAAATCGGCCCCCGCGGCCGCTGCAATAGCCCCACCAATAGCCCCGGTAATATGGTCATAACCCGGGGCAATATCGGTTACCAGTGGCCCCAGGACATAAAACGGTGCCCCGTGGCATAGCCGCTTCTGGAACAGGACATTGGCTTCGATCTGGTGCATAGGTACATGGCCCGGTCCTTCTACCATGACCTGTACCCCAGCCTCCCTGGCCCGATCAACCAGTTCACCTAGCAAGATGGTCTCCTGTACCTGACCCCGGTCTGTGGCATCTGCCAGGCAGCCGGGTCTGAGGCCATCGCCCAGGCTCAGGGTCATATCATACTCCTTGGCAATAGCCACCAATTGGTCATATTCCTGGTAGAGGGGGTTCTCTTTATTATTATAGATGATCCATTCTACCAGAAAGACCCCACCCCGGCTAACTACATCCAGCAGCCGGCCTTCCCTCTGGACCCGGGTAACAGTTTCTTTGGTGACCCCACAATGGACCGTGATAAAATCTACCCCATCCTGCCCATGCTGTTCTATGACCCGGAACATATCGTCTGCTGCCATGTGGACTATGGAGGCCCCTGAGCGCACCTTTTCTACGGCTGCCTGGTAGATGGGGACAGTTCCTATCGGCACGGTAGACCTTTCGATAATAGCCCGCCTGATCTCATCCAACGGCCCACCAGTACTCAAATCCATAATAGTATCAGCACCGGCCTTGATAGCTATTTCCAGCTTATCTAACTCCCGGGCCAGGTCCACTTGATCTACTGATGTTCCAATATTGGCATTCAGCTTGGTCTTTAACCCCTTGCCAATCCCTAAAGGTTTAATATTTTTATGGCGGTTATTCTGGGTAATAACAATTTCCCCTTGAGCTATTCCCTCTCGGATAGTCTCCGCTGATAACCCTTCAGCCTGGGCTATATATTCCATCTCCGGGGTAACAATACCCTCTCTGGCTTTTTCTATTAGAGTACTCATAATACTTAACCCATCCTTAGTAAAAGGCAAAGCTTAAAGCGAAAAGTACAAAACTTATGTTGGTTATTGGTTATTGGTTATTGGTTATTGGTTATTGGTTATTGGTTATTATTGCTGCCTGTCTCTTGATCTCTTCCAGGATTTCGTTATGGTAGGGACAAAATTCATAATCACTCTTTAACTGGGCCTGGAGCATCTCTTCTTGCCAATGGGCATTGAACAGGCGGCAGTTTACATCCTGGCAAAAAGGAAACCCCGTTGCCTGGCCTACCAGGGCCTGGGCTACATAACCCTTCATGACCTCGGTAGTTCCGGGATCGTCATAATCGAGGAAACGACCCTTTAGTTTCTCTTTCAGAGCCAATATAGCTACTTCATCCAGGACAGCCGCAGGTATTTGCTGCTTTAACAAATAGTATTCTCTGGGCTTAGCTGGTGCCTCTACCAAACCGGTAGTAGAAAGGATATTTGGGTACCCATAAATACTGGTTCGGGCATGATACTTAAGGTCGTCCTCATCCCAGGTGCCAACTAACTGTCCAGTAAAAATGATATGCATATGGTTTAGATTAGCCTCTTCTCTAGGGATCAGGCTCCAGAAGACTTCTTGCAATTGGAAACCATCGTAAAAGATACCGCTGGGCTTGCTACCAGGTTCCCGAATCCTTTCTTCTTCATACCGGATTTCGCCGTAAAGGGGTGGGAAAGAGAAGTCGGGCTTCAGGATATTCCTGACCTTGGTCCTTGCCAGGTCATGGGCCAGTCGGGCAATAAAACCCTCTTTCTGCTCTGGTGCTGTCCCTTCCAAACTATGCGATATAAAGTCTTTTCTAACTTCAATCTTGACCTTATCAAGCAGAGAACTGAGATAATCAACACTCTCTTCGAGATTTAAAGCACCAGTTTTTTCCGGGGCATAAAGTAATATATGGGTGGGGCGAACTAATCTCCTCCCCTTCTTCATCCATTATCCCCTGCCCCTTCCGGGTTTGTTGATTTAGGAATGAATAGAGCCATTAAGATTTGCGGAGGCGGGTCTTAATAACCTCGGCCCCTTTTCTGCCGGAGAGCAGCATAGCCCCAAAGGTCGGTCCCATCCTGGGCAGTCCATACAGGGTAGATACTGCCATCCCCATAACCACTAAGCCCGGATGTGCTTCGCCAGTATGCTCTACTACCAGGTCTTCTGATTTCTCGACCCACATAGCCCCATAGCCAACGGTCTTGATCAGGCCCCGTTCCTCCAGCTTGCTTACTACAGAGGCATCATGTCCAGTGGCATCTACTACCATCCTGGACACAATAGCAATAGGGTCTACACAGGTAATCTCCCTGGGCATAGCGGATACTGGAGTCCAGTTAATGACTGCACCAGCTACCCGGTTCCCTTCCCGCAAGACAATATCGTCAAATTTGGTCATATTGATGATTTTTACCCCAGCATCACAAGCCGCAGCAATGAGTTTAGAGCAAGCATGGGGGCCATCGGCTACATAGAGGCCCGGGACAGCTTCCTTGAAAGGAATTCCTAACTCTGTCAGGACTTCCTGGGCTGGAGCCCTCACGGTTACCTTGTTCATTAAATAACCGCCAATCCAGAACCCTCCACCCAGATAATTATTCCGCTCTACCAGTAAGACCTTGAAGCCCTCATGGGCCAATTCTTTCCCGGCCATAAGACCACTGGGGCCAGCACCAATAATGATTACATCGCTCTCAACATATTCTTGAAATTGCTTGGCAAACTCGCCTATTATCGCCCTGGTGACTTCCTTTTCACCCACTTGACTAAACAGTGTTTTTTCTGCCATTCTTTTGTAACCCCCTCAGAAAATCAATTTAGTGCCGCGGTTCAAAAAAACCTCTCTTTTAACCAAAAAGCGGCTTTTTCTCCTAATCCTATTGTTATTAAATAATTATCACCGGATAACCTTCTTTGTCAAGGCAGTTTTTGATCTTGCCCACCCCCATTCTTTTGCAACCTCAGAACTTAACGCAGGCTAAAGCCTGCCTGTCTGCCAGATCACAGGCAGGCGACTACCACAAAACCGCATTAAAAAAAATGAAAATTCCTCTACGATGAACTTAGCCCTTGAAATATTTGGTTTTTCTGATACCAGGAGAGGTATTAGTCATCTGTGGGCTTTGTGTGAACAGAGTTAACAGAGAACCGAGATCTGAGACCGAGAGTTGTTAACTCAAATTCTCTCCTTTTTGTCCTCTTTGCTGCGTGGCTTTAGGTATCGCCTTACAGTTCACTATAATTCTGTTATGCCCTTCCGGTTTGATTCTATCTCAGTGTTCTCTGTGCTCTCGGCGGTGAGGGATTTTTTTAGCTCGGCTATTTTAGCTTCTGATATAAGACCACTGAGATCAATGGCTAAGGGAGTAATGGATATATTGCCTTCCTTATAAAGGCAATAGACATCGGTTCCATCTTTCCAATCATTTTCTCCCCGCATCATCTTAATCCAATAGTAGGGCATTCCGTAAGGATCTTCCTTTCTTAAGACCATTTTTTTAAAAAAATCAGGGGCCAGGGAAGTTATCTCTAAGCCAGTTTGTTCAGTTACATTAGGAGGAAAGCATACATTAAGGAGATGGATTCCATGAGGCAAGCCCTCCTGCAAGAGATAGCGGGTTATAATACAGGCAGCCTTTCTAGCCCCAGCATAATCTATACCAGAAGGTCTATCTTTAAGGGCTTCTTGCAGGGTTGTAACCTCAAAGGAGAGGGCTGCGGCCGGTATCCCGTTAAGAGCCGCTTCTATAGCAGCCCCTATAGTACCAGACGATAAGGGAGCCATTAGGCTAAGGTTTGCTCCCATATTGTATCCACTCAATACTACTTTAGGTTTTTCTTTTAAGAGGTAATTGAGACCTAAAATTACACAGTCTGCCGGGGTGCCATCAATTACAAATGATTCAAATCCAGCAACCTTTATCTCCTCTACCCGAAGAGGTCTACGTATAGTAAGGGAAACACCAGATCCAGATCTCTGGTTACGAGGTGCTACAATAGTAACTTTCCCCAAATCTTTCACGGCTTCAGCAAGGGCTAGTAAGCCGGGAGAATTTATCCCATCATCGTTAACTACTAAAATCTGCTGCATCTTTCTCCTTCTTTTTATGCCCCGCTGTAACCTGCAGACTCATAAAGGGGCTTTTTTGGCTAGAGCCGATAACCAAATTCCACTATACCATGACCTGTCCGCTGATCCATAATAAATTTACTCAACCCCTCATTTGCTCTCACTTCATAAAAATAAATGGGCCTGACAAATAAGGTCTCTGAAGAGACGGTAACCGTCCTATCTTTTTCATCTTTGAACCACACATTAGTCCCTTTATGCTCCTTACCGTTATCTTCCAGTATAACATTTATGCAACAATCTTTTACCGCCAATGTCTCTTGTCCATCAAAGACAAATCCGCCATGCATCATCCCCGAGTCGGTTACTACGGTAAGGGCATTAAAGGCAAATTGATCCCCAAAAATGCCACAGACCCATCGCCAATTATTAATGACATTCCAGTAGCGTACCCCCCAGGAGTGGTCCCTCATACCTACTCCTTGCTTTAAGTTGTATTGAGTACTTCCTTTCTTCACCCAACCCGAGACCAACCCTGCCCCTTCGAAATGATTAGCAGCTATCTGGCCTGCCGGATCCAGTCCCCGGCTATAATCATGAGCCGGGTGGAAGCCTTTAAAGGTCAGTTCTGCTTGACAGTTGTAATATGGATCATCAATCAGGAATTGAAAACTTTTGAGGGGCTCTATAGCCTTGCGGGTAATGACCCCGGCTTGATAATTGTCCCAATCAGCATTACTTAGAGGGAGATACATGTTGTCATATTTATAGAGCAATTCTTTTCCTCTAGCAATATAATTTTGGGTATTACATTTATTCTGGTTGGGCTCTACCCCTATCCTATGGATACCGCCTAACTCGGTAGCAGGATCATACCAGATCAGGACTACGCTCTCTTGCCAACAAAGATCGTTACTGGGATTATGTCGGTACTCATCTTTATCCGTCAGCATGGGTTTTCCTCCTTATCAATTATAAAGATTGAGGCATCAGCCTTATTTATGATTGTCTATAACAAAAATAATATAAATATTCAAGCGATTTTATTTCGGTTACCTAAATATAAAAAAAGTGTTGAATTAAAAAGCTAATGCGGATAAAATTGACAGAATATTACACCAAGGAAGCGGTAAGGATTTCCCTATGAATGATCAAATCAGCAGCTTAGAAAATAGAGTTAAAGCCTATCTACACTCCCATATCCCAGAGACCCAGGGCCTTGCCCTGGCAAACTTTACCCAGACGACTGAAGGCTTCTCTTATGAGACTTACCTGGTGGATGCCCAATGGAGGATAGGT
>Ga0156295_1134_pt1 | contig 23453 bp, 16 predicted proteins | sample RifCSPlowO2_12_FD_107943 | JGI IMG/M metagenome (GOLD analysis project Ga0156295, IMG submission 107943) | Nitrospinae bacterium RIFCSPLOWO2_12_FULL_45_22 | reverse complement strand
ATTAAAGATTTTTAAAAGGTTCTTTCTGGAAAAGGTTCTCTCTACCAGGTTTTCATAAAGCTCATCGAGGTCACGGGCCACTACTGGCTGTGGGTGGCCCTTTAGAGCCTCATTAATACTCTGGATTGCCCGGGGCGATATTAGGTTAGCTAATCCTGTCTCCTGGCCCGGATCGTCCAGCTTGATCTCCAGCACCTTCTTTAAAACATCAGCTACCTGGTTGTCGCCTATTACTTCCAAATCAGCTATATGATCCATTATCTTCTGGCAATACATAGGTTCCTGGAGGGTCTGGACATATTCCCTTATCCCTTTTTGGATAATAGCTTCTAGTTCCGCTACCGGGGCTAAATCTAGAGACTGGCCTAACTGGTAACCGCATAGACAGAAGGGTTGGTGCTGCAAGACCTGGGGGTCGGGCCCCGGGCACTGGTATTGATCAATCCTGGCCAACTGCCGCTCTACCTTTACCAGATCGTCTTTTACCGAGATAGGCTCTATTTGGGCCAACAGACTCAGCAGCCGATAATCAGGAGATTTACGGAGTTGATGGTAGGCAGTGAATCGTTCTGGAGAGCAGTACTTACGGTGCCCCTCCTGATATAAGGTAATATAGTTTTCTTTAAAGGGTTCGAAGGCCTGAAAAAGCGCCTCCAGATATTCTTCATCGAAGACCTTATCGGACTCTCTTAACCGCTCTATCAAACCCTCCCGCTGCGCGGCAAGGGCCTGATATCTCTCCTCCGAAGGTAGACTCCAGCCCCTTTCCTGCAAGTAGCGGGAAATGAGGAAATATTTATCCAGGTAATTAAAAAAGAAGTTTTTGATAGTCTGGTATTGCTGCAAAACGCTCCCGATCAGGGGATATTGCTGGTAGCTCTCCAAAAACCTTTCCAGCCCTTCTTTCGACGAATAAGAAGGCTCTATTGCTTCCAGAAATTGGGACATTTTTCCTATCTCTTCATTTATCATTGCCCAATCCAGACCACTTCCTGCCGGATATTGCTGGGCGTGCTCGAAAATCGTCCTCAGGCGGTTCAGCTCATTGAGTCTCTCTTCTTTAAACTGTCTCAAATATTCCCAGATGGCCTGTTGTTGCTGGATAGTAAGGGGTTCTTTCTTTAACTGCGGTGGTATAAGGGGGATAAGCTGAAGAGACTTTTGCTGGGTGGCAGATAAAAGCTCTCCCGGGCCGATCTCGGAGATATTAGCCAGGTCCAGGGTGGTGATCTCTTCCAGGGGTTTGCGCTTACCCTGGCTATAAGGTATGATCTGGCCACTGAAGATGAGGGCTAGGGTCAGGAGTTGAAATTGATCAAAGCTTATTCCATATGGGCTTTTTCGTAGCCGCCAATAAAGGGTTTTCAAGTCTACTCGTCCCTCCTCTAAGCTCTGTAAATAATAGGCTACTATGGAGCTCTTTCTGGGATCCACTGCCAGATGGAAGCCATTAGGGATATTTTTGATAATTTTAAGGGGTCTTAGATAGCTTTCAATAAGTAATTTAAGGCTGGTGCTCGTACCTTTAGGGAAGACAATCTGACCGGGTTTTAAGAAAGAGCTAATTAATTCCTGGGCTGTGCCTCTCAAGTAAATATCGGTATAAGGGGCAAGCTGCTGATGCCTGGGGAAGCGTTGGGCCAGGACCGGCGGGATGATCTCTTGCAGGCTGCGATCAAAGGACAACTGCCCAATCTCCCCTAAAGAACGCTCCTGCTCCATTAGGTTAGAGATTAAAGTACCGTCATAATAAGCCACAGTAAAAACCTCTTTAACTACCCGCTTATCATCGGCCATAATAGCTTCCAGATGGCTATGGAGGCGTTGTCCTAGCTGGGTAGAGTCTTTTTTGCTCTCTTCCAGTAATATGGAGTGGGCATAAGCCCGTCGTAAGGCTTTTTCATCTTCTACCGGGCCGGGGAGCCAGAAGATCAAGGGGATATGTTGGGAAGTATCCTCCGGGCCATGAGAACGGAGATAGGGGAGGAGAGTTTCCAGGAGATATTCTTGCTGAGCCCTTAGTTGAAAAGGAGTGGCCAGGAAAAGGACAAAGTCCAGTTCAGTATTATTAAATTCCTCTATCAGAGAGGCTATAAGGTCTAAAGAATTTTCTCTGAGATCGGATAATATCAGATAACCCCAGCGGGGGGTATTCTGCCATTTTATCTCCCGTTTGCCCTTCCCTTCCCGGTGGAGCCATGCCAGGGGCAGTTGTGGAGAATCTAAATAATGGGCCAGGCGATAGAATATCCGGGAGTCCCCTGGCTCGAGACCTTTTTCAATATATTCTACCTTACGCCTTATTATCAGGTTTATGTCGGCTTCCAGGTCTATATAATAAATGTCTTCCAGCGGGCCAGCCCCTGGCTTTTTCCCTATATAGGAGCCTTGTTTGTACAGCTTCTCGCAAATATCCCGGATATACTGGTAGTTTACCTCTGAGTCCCAGGTAGAAACTTTTGTGAGAAGCGTCTCGGCCAGCTCCCGCAAACTGATCTGGTATCTCCAGGGAGATATGGCCTGCAGGATCAGGGTCTTGATAATTTTTAGGGCTAAGGCCCGTTCTTCGGGCTCAGGGAAAATACTTTCCCCCGACTCCTCATAATACTTGTAGACCACCTCGCTGTAAGGATTAGTTTCTACCCGCTCTTTGATCCGGCGGAGGAAGTGATCAAAGATACTATCTGGTGTTAAGAGTATATCTGACGGCAGCTCCAGCATACCCGGTATGCGTCGTCCGGGGTCCCCCTGGAGTTGATAATGAATAAAATCTACTATACCCCGATGTTGCGAAAAGAGGGGTTTTAGTTGGTCAAGGAACTTCAGGGTCTGGGGATGTACGGGATAGAGGCGATAAAACCTATCTTGAGGAACCATCCAGGTAGAGAAGGCGGTCTTAAAATCCTGATAGGTCTGATTAATAATCTCCTCTGCCCCGGGTTTCTTTCGGATTAAGCGCTGGTGGATCAGCTCTTCTATATGCCTGGCGGTAAGGGAAATGGTCTTAGGGTAGCGGTCTTTAATCTTATTGAAGGCCTCTTGTGGGATATCACCTGTATCCTCTATCCGCTCCTGTAAGGTGGCAATTATCCATAGGGAATGTTTGTTGGCCCATTCACCCAGGAATTGCAAGAAGCGAATATCTTCGTTAAAGGCCCGGCCCGTAGGTTTGGAGCGCAAAAACTCTGATAGCTCATCCAACAATATTACTATCCCCTGAAGCGGGCCGGTTTCCAAAAGGGCCTGCAGGTGCTGGAAGACCTGGTGGCGGCTGGGCCGTAGCTTATAAGGCAGATTCAGTTCCAGGATAAGGTTTTCTAATACCGGGTAATTGCTGGGCTCAAATAGTGGCTCTTCATCTTCCCAGCCTATCTTCTTTAAAAAAGAGGCCAGCGCTTTCGGATACCTCTCTTTTAGTATTAGTTTGAGGTCTTTATTTAATTGTTCTGTCCAGTCATACGCCACCTTGATGTTATAATCCCTCTGGAGACGCTCTTGTATCTTTGTCAATATTATATCTTCCAACCTCTCCCAGGCCTGATAGTCTACTAAACTATCACTGGCTACTAAATATGCCCCGGGCTGGATCCATTGGCTATACTCTTGCAGGGCCGGCCTTTGCTCCACCAGGAATCCCCATACCCCCTCTTCTCTCAAGAGGAGATCCAGGATACTAAGAAAATGGGATTTACCTGAACCATAGTTCCCCAGGACGAAAAACCCCTCCCCTTGCCCTTCCTTGATACTCTGAAGTATAGTGAGGAAGTGAAAATAGACCTCCTGGGTAAGGACAAAGCTCTCCCCTATTAATTTCTTCAGCTTTGGGTCAGAGGTGTCTGACAGTTGGATAACAGTCCTGACCGATGGTAGCTCTATTAAGTCTCTAAGTCTTTTTTCCATGCTGATAAGGACTTCGCTTATTAGAATTTAAATTGCTCCGTCCCACCCACCCTTTCGGGTGAGTACCCGCTCCTCGCAATAACCATGAAGAAATAATCTTGTCATTGCGAGGGAAGCGAAGCAAGCGCAAAAAGTGAAGTGGGTATGTCTATTCAAAGTCTTTTCTATCATCTTATCTGCCCTAAGTCAACTCAAAAGTCCAGAAAATTCCTTGCCCTTATCCATACTCGCCTCAAGGGTTTTACCTGCTGCACCTACGATTATACCCTGGGGCTACTCCCTTTTAGTTTAAATAGGTGGTATAATGATTGCGGAAGAAAAGGGTTAAAGCAGTGCAGCAAGAGGGATGTATATCCAAACCCCTTAATATATGAAGGGGCTATCTGTAATTGCGGGTCTGAAAAAGGAAGGGCATATTTCTATTCCTGCAGGTATCCCACAGGAAGGCGCAGTTGAGATGTAAAGGATGTAATAGAAGCAATTTTATGGGTGTGTCCAGACACAAAATTTATATTGGAAGGGAGGAGAGCTAATGTTTAAAGGTACAGTAAAGAAATTAATTAGAGACCGAGGATTTGGATTCATTAGTGCCGACGATGGAAGGGAGATATTCTTTCATCGCTCAGCGGTAGTAGGAATAGATTTTGATTCTTTGCATGAAGGCGATGCAGTGACATTTGGAGTCGAGAAAGGAGATAAAGGCCCAAAAGCTATAAACGTTACTGTTGCTGAAATTGTTTAGCCAACTAAGGTCTTCTAAAATATAGCCGCAAAGAAGCGCAAAAATAAGCGGAACGATCATACCAACACAACCTGTTGGATAATAGAGAATGCAGGAGTCAGGAGCCAGATTTTTATCTACTGACTACTGTCTCCTGACTCCTAAAATTCTCGGGTGCTTTTTGTGCCTTTTTGTGGCTAAACTTTTACGAGGAGCAAAAGCTATGAGAAAAGAAAAATTTCAGACCCTATCGGGTTTCCCACTAAAGCCTTTTTATACCTCAGACGATACCAAAGAGTTTGACCAGGGAGAGGCTCTCGGCAACCCGGGCCAATACCCCTTTACCCGAGGGGTTTACCCTACTATGTACCGGAGTCAGCCCTGGACAAAGAGAATGCTGGTAGGTCATGAGACTCCAGAAATATTTAACGCCCGACAAAAGATAATGTTTCAAAATGGGACCACAGGGATCAATTTTGTTCCATGTAATTCTTATGCGCGGGGGTATGATTCTGATGAAGTAGATATAGAACTGTTGGGCCGCTGCGGTACTACCATAGACTCCCTGCAAGACTTAGAGATAGCCTTCCAAAATATACCGCTGGATAAAGTTACATCTGGGTTTAATGACCCAGGCCCTTTTGCCTTAATAGCCATGTACCTGGCCTATGCGGAGAAGCAAGGTATCCCCTGGAAGTGTATTCGGGGTACTTCTAATCAATCTGATTTCATCTCCCATTATACCAGTTGCAATATGTTCTTTCGCTTCTCCTTAGACGGACACCTACGCATCTTGCTAGATCATATAAAGTTCTGTGCCCAGCATGCGCCTCAATGGAATTGCCTGAGTATAGTGGGTCAGCACATGCAGCAGGCAGGCGCAACTCCAGTACAAGCCCTGGCCTTTACCCTGGCTAGCGCCATATTATATGTCCGGAAGAGCCTGGAGTGCGGGTTAAACGGCGCGGATTTTATCCCCCGCTTTACCTTTTTCTTTGATGTGGGCAATGAATTCTTTGAGGAGATAGCTAAGTTCCGGGCTGCTCGGCGGATGTGGGCCAGGATATTAAGGGAAAGATTCGGTATCACCGAACCTAAATGTTTACGGCTGAAGTTCCATGCCCAGACCTCTGGAACTACCCTAACCCGGTGCCAACCCCTAAACAATATTGCCCGAGTGTCTATCCAGGCTCTGGCCGCGGTTCTAGGCGGTGTCCAGTCGCTACATACCGATGCTTATGATGAGGCATTATGGTCTCCTACTCAGGAAGCAGCCCGGGTTGCCTTGATGACTCAGAACATACTGTCAGAGGAAATTGGTGTAACTGATGTGATTGACCCTTTAGGTGGGTCGTATTATATAGAGTACCTGACAAATGAAATAGAAAACCGGGCCGGGGAATATATTAATCGAATAGAGGAGATGGGTGGTATGCTTGAGGCTGTTAGACAAGGATATCCGCAAAAAGAGATCAGCCAGGCGGCATACCAATACCAAAAAGAGATAGATAATAAAGAGCGCATAATAGTAGGAGTCAATAAATATACCATGGAAGAAGAAGGATTAACCCCTCCTCCCCCTGGATTAAGAAGGGATCTTATAGAGGAGCAGGTAAGGCGGACAAAGCGGTTGAAGAAAGAACGAAACCACTCCCTAGCCCAGGAAACCCTTAAGAAGCTACGGGCAGCGGCCCTGGCTGAAAACAAAAATATCTTTGCGGCCGTCATAGAGGCCGTCAAAGCTAATGTTACTCAAGGAGAGATAGTTAGAGAGTTGGGTCAGATATATGGCCGGGATCAGATAACCCAATAGCTCCTAAACCTATATGTCAAGTGTAACACAAACTAATTTCTAATTGACAATCTTATAAGGTTGATATATCTTTAGAAAAAGTTCTCCCGTACAACAATCATTTCGGCTGTTCCCGCTGAGGTAAGGCATCTTCCCCGTCTAGCGCGCTAGTTGCTATTCCCCCACCAATCAATTGAAACCGTAATTAGGAATAACAATACCATGGAATTACCTAAATATAATATATTGGTAGTTGATGATGAAATTCACAATCTGGAGGCATTAGAAAGGGCTTTCCGGGGTGAATATCGGGTATTTTCTGCCAAGAACGGGCAAGAGGCTATTAAGCTTATGGAGAAGGAAGAATTTGCCCTGATCCTTGCTGATCAAAGAATGCCAGGAATAACCGGTGTAGAACTGCTCGGGATATCGTTAAAATATTTCCCTAAGGCCATACGGATGATCCTTACCAGCTATACTGATGCCGATGAACTCTTAGAAGCTATTAACACTGGCCACGTTTACCGTTATATCCTCAAACCCTGGAATGCAAAGGAACTAAAAATTACGGTCAAACGGGCCTTAGAAACTTACCACCTTGCCCGGGAATTGGAGCGAAGGATGCAGGAGCTGTCTCTTCTTTACGATATTAGTAGTTCCCTAAATGCTATGATAGAGATTGAGGAATTATTAAGATTTACTACGGCAAAAATCAGTATGTTATTAGAAGCAGAAAATACTTCTATTATCCTGGTGGATAAGAATGAATTATATCTACCATTAGTGAATGAAAAGGCTGCTACCCCCCCCGAACTCGTCAATGGCCATCGTTTCCCAATGAATAGAGGGATTTGTGGCTGGGTTATCAGGGAAGGAAAGGGCCTGGTAGTATCTACTGCCACAGAAGATCCCCGATACGATCCACACATTGATAATATTGGCGTATCTGGGCTCAGGTCCATACTCTGTACCCCCTTGCAAAGCAAAGGGGCAATCATTGGTGCTATAGCCACCAAGAACAAATTAGATAGCATGTTTAGCGAAGAAGACCTCCACCTATTGAACACCCTGGCAGGAAACCTCGCTATCTCTATCGAGAACGCCCGTTTGTATAAAGAATTGAAAGAGGCCAAAGAACGGCTTAATGCCGAGAATATCTTCCTAAAGCAAGAAGTGGAAAAGAGGTATAAATTTGACCAGATCATCGGTAATAACCCAAAGATGAGGAAGGTTTTTGAATTATTGGAAAAAGTCATTGATACCCCTACCACGGTCCTTATCCAGGGAGAAACCGGGACCGGTAAGGAATTGATTGCCCGCGCCATCCATTATAACAGCCGGCGTAAAGACCGTAGATTTATTGACCAGAACTGCAGCGCCCTTCCAGAGACCCTGTTAGAAAGTGAACTCTTTGGCAATAAGAAAGGGGCTTTTACCGGGGCGGTTAGTGATAGAAAGGGCCTCTTTGAAATGGCTGACGGGGGCACTATATTCCTGGATGAAATTAGTGAAACCTCTCCGGCTATGCAGGCTAAGCTCCTGAGGGTATTGGAAGAAGGGGAGATTAGACCTTTAGGTGATACTAATTACAAAAAAGTTGATGTCAGGATACTTTCTGCCACCAATAAAGACCTAAAAAAAGAAGTAGACTCCGGCCGGTTTAGGGAAGATCTTTATTACCGCTTGAATGTTTTTCCCATCGTATTACCCCCTTTAAGGGAACGCAAAGATGATATAGTCCTGCTGGCAAAGCATTTTTTAACCAAATTTAGTCAGCGGATGCATAAGTCTATTAGGGGTTTTAGCAAAGAAGCCATGGAGGCTCTACTAAACTACCCATTCCCAGGCAATATCCGCGAACTGGAACATGAGATTGAAAGAGTAGTAACTATAGCCCCTGACCAGGAAATTATCCAGATAGACCTCCTATCAGATCATGTGCGGCAAAGAGATGAATTACTGACCTTGGCCATGAATGAGAAGGGGAACTTAAAGAAGACTATCGAAAAGGTAGAGCGGCATATGATTGAAGAGTCCCTCAAGGCCCTTCGTGGGAATAAGTCAAGAGTTGCCAGGGAACTGGGATTGAGCCGGGTTGGTTTACAAAAAAAAATGAAGCGCTATGGCATAAATTGCTAACGGCTCATAGCTTATGCCTACCTCTATCCCATAACTGCATAACTACTTTCAGCTCCTGGGTTCTTAGAAGGTAAGCCAGTACAAAAAAAATTGAGCTTCCTAAAAGGATAGCGCCCAAAAGAAAAAGCCCCTCCTGAAACCAGGAACCCGGCGATTGCCAAAGAACCTGCCGGCAATAAATATATAACCCAAGGCCCATAACAGACGAACAAACACTGCTTTTTGCCAGAGAAAGACCCAGCTCCCCTAGTCTAATTCCACCAAGCCTCCTCCGTAGTATCCAAATTAAGCTGACGAAATTGAAGGAGGAGGCGAAGGAATTAGCCAGGGCTAACCCCCCATAACTCAAGGGGCCCATCAGTATCAGACTCAGGAAAAGGTTGATCAGAAAAGTTAGAAAGGCTAAAAATGCCGGGGTCCTGGTATCCTTTAGTGAATAATAGGCCTGGACCATAATTCGGGCACCAGCTACTGACCATAACCCCAATGAATAATATAGAAGGGCCTGTGCCGTTGCCCAGGTAGTCTCTGCATCAAAAGCCCCCCGCTGGAAAAAGAGTTTTATCAAGGGAACCCTAAGGATAACCAACCCTATAGTAGCCGGGATAGTAATAAAAGATACCAGCCTCAAGGCAAGGGAAAGCCCCGCCTTGAAGTTTTCCATATCACCCGTAGCCCCATAGCGGGAAAGGGCAGGAAAGACCACCGTTGCCACGGAAATAACAAAGATGCCTTGAGGAAATTCAAAGAAGCGAGAGGCATAATATAGATAAGACACGCTCCCCTCCTCTAATAGGGAAGCCAGCACTGTGGAAACGAAAACATCTAAATGATAGACTGCAACCCCTAAAACTGCTGGCCCAAAAAGTATCCCCATTCTCCTTATGGCTGGATGGCCGAAATGAAAATCCAGGCCAAATACCATCCCCGCCCGAAGCAAAAAAGGGATTTGTAAGAGGAGCTGCATCAGGCCACCTAACATCACTCCAATAGCCACAGCCATAATGGGCTCTGTCAGATAACGAGAAAGAAGTATAGTCGAACAAATAATAGCAATGTTCAAGCAAACCGGGGCAAGGGCCGGGGCAGCGAAGTGATTAAGGGAATTCAAGATGCCCATAGCCAGGGCAACTAGCCCAACAAAAAAGATAAACGGGAACATAACTTGATTGAGTAATACTGTTAGGGCAAATTTATTCGGCTGGACAGAAAAGCCCGGGGCAAATACGGTTACTATCTTTGGAGAAAAGATGATCCCCAGGACAGAAACAAGGATTAGGATTAGGATAATCAAGGTTAGAGTAACTCGAGCAACCTTAAAGGCTTCCCCCTTGCTTTGATGGGTCAAATAGTCGGTAAAGATAGGGATAAAGGATATGCTCAAGGCCCCTTCGGCTAAGAGGCGCCGGAGGAGATTAGGGATCCTGAAGGCTACATAGAAGGCATCAGCCGCCATAGTGGCACCAAAAAAATTGGCCACCACGATATCCCTTAATAGACCAAAGACCCTGCTCAGCAGGGTAAGAAAACCTACTAAGCCTGCCGCCCTCACTATTCGCTCTTCTTCAACCATTCTTCCACCCTTTACAGGCGATACTCCCGATCCAGGGATCTATATTGGAGGGCTTCAGAAATATGATGAGGGCCCGTCTCTTCCTCTCCCTCTAAGTCGGCAATAGATCTGGCCACTTTAAGTATCCTATCATATGCCCTGGCACTCATACCAAATTTGGTTATGGCCACCTCTAAAAGCCTTTTGGAATCCTCGCTAATCGGACAATACCGCCTCAACTGCTTAGGATTCATCTGGGCATTGCAGAATATAGCCTGGTTCTTAAACCTCGCTCGCTGCCTCTCCCGGGCCTTTTCCACCTTTCCCCTTATAGCGGCAGAAGGTTCAGTTAACCCTTCTCCTGTCAATTCCTTATATCTTACCGATGGTACCTCTATATGGATATCAATCCGATCCAAAAGAGGTCCAGACAGCTTACTTAAGTAACGTTTAATCTCTAATGGGCTGCACGTACACTCCCGCAACAGGTCGTTATAATAACCGCAGGGGCAAGGGTTACAGGCACCTATAAGGATAATTCGTGTAGGGAAAGATACTGACATAGAGGCCCGGGCTATAGTGACCGTTCCATCCTCCATAGGCTGTCTCAAGACTTCCAGGACATTCCTTTTAAACTCTGGGAGTTCATCTAAAAATAATACTCCATTATGGGCCAGACTCACTTCCCCAGGCATAGGTATCTGTCCCCCTCCGATTAAGCCCGCATCAGAAATAGTATGGTGAGGAGCCCGGAAAGGTCTAGTAGTAATTAGGGGTTGCCCGGGGGGGATTAATCCCATAATGCTGTGGATTCTAGTGGTAGATACGGCCTCTTCTAAAGTCATAGAAGGCAATATGGTAGGTATACGCTTGGCCAACATTGATTTTCCTGAACCAGGTGGGCCCAACATTAAGACATTGTGCCCCCCGGCCGCTGCTACCTCCAAAGCCCGTTTCACATGGGCCTGTCCCTTCACATCAGAAAAATCCAATTGGTAGCAATCCTCCGGACGTAAGACTTCTCCGATCTCTACCCTCTTTGGCGGTATATAAAGCTGCCCATTGAGAAACTCTATCACCTGGGGGAGGGACTTAACCCCATAAATATCAATCCCTTGCACAGCCGCGGCCTCAGCCGCGTTCTCTTCGGGTAGGATCATTCCCGGGCTGGAAGTCCTTTCTGCTGCCAAAGCCATAGAAAGAGCCCCCTTGATCCCTTTCACCCTTCCATCCAGGGATAGTTCGCCGGAAATGATCAGATCCTCTATCCCCTCTCCGGTAACGAATCCCATGGCCTTCAATATGGCTATGGCGATAGGTAGATCAAAGTAGGGTCCCTCTTTCCGGATATCTGCCGGGGCCAAGTTTACGGTGATTTTTTTAAAGGGGAAGGAAAAACCGGCATTATTTATAGCTGCCTTAACTCGATCCCGGCTCTCTTTGACCGCGATATCTGGAAGGCCTACCACAGAAAAACCAGGAAAACCGGGAGAAATATCCACTTCTACCTCCACCCGATATGCCTCTATGCCATAAACCGAACAACTCCACACCCTGGCTATCATGAGGATCGCTTCTCGGGTTTAGTAGGGTAAAGGACCAACTGCCGCTGTCCTTCTCCCACCGTGTCAGAGGCCATAGGAGAAGGTACCCGCAGGGGCTTTCCACCTTCTCTATGCGTCTCACACTTGCCGACAAAAATTGCTCCTTCCTCTATTTTAAGGATGGGGGTTTTTATACTACCATAGACTTCGGCCCCAGCATGGATCTCCACTCTTCCCGTGGCAGTAATGTCCCCAATGATCCTTCCCTTGGTTATTAAGTTGCCTACGGAAATATCAGCCTTTATTTGAGCCGTCTCCCCCAAAACCAGGTTATCCTTAGTAATTATCGCCCCTTCTAATTTACCATCCAGCCGAACCGTTCCTTCAAAGTTTAGCTGACCTTTAAAGGACGTGCCCTCTCCCAAATAGGCTCTTATCCTCTCTCTCTCTTTTACCCAGAGCATATCTTAGCCTCCTTTAACTGAAGGGAAAAACCTTATTATCCTCTCTAACTCTTCCAGAGAGGAGAAGTGGACTTCAATCTTGCCTTGCCCCCCTCTCCTCTTGATCCTTACCCTGGTCCCTAAGACGACCTGGAGATTTTCTTCCAGGTCTCGGGTAAATATATCCTTCGCTAAGGACTTTTTGCTGGCGGACAACTGCTGTTTTGTCTTCCGCTCCTTAAGATATGCCTCGGTCTGCCTTACAGACCATCCCCTGGTTAGGATTAAGTTCCGTGCAGCCTCCTGTTCTTCTGGCGATGGTAAGGCCAGGAGGGCTCGGGCATGACCCATACTGAGCGACCCCTCTGCCAGGTCCCGCTTGACTATCTCCGGCAGCCGCAAGAGGCGGAGATAATTGGCTATGGAAGAGCGGTCTTTACCTACCCGCCCGGCTATCTGCTCCTGGGTTAAGTTGAAATCCAGAAGGAGGCGTTGATAGGCTAATGCCTCTTCTACCGGGTTTAAATCCTCTCGCTGAATATTCTCTATTAATGCCATCTCCATGGCTTCGGAGTCACTGGCTTCTCGGACTAGGGCCGGGATTTTCTCAAGGCCGATAAGTTGGGCCGCCCGCCAACGCCTCTCCCCTATAACAAGCTCATACCCCCTCTGAGCCCGTCTCACTATGATAGGTTGGATGACCCCCTTTTCTTTGATAGATTGGGCCAGCTCCTCCAGCCGGCCCGGGTCCATCCCTTTGCGGGGCTGAAACTGGCCCAAAGAAATCTCTGCCAGCGGGATATTTCTGGGCTCTTGACCAGAGATATCCTCCAGTTGTGGAATCAAGGCACCTAAGCCTTTACCCAATCCTCTTTTTGGCATTGCGGACAAGTTCCTTAGCTAGACTGATATACGCCTGGGCCCCAGGGGAATGGATATCATAAAAGATTATGGGCTTGCCATGGCTGGGGGCTTCGCTCAACCGGACATTCCTTGGAATAATTGTCTTAAACACTTTGTCCTTAAAATGGCTCACGACCTCCTGGATCACCTGGGTGCTCAGTGTAGTCCTTCGGTCATGCATTGTCAACACAATCCCTTCTACGGCAATATCAGGGTTGAGGTTCTTTTTCACTAAATGAATAGTGGCCATCAGATGGCCCAGGCCTTCCAGGGCATAATATTCGCACTGGAGGGGTATAAGGACAGCACTGGCAGCTACTAAGGCATTTAGAGTAAGGAGTCCTAGGGAGGGTGGAGAGTCAATAATGATATATTCGTATAGGTCTTGGAGTGGCATCAAGGCTTCCTTAAGCCTTTTTTCCCGCCGGGGCATAGAAACCAGCTCGATCTCTGCACCGGATAGCTCTATATTAGAAGGGATAAGGTCTAAGTGCTTCAAGGAGGTATGCCGCAAGATCTGCTCCCAAGGGGTCTGCTCCACCAGGAGGTGATAGACACTACGCCTTAACTCCTTAGGGTTAATCCCTATGCCGCTGGTAGCATTGGCTTGCGGGTCTAAGTCTATCAATAAAGTCTGTTTCCTGCCCGCAGCCAGGCAGGCTGTCAGGTTAATGGCCGTAGTGGTCTTCCCGGTACCCCCTTTCTGATTAGTTATAGCAATAATCCTACCCATGTTTCACGTGGAACATTTCTTGAAGGCCAAGATATAATATTCCATCCTTGGTCTGTCCTGGGTGATAGCAACTACTTTGTCCAGCTTGAGTCCCTCCCAGGCCAGGATAGCAGCAGCCGCTTTTATTTCTCCTAGATAATTCTTCTCTTTGCGGACCAAGAGGAGACCGCCCATGCGGAGGGCTCTCCCGGCTTTTCTTGCGAGTCGGCTGAGCGGCCCAAAGCCCCGGGCAAAGGCCAGGTCAAAGGTTTTTTCTCGATCCATGCCTTCCACAGGCATGGCCAGGTAGGTGACATCCTTTAGCTGGAGTAATCGCCCGATATGTCTTAAGAAGGCTAGCTTCTTCTGTGAGGGTTCCAAGAGGGTCAATGAGAGATCAGGATTATAAATCTTTAAGGGGATACCTGGGAAGCCTGCCCCACTACCTATATCTATAGCCTGCAACCCTGGCTTAGGGGTAAAGGCCATTAGATAGCTCAAGGAACAAAGGATATGGTTGCTCAGTATCTCTTCCGGCTTCTTAGTGGCCGTTAGGTTTATCTTTTGGCTCCACCGGAGCAGTTCGTCTATATATTTCTCAAAACGCTCCCTTAATCCCTGGTCAACTGATAAACCTAAGGTATCAAATAATCGCCAGGTCTCCTCTTTTCCTGTCAAACTTTTAACCTCCGTAACGGTTTAGCTAAAAAGATTTAGACCCCGCAACCCCGGATGGACACAGCAAGGAAAAATCCTTTCCCCGGTAGACGTTCAGCAAGAGAAGGGAGCGGCGAGGAGTAAATTGCTCCGTCTTCATCCAGGGCTAAAATCTCAGGAAGTCCCCTTCCCTACCCTTTTTCGGTGCTCGAGATAGCTCATCAAAGCAGTAATGGCGGCGGGGGTAACTCCCGGGATACGGGAAGCCTGGCCTAATGATATGGGTCGAACCTTTTTTAGTTTCTCCTTTACCTCGGAAGATAGGGCTGGCATAGCATCGTAGTCTATATCTTCCGGGACCCTCCTTTGTTCCATATGTTGAAATTTCTTTATCTGCTCCATCTGTCTTTGGATATAGCCATCGTATTTTATTTGGATTTCTATCTGCTCGGCTACCCGCCTGCTAACCCCTGGGCTAGCACCGCTTAATTCCACTAGATCATTATACCGTATCTCGGGCCGCTTAAGGAGTTCTAAAAGAGAAGGATTCTTATCCAGAGGAGATGTTCCCAGCTCCTGGAGCTTTTTATTGATCGTTGGAGAAGGTTTGAGCCTTTCGTCGCCCAGCTTTTTCCGCTCTCTTTCAAACTCTTCTCTCTGTTGGAGAAACACCTGATACTCATGCTCCCCTACCAGTCCTATCTGATACCCCTTATCCCTAAGCCTGAGGTCGGCATTATCTTGCCTTAGATGGAGTCTATATTCTGCCCTGGAGGTAAACATACGATAGGGTTCCTGGGTGCCTTTAGTAACTAAGTCGTCAATCAATACCCCAATATAAGCCTCTGACCGAGCTAGAATCACTGGTTCTCGTCCCTGGACTTTTAGGGCGGCATTTATCCCGGCTATCAATCCCTGGGCAGCGGCCTCTTCATAGCCGGAGGTGCCGTTTATCTGGCCGGCTAGAAATAACCCGCTAATTTGCTTGGTTTCTAATGTGGGCCTAAGCTGGGTAGGGAAAACATAGTCATACTCCACGGCATAACCGGGCCGGAGGATATTGGCGTCTTCTAATCCCTTGATGCTCCTGACGATTTCTACCTGAACATCGTATGGGAGACTGGTAGATATACCATTAGCGTATACCTCCCGGGTTTGCAACCCTTCTGGTTCCAGGAAGATTTGATGTCTTTCCTTTTCTGGGAACCTTACTACCTTGTCTTCAATGGATGGGCAATACCGGGGTCCTATCCCCTGGATCACCCCTCGATACAAAGGTGACCGATCCAGGTTTTTACGGATTATCTCATGGGTTTTCTTATTGGTATAGGTCAAATGACAGGGGATTTGCTCTTGAGCTATGTCGGTAGTGGAAAAAGAGAAAGGTGGAGGCGGCTGGTCACCCGGTTGGATCTCTAATCGAAAGTAATCTATGGCCTTTCCATCGAGACGGGGAGAGGTCCCCGTTTTCAGCCGCCCCATCTGGAGTCCTGCTTCCTTCAAGCTCTCTGGCAAGGCTACCGCGGAGGATTCGCCTGCCCGGCCCCCGGGATAGTGGTTCAGGCCGAAATGTAGCAGTCCGTTCAGGAAAGTCCCTGGAGCAACTACTATAGTCCGCGTCTCTATCTGGATACCGCCATCGGTCTCCAGGCCCATAACCCCTTCATCTCCTATTACCACCCGGCTGACGGACCCCTGGAGTATATCCAGCCTTCTTTGTTCCTGTAAAACCCACTGCATATATAGCCGGTATTTTTGTTTGTCTGCTTGAGCACGGATAGCCCTCACGGCTGGTCCTTTACTCAGATTAAGCATCCGGAACTGGATACCGGTTTTATCAATTACCTTAGCCATCTGACCTCCCAGGGCATCTATTTCCCGTACCAGATTCCCTTTAGACAGGCCACCAATGGCAGGATTGCAGGACATCTGAGCAATAGTATCCAGGCTTATGGTAATCAGTAGGGTCTGGCACCCCATCCGCGCCGCCGCCAGGGCCGCCTCACAACCGGCATGGCCCCCGCCGATTATTACTACATCATACTTCCTACCCATCATTTACCGATACAGAAAGTGGAAAATATTCTATCCAGAACTTCTTCATCATAAGTTTCGCCAAGCAGTTCAGCCAAGGAATCTATGGCCTCCTTCAGGTCTATAGACCATATCTCTTCTGGTAGTCTGGATTCTATATTCCTCTTGGCCCCCAGCAACCTATCTCGGGCCTTAACTAATGCCTCTCTCTGTCTTAGTTTAGTCAATACCGCGCCTTCCCATGGGGTTATTCGCAAGGCTTGAATTAGTTGCGCGATCTTTTGTTTGAGCTCTTCAATACCATAACCTTCTTTTGCCGAAACCGGGATAATCCTTTCTAACTTAAAGGATGGTATTAAATCTTCCTCCCTCACTTTCTGAGGGAGATCAATCTTATTAATTATTGCCAGGGTTTCTTTATTACTAACCAGAGATATGACCTGCTCATCCCGGGTATCCATTGGTTGCGAACCATCCAGTACTAATAGGATAATGTCTCCTTTTTCCAGCGCTTCTTTCGTCCGTCGAATTCCCTCGGCCTCTATTAAGTCCCGGCAATCTTCTAATATCCCTGCTGTATCCTTAAGTCTAAGCGGTACGCCACCCAACTCGATTTCTTCGGCCAGGACATCTCGCGTAGTACCTGGAATAGGGGTAACAATGGCCCTATCTTCCCTTAACAGGCAGTTCATCAGGCTCGATTTCCCTACATTAGGCCTTCCCACAATAACCAGATTTATCCCCTCGCGGATAGTTTTACTTCTATCATAACTCTCGATAAGGGTTATTATCCTGGATAAAGCCTCTTCTATATCCGCTAAGATATTAACCGTGGGGGGCAGATCGATCCCTTCCTCAGCAAAATCCAGCGATGCCTCGATATGTGCCAGTAACCCTCCTAATACCTCCCTAATCTCTTTAATCTCCCTGGAGAGCCGTCCTTCAACCTGACCCAGAGCTATCCCTAGATCAGCTTCACTCTTTGCCTTAATGGTCTCGTTTACCCCTTCGGCCTGCACCAGGTCTATTCTCCCATTAAGAAAGGCCCGCCGGGTAAACTCTCCCGGTTCGGCTAACCGGGCCCCACAGCTCAAAACCAATTGCAGGATCGTCCTTGATATTGCCATACCGCCATGGCAGGATATTTCAGCCACATCCTCCCGGGTATAACTGTTAGGTTCCTTCATGAGGGCAAGCATTACTTCATCTATCTTTTTCCTACTAATGGGATCAATAATATAACCATAATATAACCTGTGAGATTCTATCTCCTTTAGTTTATTCCCTTTGGGCCTGAGAAAGAACTGACTGACTATGTTAATAGTCTCTTCCCCACTAATGCGGATTATAGCTATGCTCCCTTCCCCGTAAGGGGTAGCTATAGCAGCTATAGTATCGCTTAGTTTATCCATTCGTTCTTGGATTTACCTCTTAAGGTAATGACCAGGGTTTTCGTTATTCCATCTCCTTGGCTGATGGTTTCTATCTCCGGTTCTTCTTTAAAGAGGGTGTGAATTAGCTTTCGCTCCCTAGTAGTCAAATTTCTTAGTGTGACCGACTGGCCGGTCTGCTTAACCCTGGCGGCCATAGTCCTAGCCAAATCCGTTAATTTTTCTTCCCCCCTCTTTCTATAGTCCTCGGTATCTACCAATATAGTCATCTTTCTTTTGGCCCTTTTCTGGATTATCTTGGTAACTATATACTGCAAAGCATCTAGCGTTTCTCCCCTCTTCCCAATAATTAATCCACCTTTGTCGCTCCTTATAGTCAGGTATAAACCCTCTGGCCCGTTTTCCCCATCAACGGTGCACGGGATACCCATCTTCTCCACGATAGCGAGCAATACCTGCTTTGCCTCCTTTAGTTCATTCGACATTTCCTCTGTTTCTTCTATATCGTTTTCCTGGTTTATATAACTGACCTTTACCTTTACCGAGCGGTCACCCAGGAAAGAGAGAAATCCCTTGTTTTTTTCCAATAATTCCACTTTTACCTCCTCGGGCCTAGCACCGAGTTTTTTCAGGGCTTTCTCCAGGGCTTGTTCCTTGGTCCTACCTCTCTCAATTATCCACTCCATTATCCCCTCCTGACGTCTATTAATGTTCCTTGAATTTTTGGATTAAATTATAAACGCCCAATGCCACTGGGTGGGGGACCAGACATGGGTGTTTCAATCTTGTTTAAGCCGGTCTCGGCTTACTAACCTTCTTGGTAATGTAATATTGTTGCATTATGGACAATAAGTTATTTACCAACCAATATATTACCAGGCCAACCGGGAAGTTCAAAAACATTATGGTAAATATTACGGGCATCATCAGCATCATCCGATTTTGCCGAGGATCGCCCATAGGGGGGGTCATCTTCTGCTGGATAAACATTGTCAGCCCCATAAATATTGGCCAGAAATAATAAGGGTCTTTCTCGGACAGATCCTTTATCCACCAAATAAAAGGGGCTTGCCTTAATTCAATAGCATCTAGAAGTACGCGGTACAAAGCAAAGAATACCGGTATTTGTAAAAGCATTGGTAAACAGCCCCCTAAAGGGTTTGCCTTGTGCTGTTTATACAAGGCCATCATCTCCTGATTAAGTTTCTCCCGGTCTTTCTTGTATCTTTCCTGAATCAACTTTATCTTAGGCTGTAACTCCTGCATCTTCTGCATAGACTTATAACTCTTGTGCGAGAGGGGATAAAAGACAATCTTTATCAAGATCGTCAAGAGGATAATAGAAAACCCATAATTATGAGTAAACCGATAGGTGTAATTGAGAAGTTGCAATAATGGTATAGCCAGGAAACTAAACCAGCCAAAATCTATTATTTTTTCTAGGTCGGAGTGGGCATGGTTTAAACTCTGGGTCTCTTTGGGGCCCGCATATATTCTAAATTCCTTCTCAATCCTAGAGTCTTCTATCGGATATTCTAAGCCTACCTCTAGCCCCTGGCCCCTAGACTTATCAATAACTGCCGTAGAGAGGTTCTCGGGTGAAATCAGGGCGATAACGAAATATTTACTTTCTAAAGCAACCCAGGATATCTGCCCATAATGCCTGATAGGAGTGGAAACGTTTTCCATCTGATCCCTTATTAGTTTTTTATCCAGGTAAACTACCGGGCCTTGATGGGTGTAGCTTGATTTATTAACCTCCACTTCCCCTAATCCTGCCCCCCAAAGGACCTGATAAGTCTTTTTCCTTTGCTTTTCAGATAGATTTTCAATAGAGAGTCTAACTTTTATGAGGTAATTATCATGGTTAAATATATAAGACTTGCTGTACTTAGTTCCCTCGGGATCGGTATATTTGAAAGTTATAACCCCTTCCGGCTGGTATTTGGTAGTGGCTAATGTCTGGTAGGAGACTTCATATAAGGCATTATTAGCTCTATCGGTAATATTAGTATCCGCAAAACGAAAGGTGACTGGATAAGAATCTACTAAACCGCCTGCCCTTATCAGATTTACTGGTTGATTCTTCTCATCCGTATACTTTTTTAAATATACGGCTTTAAGACGACCTCCAGGATTTGTCAATACTACCCTAATTAATTTAGTCTCAAAGGTAAGTTCTCTTATGTTTTTGTCTGTCTCCTTTTTATCTATTTCTTTCTTGCTAATGGTTTTCTCCTCTACTAATCGTTGCGGTTTGACTGAAACTTTTTCCGGTTCATCATGATATTTTATCGGTCTTTTAGTACCATATAAATACTGAAAGAGTACCAAGATCGCAATAGAAAGAAAAGTAGCCAAAAGTAAACGTTTTTCCATACTTTCTTTGTCTCCCTTAATTTCTTAAATTATAGCATAGTGTACCATAGAGCAAATATTTATTTTCAAGCGCCTTTGTAACCTGAGCTATGAGGGGTTCCCTTTTATGAAGAGATTTCTTATCTTGAAGACTTATGATAGCGGACAGAGGGCGGATTATTACTCAACTGGATCCAGCCCCCCAGGATGAAAAGGATTGCATTTAAGAAGCCTTTTCAGGCTTAATAATGACCCTTTAAACACCCCGTATTTCTCCAGCGACTGGACAGCATAATTGGAGCAACTGGGATAAAACCGACAGCAGGGAGGGATAAAGGGGGCAACCAGTTTTTGGTAAGTCTGGATCATAGCTATTATTTTGTCTCTTACTATATTACCCAATCCTAAATTCTCCCTGGAGTATCTTCAATAATAGCCTTTCCTAACTTTATTAAGTTCGCTTCTATCTCTTTAAAAGCTAACTGGCTAATATCCCTTTTGGCCTTTATTATAATATCAATAGCTGAACCAAATAGTTCCTGATTCAATCTATAGCTCTCTTTTAATAACCGTCTACACCGGTTTCGTTTAACGGCTTTTCCAAGTCGCTTAGAGACTAAAATACCAAGCCGAGGCCATTTTCCACTTTTTCTATAAAAGAACAGAGTGAAATCTCTATCTTCTACCCTTCCCCCGTGAGATAATATCCGGGTATATTCAGCCCAAGTCTTTAACATTCTACTCTGCTTCAATCTCCGGGTCTCCCTGTCTTTCTCCTTTTGAAGCCTCCCCGTAGCATAACCTCAAACTGCTAACCGTTTCCTTCCTTCCCTTCTTCTTCTTCGAAGGACATCTCTGCCTCCTCTGGAACTCATTCTTACTAAAAACCCATGTGTTCTCTTCCGCTTTATAACACTTGGCTGATAAGGTCTTTTCATTTCATTTCCCTCCTTATTGTGGACTAAATAAACTTAGCCATTATAATTTATCTTGTCAACTCTGCTTTTTCCAACCCGGCAAAAATTTTTATTGCCTAATTGATTTTCCTTTGATAAAATAAACTCATTTCATTTAATCCTTCCACCCGCGAAGCAACATCGTGAACTATTAGAGGTGTTAATTTTAAAAAGGCAAGTTTTCCACAAGCTGTGAATAACTTGTGGATATTTGCGGTTACAGCGCCATCTTTTCCTGACTTATAAATCTTTACAAATAAACCCATATGTCTCCAGTAGAAAAGTCCGTAGAACTTTCCTGGGAATCATTCCTCCTCCATATAAAGGAATGGGTAAGCCCAAAGATCTTTGATACCTGGTTTTCTTCTCTATCCTTAATTGGTATACAATCAGGAAAGGTTCTAATATCAGTACCAAATAAATTTTTTAAGGACTGGCTAGAAGAGCACTATGGAGAACTAATCAAAAAGACCATAGAAAAGACTTTTGGGCAAAAGGCCCAGGTGAACCTTATTATCCCGGACAAAGAAAAGAAAAAGCCGTCACCGGACCCTTACCCTTCTCCCGAGAAACACTCTACTCATAATTCCTTTCTGGATCCTAAAAATACCTTTCAAAGCTTTGTTGTCGGCTCTTGTAATCAATTTGCCCATGCTGCCAGTCTGGCAGTAGCTCAGTCCCCTGCCAATGCCTATAATCCTCTGTTTATTTATGGTGGAGTAGGTTTAGGAAAAACACATCTACTACATGCAATAGTTAACTATATTACCATTACCGAAAAAAAGAAAAATTTGAGGCTAAGCTATCTTCCCTCAGAGAAGTTTGTTAATGAGCTAATCTCTTCTTTACAACATGACCAAATGACCAATTTCCGAAATAAATATCGAAATATTGATGTCCTTTTAATAGATGATATCCAGTTTATTGGTGGAAAAGAGCGGACTCAAGAAGAATTTTTCCATACTTTTAATACCTTATATGAATCAAATAAGCAGATTGTATTTTCCTGTGATAGGACTCCTAAAGAGATACCTACTCTGGAAGAACGCTTACAGTCCAGGTTTGAATGGGGGCTTATTGCTGATATTCAACCCCCTGATTTAGAAACAAAAGTAGCTATTTTAAACAAAAAAGCAGAAGAAAAGAAGATATATCTTCCTGAAGAAATAGCCCTTTATATAGCAACAAATATTAAATCCAATGTCAGAGAATTGGAAGGGGCCTTAGTTCGACTCAGTGCCTATGCTTCCCTTACCAATACAAAATTATCTATGGAGTTAGCCCAGGAAGTACTAAAGGAGATTTTTTATATAAAAGACAGGGCTACCAATATAGAAAACATCCAGAAACTTGTCAGCCGATATTTCGGTATAACAGTAGCAGAGCTAAGGTCTTCCAAGAGAAATAAAACCATTTCCTTGCCCAGGCAAATAGCTATGTACTTATGCCGGGAAATGACTAAACTTTCTTTGCCTGAAATAGGGAGGCAATTTGGGGGGAAAGATCATACCACAGTCCTTCACTCCGTCAACAAGATAAAATCCTTAATGAATAAAGACCGAGAGATCAATACCGCCATCAAGACTATAACAAAAACCGTGAAAGGATAACCTAAATTATGCCCCCATTAAACCTCTTAGGGAATTACCAGATTTGTGTAATTCAGGTTAATTTCTTATAAATATCATGTTAGTAAGTTGTGGATTTCTTTTTCTTTGTAAGATTCTGTTAGTAGGAGGTAAATTTTTTTAACAACTTAACCTATTGATTTTTTGTACTAAATTGCTTAAATTAAAGAAATTAACATGTCTTACTATTACTATAGTAATTAAACTTCTATATATTTATAAATAGTATGAGGACATAAGTTATGGAAATAAATATTTTACGGGGGGATCTGTTTGAGGGACTAAAAAATATTCAAACTATTGTTGAAAAACGTACAACCCTTCCCATATTAAACAATTTTTTATTGAGTACAAAAGAAGAGGGAATAGAAATATCAGCTACGGATTTAGAAATAGAATACAAAGGTTTTTATCCCGCAAAAGTCCTCAATTCAGGCTCTATCGTTCTTCCTACTCGAAAGTCTTTTGAAATAGTAAGAGAAACTTTCGGTACCTCTATCAATATAAGTACTGAAGAAAACTGGGCTAAAATACAATTAGGTAAAAGTGTTTTTAAGATTCCTGGTTTACCTGATGAAGAGTTTCCTAAATTCAGTGAAAAAAAACCAACCATATCTTTAGAATTAGAGACAAAGGTAATAAAGGATATGATTAATAAGACTATTTTTGCCACCTCACAAGAAGAAGTACGATCTGTCTTAGGTGGAGTTTTATTATCACTAA
>Ga0156295_1284_pt1 | contig 23642 bp, 21 predicted proteins | sample RifCSPlowO2_12_FD_107943 | JGI IMG/M metagenome (GOLD analysis project Ga0156295, IMG submission 107943) | Nitrospinae bacterium RIFCSPLOWO2_12_FULL_45_22 | reverse complement strand
TCGTGCCACCAAACAAGAGGGCCTTGCTATAGCAAAAGAGTTTGAACCCATTGACCTGGAGGGGTGGGATAAATATTAAAAGGGGAGAAATGGGCCCTATTGACAAGGCCATAAAGATTCATCTGGCGTTATCTTAATCTGGTTAACTCGACAGAAACCTCCAATTAACTAGGCTGCATTCATTCGAAACCCTCATGCCCTGAGAAGTACTTTTACCTTCGATACCTCAGTATAGATCTTTGCACCCTTTTAGTTATTAGGTCAACTTGCAAATAATTTACTTTACTGTCCATGTCTGAACAGAAGGGTCTGGATAGTCTTAAGGCTCATGAACAGGTCGAAGAAGAAAGACATATGATGGATATAGTAGAGGTCGTACTGGAGTTTCTCGGACTGGTCTTCCTCTGAGGAGGCATAATTATAGCAAACCTGGGCCCAGCCGGTCAACCCGGGCTTGACTGAATGGCGCAGGTGATAGAACGGTATACTCTCTGCTAATTGATCCAGAAAATATTTCCGGATAGGCCTGGGACCCACAAAGCTCATGTCCCCTTTTAATATATTGATCAACTGGGGGACCTCGTCTATCCGGGTCTTCCTGAGCAGCTTACCCACCCGGGTAACCCGGGGGTCATCCTTCTCCGCCCATTTAGGACCAGTCAGGGCTTCAGCATTCGGTATCATGGTCCTGAGCTTGAGCAGGGTAAATTTCTGGCCCCGAAGGCCCACCCGCTCCTGCCCGAAGAATACCGGTCCTCTGGAGTCAATTTTGATAGCCAGGGCAGTAAAGAGCAAGACAGGAAGGCTGATCAACAATCCAACCAGGGAGACCGCTATATCCAATAACCGCTTTACCCGCTTGTAATAGAGGGAATGGATAAGATTTAGCTCAGCAGAGAAGAGGAAATAGCTGTCCTTTACGTGAAATACCGGGATCTTCCCGGTGAGATACTGGTAAAAAATGCGCATATCATATACCCCTATACCATCAAATTTTAATTTTAAGACCTCCTTCATCAGCCCCTCAGACATGGGTGATGCATTCGCATTTGGAGAGAGGATAACTGTTTTGATATCATTTTTCCTGATTAACCCTTCCAGGCCCGTGTTATCATTAAAGACGGGGAGCCCCATGAGGGAATGGGATATACTTTCCCCGGTCACATCGAGAAATCCTATAGGACGATATTTCCTGCCATGCCCATCGAGCATCTCTTTAGCCAGCAGCTCATTAGAAGAATCGGCTCCCACAAAAAGGACATTTGACCAAGGGATGGCTGCCATCAATCGGCTGAAGAATATCTTTCTCCATAAAAATATCAACCATATTATAAGAGGGATATATGTAATAACCACTACTCGACCGATCTTGCCCTTGGGGAGAAAATAAAAATATATAGCCAAGGCAAGGCTAGCCAAAAAAGTTCCTAAAGAGACATTCAATAAGCCCCTTAGGTTGGTGAATGGCCTTTCGGTATCATATAGCTCAAATATGTAAAAGGCCAGCATATGTGCCAGGATGACTACCACAAAATTAAAGCTGATCTTGCCTGATAGGGTCTCGAGTAACCCTGAACCTTCATTAAATAAGTAGATCCTGACGATATAAGAAGATACCAGGCCAGCCAGGACAATGATGGCATCTCCCAAAACAAGGATAACCTGGGCCTTTTGCGGCTTATTTCTTAGTAAAAAAATCATATCCGGCGGTTTTTTTTACAGGGGTAAATAGATATTCTTTCATTCTCTTAAATTAAATTTATAAGCGCTTCAAGGATATAATTTTTTAGATCATTAAAACTCCTAATGTTTTTTAACTGATAGAATATAACTTTTGGTCTCATGTAGAATTCTCTAAAAGCGGTTTTCTGAGCCCTAAGAATTTCTTCCGCTTTCAAATTTAGGTGTTTACTTGGTGGAAGACCTTTTAAATCATATTTACTCCAATCTGTAGTTAGGATAAGATTATGGTTAATACAATAATCCCATAGTTTTGTACCAGGAAAAGGTATTACAGAAGTAAACCCAGCTTGATGTAATTTTAAGCTTTTAGCAAAGTCAATCGTTTCTCTCATAGTCTCTTTTGTCTCCCCTGGTAAACCAAACATAAAATAACCATAGGGAGTTATACCGATTTTATGAGTAAGATTTATAGCCTGTTCAATGAATTTCTTATCAGCCCGTTTAAATTGAGACAATATCTGCTCATTTCCAGATTCTATGCCATACATAATAGTTTTACATCCTGCCTTTTTCATCCATCTCAAAAGTTCTTCATCTACTTCATGAGCCTTAGCATTACAGTTCCATTTCATCTTTAATTTCCTGTCGATTATACCTTTACATATTTCTATCATTCTTTGCTTGTGAAGAGTTGCTACCGCATCTCTAAAAGAGATAAAGGTTATACCGTATTTTTTGTTTAAAAACTCCAACTCATCAACTACATTGTCAGGGCTTCGATATCTATACTTTCTACCCCAAGCCTCACTTACACAGCAGAAGGCACATCCATAAGGACAACCACGGCTGGTTATAACAGAAGCAAACTTACCCTTTTTGCCCCAATGGGGAGGTGGATTGTAATCTGCCATAGAAGGTAAAAGGTGATAAGCAGGAAATGGTATCTTATCTAATTGCTCTATTCTGTAAGCATGATCTGTTTTTATAACTTTTTTGCCACACTTATACACTATACCCCTTATTTCACTTAGATCTTCACCTCCTTGGGCAACTTGGTTACATATTGCCACCATAGTATACTCCCCCTCGCCTATTACAGCGATATCTATATTATCAGTATTAATTGGTTCCTCAGGTAGTGCAGTTGCGTGGGGTCCTCCCATTACAGTGACGATTTTAGAGTCTATTTCCTTAACCACTTTAGCAACCAGATAGGCATCGTAAGCCAAAATTGTCATAGCAGTTATACCAACTATGTGGGGATTGAAATCTATTATTTTTATTTTAATGGAATCTAAGTTTAGACCAAAACTCCAAGCATCGAGGATTTCAACATAATGCTTATTTTTTTGAAGTATACTGGCTATATATAGAAGACCTTGGGGATGTGTCTGAAATTTGGGTTTTTCAGGACATCCAGCAAATAAACCTTTAGGTGGACTTATCAATAGCACTTTTGCTCTTTTCACTAAATTTCTACTCTTATCTTGTTAGAAGTTTATCACGAAAGGAAAGATGTAAGAGAGGATCAAAATAAGAAGTGCATAATCTAAGAAACTCGAATAATACTGTATGCGTCACATATCTATAATGCCACCAGTTTCTTAAATTGCTTTCTCCATATTTAGAAGCAACAACCTAGAATTCCATGCCTGCATCTTTAAATTTGACACTATAGCCCTACATTTACAAGATAACCCCTACTTCTTTATAGACCAGGGCAGTTTGATCTAAAATCTTTTTTTCATCAAAGATATTTACCGCCCGTTTACGACTTGCCGTACCCATTTGATCCGCCAACTCTGGCTGTCGAATAAATTTAAGCAAACTATTTGTTAATGAATTTACATCTTTTGGCGGGACCAAAAAACCATTGGTACCATCAATAACAACTTCTCGGCAACCTGGTGTATTTGTTGTTATAATCGCTTTTCCTTTAGCAGCAGCTTCTATGAGTGATCGCGGTATCCCTTCTGGGTAATATGACGGTAAAACAAACACGTCCGAATTATCTAACAGACGCATAACGTCTTCAAAAGGAATGCGTCCCATCCATATTACGCTTCCTATTGTATTAACATCATATAGCCATTTCTCAGGAATCGCTTCTGGATTTCCTTTTGCACTGCCGCCAGATGCCCCACCAGCCATAATAAAACTGGTTTCAGGAAACTGTTCCTTGATTTTTTCTGCTGCACTGACGTATTCGCGAACACCTTTGCTCCATAGCATTCTTGAAGCGAATAAAAATCTTAAGCCGCCATTATACTTTTTGGCCATAGTCGGATGTATAATTTCAGTATTAACCCCAGATCCCAATATTACTCGGGCTTTTGTCTCTCTGATGATATTATTGGAAATGAAAAAACGATAATCATCATTATGTTGAAAAATTACTTGCGGTCTACCTGATAAAGCAAGTCTATAAAGTTCCATTACAATCCGCATCATGAATCCGCCCTTCTCAAATACATAACCCAAGCCGGTAATAGTGTTGACAATAGCGGGAATCTTTGCCCATTTAGCAGCAAGTGAGCCAAATATAACAGGCTTGATGGTAAAATGATGGACAAGAGTCGGGGCTTCTTTTTTGTAAAGTGCATTCAATCTCCGGATAAGGCCCATGTCAGCAATGGGGTTTGTTCCTTTGTGATCGATCAACATATTTATGAATTTGATCCCTTCTTTTGCAAATCTTTTCGCAAAATCTGCTTCGTCATTGGCCACTGCAACTACAGACCATCCTTTATCAGATAGAAATTTCATTAAAGGGAGCCTGAAATTAAGCAGGGCAAAACCCGTATTGGCAACGAAGAGGGCTTTCTTGCTCATGATTTTTGTGGAGGACTAAGATTTATGGGAGGCAATGCTTTACGATATTTCCCCCCATCCTCTGGGCAGGCCAATTTTTGGGTAAAGATACAGCCTTGTTTACTGCGGGAGCGCCAGGATTAGGATGGTATTCCATATCCCATTGAAGATCGGCTTCGATACAGGAGTTATCCCGCTCAGGCGGGTATGAATTACCACGAATTAATCCAATGCTATAGACTAATGCGAGAAGAATCCATATCGTCCTAAACCGAAAAAGATTATGGGAAATATTCATTGGGACAAAAGCCAGTAGGATTAGAATATTGTAGCTAACACAAATACAATGTTTCAAATAGAAAACAAGGAAAATAGAAAATAAACAAATACCAATTACACCGTAGGAATAGAGAATATCACCTAACGTATTATGAACTTCTTTTTTCCCGATAGTAGTGTTGGTTTTGCCACGCCCAAAGATTATGCTAATATCCTGGAAAACAAACCTTCCCTCTGTTCTTTTAGCTAAAAGCGCAGAAAGATCAGCGTTTACCAATCTCTTTACAGCCCTCATTTCAGATAAATTGTATTGGGAAATAACACGATCGGGCAAAAATATAAAAGCTACAAAAATTACCGGCATTAATATGGCAAATAGCGCTTTTTTCTTTGTTTTCCAAATAGCAATCATGTCTATCAAAACTAAGCTTATGAGCCCGCCCCTGGATGCTGATAATACTATAAAGTAATGTCCCAAGATAAATACAACGGTATATACGAAGAGGCTCAAAATCTTTTCTCTTCTGCTTAGAAATGTAAAGTAATTATTCAGAACAAGTGTTATGGCCATTATCGACAATGCGTATAGGGCTATCTGATTTGGATTATTAAAAGATAGAGCTTGCCTGGCCATAAATCCAGCTTCTGTTTTTCCCTTTATGAACAGTGGCGTAATTATGGCTAATAATAGTGCAGTGTACATATAAGGAATTACATTTTTATTTAATATCCTAAAAAACAAAATAGTAAATATGAGAAATAACATCATGACATAAGAAAGTTGCAAAGACGCTTTAATATAAAATGGATTATAACTATCCATATAATAATATATATTGACCCCAATGGCCCATGAGACAAAAGCGGAAAAAGCAATAAGAATAAGACTTAATAATTGAATTTCATGGTCATAAAGCGTTAAAAGGATATAAATCATGGCAAGCAGAATAGGGGCATCCACGAGTTGTGGTCCGCCTGACGCAAAAAGATATATTGGTGACAGCAAGAAAACTGTAATCAGTAAAAAATAAGCAAACTTATTGCTCTTGGAGATATAGGTTTGGGAAATATTGGACATGATAACAGTTTTATGTAAAATACCCGAGGGCTTCCAGCCGTTTCTTTACTTCACCATCTATTACCTTCTGTTCAGAAGCAATATAGCGGGTATTATTGCTCTCTTTCCACTCCTTTAGTGTCCTTTCAAGCTCCCTTGCTTTAGCCGGTTGGGTATTAATCAGGTTGTTGACTTCTCCCGGGTCATCCCGAATGTTATAAAGCTCATTTCTTCCATCGGAGGACTCTATAAACTTCCAGCTGGAGGTCCTAATCGCAAAAAGGCTGCGATTAAATTTATTCAAATAGCGCTCGCTCCCAGGGTATCGCTTTGCCATTATCTCTATAGCAGGCTGAGGGCCAAGATACTCTGCCACTGCGAAGGTACGTTCTTGGTCCCCCAACTTATGGGGTAGCAAACTTTGCCCGTGTAGCTCATGGGACATCTCTTTGTCATCAGTTTGGAGAATATCCATGATAGTTGGGAAAATATCCACCAGTTGAACCTGTGTTGATACCATTTCTCCAGCAGGAAAGACCCCGGGGTATCTAACGATCAAAGGAACTCTGAGTAATGTATCATAAAGGCAGTACTGGTGATCCATCAGATTGTGCTCACCGAGATTTTCACCATGATCACTCGTTATAATTAAAAGGGTGTCATCCAATAACCCTTTTCCCTTGAGATGACTATATAATTCACCAATCCGAAAGTCGAGATAGGCTAATTCACCATCATATAGGGCGGTCAATACTTCAAAATCAAGCCTATCCATTTCAACCTGTCCTGCAATGTATTTGAATGCATCCTGGTTAACCTTACTTGCAATCCCTTTGTTCATGCCCTCTGGTAGGAACTGCCCATAATAGGGTTCTGGTGCCTGATATTTAAGATGAGTCTCGAGATAATTGATAAACAAAAAGAATGGCTGTTTTTTCCCAAGAATATTTAAAAGTGAGTGACTAACGATTCGATTAATCCGTCTGGCTCCGCAGTCATATCTCTTCTTATAAAAGAAACGTTTGTATAAACCATTAGCAAAGGTTTTAAAGCTTCCTTGCCTCAACAGCTCCAAAATGATCCCACGTGCATCTCTTTCTTCAAGGAATCTTTTTCTCAGAGCCGGAAGAGGATCAGAGTCATCTTGGAAAAGTTGCCATAGTTTAAAAAAAATATCAAATCCTTTGCTAAAGCCAAAATAAGGGCTGACCCAGCTATTGTTGGATATGGCACAGGTATAATAGCCGGTAGATTTTAGAACCTCAGGTAATGTCTTGTGGCAACCGTCAAGGAATTTATGTTTTTCATGAGCCCCATGCTTTGAGGGAAGCATCCCTGTAAAGATAGCAGCATGTGAGGGAAGAGTCCAGGGAGAAGGTGTTATGGTGTTTAAGAACAAAGTGCCTTCCTTTGCTATAGCATCAATATTTGGTGTCGTTGATCTGGGATAGCCATAGCAGGAAAAGTTCTGGGCCCTGGCTGTATCAAGAACAATTAATACAATGTTGGGTTTTTTGTTCATAAATCTTGCTTTCCATTTGCTTTAATCGTTATTTTTTCATTGGGGCTATAGATCCGAAGGCTCTACGTTGCTCCTCCCATTCAGGATAACCCAGGTCGTAGGTGAATCTGCCATAGCCTCTAAAGAAAAACCCATCCAACTTACCGGACTGTATCAAAGCTCTTCCATATGATCGTATTTCCTCTGGAAACCACATACTTGTTTTCTCACTTCTCATAGCATCATCACGGGCAAAACTCCTAACAACCCAGACCTCTACTGTGGGTGATCTTTGTTTGATGATATCCCTAAGCTGTCCAAGTCTTTTTAGAGCGTCTTCTATATCAATCTTACCATCAATCCTGGCTTTTCCGACACTGATAAGGGCTATATCACATTCACCCGGACCATATCGATGGTTCAGCTTACCGGGCTTTTGTTCCATCCGATCAATAGACGCGCCGTAATACATAATGATGGGGGTTTCGGGAAAATACTGCTTGGCAAGTCTATACATCCTTACTCTCTCTTCGTGGGTCGCAAACTCATGGACTTCATGGGCTAAATAAAGATAGTCAAAAAATTCTGCGAAGGTAGAGGCTTCTCTTAGTTTTTTTTCTGCTTGGGATAGCTCAAAATTCCCTTTCCCTCCTGGGCCGTACCAATCCTTCGATTTAGTTACCCTGGCAGCCAGTTTGATCCCATGGGCATGAAGGTCACGAACAAACTGTGTAAATCGTTCGCCAAGATTATACCGCCCTTCAATCACCGTATTCACAGCCATCGCTTGTAATTCTTTCATCCGTGCAATCTGCTCCTCTCGCGATCCCTTCATCGGAATGGCCGAATACAGGCCAAACTTGATATTGCCTCTCTCAGCTCCCAAGGCTTTTGACATCGATAATGGCTCAATTTTCAATTCGTTAGACGAATATAAAATGGCTGTAACGAGCATAATCATATATATAGAAAGAAAAGCACTGATGGCTTTCATGATGTTTCCCAAGTTATATCGTTGTAAGAACATCCTCAAATTTTCTAACACAGCCGCTCATACTAAAGTATTTCTCCACTCTTTCCTTTCCCTTAATTCCCATCACCTTCACCTTGGCCGGCCTCTTAATCAGTTCGAGCATTGCCTTATAAAGCGCCTCAGTGTCTCTAGGAAGGACAAGTAAACCCGTTTCATGATCGACTACAACCTGCTCTACTCCACCGACCCTAGAAGCAATTACTGCTTTACCGCTAGCCATTGCTTCTAAGATGACATTAGGAAGGCCTTCAGCAAAACTTGGCAGAACAAGAAGATCAAGCCCCTTCATGATTGAAGGGATATCAGTTCTAAATCCTAAGAAATGTACTCTGTTTCCAATTCCTAGCTGTTGAACCTGATCTTTCAACTGGTTCAGATAAGAGGATTCTTCGTTATTGTTCGGCCCGCCCACGATAACAAAATGAACATGAGAGTATTCTCGCAGCATCCTTCGAGCTGCCTCAATAAAGAAGCGGTGCCCTTTTAGGGGGCGAATCGCTGAAACCATACCAATAACGAAGTCCTTCTCAGGAATAGAGGTGCTTTTTCGAAAGCTTTCAATCTCGCCGGAGAAGCGATCCAGCTCTACTCCATTATGAATAACCACAAACTTCCTCGAATAATGCCGTTTCTGCCTATCAGTAAAAATTTTTTCCACACCTTCTGATACGCAAACAATCTTATCTGCAAGGAATAAGCCTATATCATCCAGGAATCTCTTGGGTATGTCAGTACGGAGATACCAGATTAGAGGGATTCTACAGAGCTTTGCCATAAATCCAATCGTTAGAAGCGAACGCCGTTGATTACAACATATAATATCTACTTGCTCATTCTTCAGAGATTTATAGAGTTGAAGACTATATCTTACTAAGTGAAAGCAGGCAGATAGCTGATAAAACATTGAACTGGTCAGTTTTCCACCAAATACATCGAGCGCCTGAGGATATGGAATGATCTTCACCGGAATGCCATATTTTTCAGCAGCGATGCGCAAGGGCCCATCTCCAGGCATAATGATTAGCGGCTCGAATCTCGATCGGTCAAGAAACCGTATAAGCCTAAGTAGATTCTGCTGCGCACCATAGAAGGATCGATAGTAGGATTCAAAAAATATTATTCTCTTCTTCATATTACCCTTACGTCAGCTTTAATTTCTTTTCATTGAGGTGACTCAGTCGAAGTATCCAAGAGCCCTCAATTGTCCCTTAACAATTTCATCATTAACATCGATTTTCATTTGAGTATTACCTATCCTGCATCGCTGCTCGTCATTTTGCTTAATCCACTCTATCAGAACCTCAAACAATTGGGCAGACTCTTTCTTTCTTTTATACAGTAAATTAACCTTTTCGCCAATCGTGCAGTCGAAAAACCTCTTTCTTGGGCCTAGGTAGCGTCGGAGAAACCCCTTTGGCCTTGAGCGAAAATTGCTCCATGTAAACTTAGGAGGGATGGCTATAATAAGCTTTTGATCTTGGCTTCTCACGGAATTATAACAATCTTGATGACGATGAAACTGGGAGTGAGAAAAAACAAATTGGTTAATCTCCTCCATACTTTCTTTTAGAACAGGCAGTATGCTTTTACCTTGCATCCTTAGAACCCATAGCTCATCAGGAATCATTAAATAGTCCAAAATAGTAGGGGCCAAGTCAATGAGCTGGACTAAGGCATCAATTCTTTGACCAGCAAAGGTTCCATGAGGAAACTTGATGATCAATGGCACATTGATCAATACATCATATGGAAGCATAGAACTATGGCACCTAATTCTATAGTAATGATTGTTCCTAAGAAACAGCCTATATCGTTTAAGAAGGTCTGTAATAAACAGATCATCTATACGGCTATGATCATTGAAAATCTCCCCATGATCAGCCAATACTACGATCATGGTTTCTTCATAAATACCTAATCGTTTCAGTTCCGTGATAATTTCACCGATCTGGTAGTCGTTATAGTAAATTTCACTGTCATAGTAATTAATAAACTGGGAAAAGTCGTCCTGGGTCTTAATCTTTTTGATGCTAGCGCGTCTTCCGTCAAATACACCTTTATTGTTCGGGTCGAAGAATCTTCCATCTTTGCCCTGGAAATAAGGTAGATGAGTATCTATGGACCAGAGAAAGGAAAAGAAATTCTCCCTCGTATGGTTTCTAAGCCATGGCAGGAAGTAGTGATTGATATCCTCACTGGTCGGAAAAACATTTCCTTGTATTACATCTACATCGCCTTTTTTTTCCCTGAGGTACCTCTTCCCCGTTATCTCTTTCTCTTTAAAAAGATCAACATAAAATTCAAAGCCTCGATTAAAGCCCACGAAAGAGGATACCTGCGCGTTGGCAAAGAAGCCGGCAGTCCTATAGCCTATATTCTGTAGAAGGCTAGGCAAAGTTGGTACCTTGTTAGATAAACAATCTTGCATGGTTACGGCACCGTGAACTGTAGGATAGCACCCGGTAAGCATTGAGCCAGCAGAAGGACGGGTCCAGGTGGCCTGGGAAAAAGCTTTGTCAAAAATAACCCCTTCCATCGCTAATTGCGATATATTAGGAGCCGTTTCCCTCGAATATCCATAAACCGTGAGGTGATCCTTCCTAAGGCAATCCAGCACATAAATCAGCACATTCATTGCCCCGCTCCTTCTAAGCCATGCTTGAAAACGAGCTTTGACCTCACTTTCTCGATGATGAATCTATCTTCACCATTAAATCCCAATCGCATCAAAATAAGGATAAATATACCCAATACTGCGACCGTATTAGTAAGGAGGGAGATAAAATTGGGTAAATCCATGTATGTTAAAATAAAGAGTACAAGAATTAAAAAGATAAAGGCTAGACAGCCTTTTAGATACTCTAAGTCATAAGGATGAATTCGATAAAGAAGAAAGACTTCAATGAGCCGAACAATATTGATTGTACTGATCGCGATGGTCGTGGCGATAGCGGCACCAATGACCCCATACTTTGGTATAAGTAGCGTATTAAGGAAGATATTGAGAAGAGCAAGGGTAGCAGAATTGCCAAATTCCATATTCTGTTTTCCAGTCATTGTAAGAGTGACACCAACGCCCCCTGTGGTACAGTTGATGAGTTGGGCAATAGTTAGGATGATTAGAACAATAGCACCTTGCGATACAAATGTGGTTCCAAAGATAGACATGATCTCTTTGGCAGAAAAGATAAAGATCAATGAGGCAGGCAGGGTAATATAGAAAACCCATCGGGTGGTGGTCTTAAAAATTTTTCCTAGACGTTCTTTTTCCCCCTGATAGAATAGATCTGCAATAACGGGAGCATAGATAGAATTAGAGGCGTTTAAAATAAGAGTGAGAAAGTGAGGCACCTGAGACGCAGCCCGGTAAATCCCTACATCGAAAGAGGCCCTCATCATTCCAAGCATCATGATATCTGTCCAGGAAAGAAGGAAATGTAAAAAATCTGTAAAAACAAGGGGGGTTGAGTAGATCAGGAGGTTTTTTATTTCATAGTCAGGTCTTAATGTTCGGTCTCTTAAGCCAGGGAAGAGCTTCTTTATAAGATGGAGTCCTACCATCAAGGCGATGATATGGGAGATCACGAAAGAATAGATAATTCCTGAAAGGCCCAGGCCGAGCAAGGTGAAGAGAAAAATCAACGCAAAGTTGGCTGAAGGTTGGATGAAATTTTTTATATAGACAGCATACTTTGCTGTATGGAACCCTTGAGAGGCAGTAGCTACAACCGTCATTGAGGCCATAAAGGGAACACAGAAGGCAAAGGTCTGAATGATATTTTTTAGCTCGGATTTATGAAAGATAATCCGGGAGATAAGATCGGCCAATAAGAATAGAATAACTCCCAGGACGATCCCGTTTATAAAAGAGATAGATAAGGTGGAGGTTAAGGTTCCTTTGACCCTGGATGGGCTCTCTTTCCGATAGATGGACACAAACCGCATGGCCCCTGTATGAAGGCCAAACCTGGAGATTAGTTCGGTGATTTTGAGGATAGTTAGGCCCAGGATGTACAGGCCAAACACCTCTGCCCCAAGGAAACGAGCGATGATCACCTGGGTGATGAAAAAGAGCCCACGCCCTATTACACTCCCGATCAGAGTAGTCCCAGCCTCCCTGGCCACTTTGGTAATATCCTCAGCTAGATCCTTTGGAATGGATGAATCCTCAATGAATGATTGTCTCATGCTGGGAAACCTATCCCTTAACCCTGGGCGATACTAAACCCCAATGGAAAAGGGCTATTGGGAAATGAAACTCATTAGAGTCGGCTGCAAACCATTACAAAAAAGATTTATAATTGTTGCATATATTTCTTATGTAGCTTAAGATTACCAAGATATCCATCCCTTAATGCACAAAAATATATTCGGAGATTTTTCACATCAAATTTTCGAACTAAAATAAAGTAATAAATATACTTTAATAAATGGATTATAACTTTTTTAAGGAAAAAAGAGTAAGTATTATATTTTTTAGTAATATATATCCAATTGCGCGTAGCACAGTAATCTTTTAGATTATTATCGGTCCATTTAACGCGTATTAATCCATACAAAATGGGATGCAGTCTGGTTTTTGTTATAGGGTGTTGAAAAATAGCGCCCACATATGTACAAAGTCTAAACCCGGATATTATGATTCTGGATTGGTATTCTCTTTCGTCACCCCATATGAAAAAATCTTTAATGGTAAGCCCTATTTTTTGTATGACGTCTCGATTGATCAATAAGCCATTAAAAAAACTAGCACTATTCCATATACAGCCATTTTCATCTGAAAGTGCCAACGCAGTGGAAACATCATATATTTTCTTTGATTTGTTCGATAAGCGAGAGCATAGACTCCCTTTGTTCTCAATAGAAACCACCAAGGGAGCTATAGCTTTTATGTTTAGCTCCTTTGCTTTTTTATAGAGAGCATCTAATGTCGTGGTGTTAGCTTTTCCATCATCATCCATTAGCCATAACCAATCAAAGCCTCTTTCAATGCCTTTCTTCATACCTTCATGAAAACCGCCTGCTCCTCCGGTATTTTCTGGGAGGCGTACATAATGGAAAACCGAATTATTGAGATATTTCTCTTTTAAGAATTCTTCAGTTCCATCTGAACTATCATTGTCTATGATGATGATTGAATCCAGAGGTCTCCTCTGGACCAATAAGGTATCCAAGCATTCCCCTAATAGTTTTTTGCGATTAAAGGTAACTACAACTGCACAAATAGTTTCTTTTCTTTTATCTTCCATATTTAACCTGCAACCCATCTTTTATCGATTTTGCTATACCTTGACATTCCCACAAACCATAGCGGCCAATTTGATAGATGCCATTTTGTCTCAAGAGTTGTATTGCCCCATGCTTCCATTTAGAACCAGGGTATGACCAGGTATAGGCAATCTCAATCCAGGTAGGGTCTATAACCTCTGCTTCATCTATAAACATCCAACTTTGTAGTTCCTTCACAACTTCATTACATGATCTTTTTATTTCCTCAGCCTCTAGGTTTTTTTTGGGTAAATATGCTTTTTCTACATATATGGCTACTCTATCATTATTCCCTCTTGAAGATTTAGGTAAAAATGAACTGTCAACATTACTATAAAAACCGACCCGGTGGAAACCTGATTTACTTTTTGGGATATAAAGCCAGTGATGATCCGGGCATCTGCTGCCTTTCTTCGCACCGATATTTATCACGAGGACAGATGTGTAAGGTGGCTCTAGTTCATCAACGCTTAAGTTGGTTAGCTTTATAACCTTATTTAGAGGTAAGGTGGAAATTAAATCCTTATACTTAGCACTAGTACCGTCTTTAAAAAAAATTTCTCTTTTTTTAGTATCTATCTCATTAACTTCCTTATTAAAATTTACCTTGCATGCCTTGGCCATCTTGTCTATTAACCCATCCAGACCCCTTTCAGGATAGACAAAAGTGGTATTGTATCCCGCCGGCGGTATCTTTTCCTTAAATCCTTTGATGATCTGTTCTTTATCAACCGGAGTTTTGTATTTATCCTGAGGTTCAATCTTAGTAAAAAGGCCAGCAGTATACAATTCATGAAAGGGAAAGAAGAACAACTCACATAAGGTTTTACCAAAGTGTAGCCTAAGCCAATCGGCCAGTATAAAGACATCTTTTCTATGATCGGACTGGATAATCTCATCTAATGCCTTACGAGCAATATCCCTTGGGAGATAGGATAAATGATTTTGTAAAGGATAGGGAACATACAGATCCCAATCAGGGAAATATACGGCTGATTTCCTCTCATAACATTTTACCGGAGACAGCCTGTTTATGAATTTCATTACATAATCGTCCGCACCATGGATCCAGTGTCCCCCACCTATCTCAAATCTGTAGGTCTCCCCATCTGTATAAAGATAAGTCTTTTTACTTTCAGGATTCACATAATAAGAAGTACAAATACCACCCGGAATATTATTCGCTTCATAAATTTCTTTACTTAGACTTACCCCTGCACTTAAACCTGTTATGCCAGCACCTAAGATTAAGAGCTTATCCCTATGCATAGCTACCTTTCAATAAAAAATGGGCTGCTAAGAGCATATCTGAAAAATTCGACTGTACGGAAAGTAATCCATAAGCAAGCAAAATGGAGCAACGCTAAACAGTTTCCCATCTTCTTCTCCCAACGGATCAAAAGGCGACGAAAGCGGTTTATCCAAAGAGTACATTCGCTTCACCACCCAACGCCGCGCTTAATAGCCAGAGGGGTATCCGTTATAACTTTTACTTCGTCACCACGGATCATAATGTGTGCAGTGACCCTCCACAACTAGACAGTGGTCTAAATGGCTTTTAGTAGTATCATTATGTCCGGAATGGAACTAAGCCCACTTTAAAACTACTAGAAATGTAAAAACAGGTGTTACATTAGTCGGTAATGAATGTATTGTTGAATGGGTTTTTTAAGATCTTTTTGCCTCATCAGGCACATATTTAACAGATACCTCAATGTTCTTGGATCCTCTAGGTTTTTCACTTTTTTTTGTATCGATAAAAATAAGACCTCAGAAATACGATGTATCGGATAAGTAATTAGACTGGCTCGATTATTCCAAAATGATGGCATAAGCAGAGTAGTAGTCAAATGCACAACAAGGATATATTGTTTTTTGGTGTTGGAACTTATACTTTTTTGGCTTACAACTTCCCAATTAATTGAATTCTTGTTATTCTTGATAATCTGCGCGATATCACAGAGCCATAAAAGCCGTATGATACCATGCCTAATTGCGTGCCAGGAAAGATGCACCAGGTGGTCCTCGATGGGAAGATAGCCCCAAAACAAAATCTCTTCCAGGTTGAAATTAGTCTGAAATTTTTCCTTAACCAACCGGTGGTGTATCTCAATTATCACAGTTTTACCTAAGAAATCCTTAAAGAATTTATAGTGCAGGGTCTCCGTTTGTTGACTTTCAGGTATCCTTCTGTAACCGATATTCAGGAGTATCTCATAGCATTTCTCTCGATCAGCATTCCTAATCAATATATCTAAATCACTCATGGGCCGACAGGCAATATTCTTATACACATTCTCTGCTAAGAAAGCTCCTTTAAGAATGACTAATTGAATACCTTGTTTTTTTAACTCCTGAATAATTTGTTTTAATTCCTCCAGGAGAATTATGTTTCTTTTGAGACTATTTTGGTAATACTTCTGGAGTTGTGCCAGAATAGGGTCAGGGACCCATTCATCAAAGGTTCGATCTTGTTGCAAAATCCTACTATTCAGTTTGGGTAGGGCCTTAGTGATAACATAGAACAGTAAAGGACATAAATCCGATTGATAATTGTGATTTAGAAGATTATGCCAGGAGAGAAGGGAGTTCATCTTTTGCCACAACTTGTTCCCTTTATTGCCTTCGCACTGCCCATCTGAATAATATAAGTTGAGTAATTCAAGGGGTGTATAGGAGTTTATATGAACCTCGTGTATCGAGTTCATAGAGTTATAGAGTTGATCGGGTTGATGTTTTTCAAAAACCAATTCCAGGTACTTTCCAGACCGATATCCAGGTCATATGTGGGGCTGTACCCGAAAAATGTGCGGGCTTTGGTAATATCTGAACAATTACGGATTATCTCCCCTTTTCGTTTATCGCCATACACTATATTGATTTTCTGATTAGTGTCTTTCTCTACGAGTGCTTTGATCTTTTGGGCAATGATATTTATGGTGGTTTCTCTGCCGGTGGCAATCTGGAAGGTCTGACCCCATATTTTAGGATTACGGGGTAAGGATTCGGGATTAAAGACAAGGGTAAGGATTGAAGGATTGAGGATTAGATGGATGGCACGGCAGAGGTCATGTACATAAAGGAAATCACGTGTTTGATTGCCATCACCATAAATAACCAGCGGCTTTCCCTCGATGGCCTTTTTGATGAATAGGGCCACCACACTCCCTTTGTGGGTCGAGTAAGGCCCATAGACATTGGAGAACCGTAAAGAAACAGTCTTTAGTCCGTAAGATCCATGATATGCCGAGCAGTAGCCTTCCCCGGCCAATTTACCGGCACCATAGGGGGAAAGAGGCCTTGGGACCTTATCTTCATTCATGGGTGGCTCCTGATCACCCAGAGGGGCGTTGGAAGAGGCAAAGATGAACTTGTTGATCCCCTTCTGAACGGAGGCCTGGAGGAGGTTCAGGGTGCCCAGGACATTTACCTCAAAATCAAACCTTGGGTTCCCTATGGAGGGGATTACGCCGGCATGGGCAGCCAGGTGTACAATGGCATCTATTCCCTCCATAGCCTTAAGGCATGTATCCAAGCTCCTGATGTCGCCAATATAAAGGTCAACTATTGGTGGTTGAGGTCCGGCAGCCGGAGGGCTTTGTGGGTCCTGGCCGAGGTATATGGTCTGGAGGTGGAGATTATGGGATGTAACAACTTCCTTGAGATGGTCCAGGCTTCCTATAGAGAGATTATCGAGGATACGGAGGGAATATGATCAGTTCTTTAATAGATAATCCACCAGGTTCAGGCCGATAAACCCGCATCCACCAGTGATTAATACCGTATTAATGGGTGAGTCGTGTAGAACCATTTTCCTTCTAGCTCACGCGATTGAGCATTTCTTTTAGCTGGGATTTGGACTGGGACCCGGTTCTGCGGTCAATGACTCTTCCCGAGCTAAAGAGGATAAAGGTGGGTAGTCCCTGGATTCCGCACTGGGAAGCTATTTTGCGATTTTGGTCCACATTTATCTTACCAATCTTGACCTTACCTTTATAGTCTTCTGCAAGCTCTGAGAGTATCGGTTCTATGGCCTTGCACGGGAGACACCAGGAGGCCCAAAAATCTACCATTACCGGGACATCTGACCCGATCACCTCTGTCTGAAAATTAGCTGAGGTAAACTTTAGCTCTGGGGGCATATTCTACCTCATCAATGACTTCAAGGGTTTCCACTGGTTTTTTCTGTCCTGACCACCAGGTCCGGGGGAGGATAAGATGCTTCTTCTCTTCTATCCTTTGTTTAATGCTCGGCTGGGTCAAGAGTTCGAACATCCGGTAAATTTCCATCTCGGGTGATACCTTGGGTTGGAAAGCAAACTCTTTGGGAAGATTGTCATATATGGGCTCAAAGGGATGTATGTCCGCCTCTACCCGGGGATTTTCTACCCTCTGTATTCTTACTGTGAGGCCGAATTCCTGGCTCCCTATCTCTGCTACTGTTTCTGCCAAACTCCTTATGCTACAGTATCCGGACATCTGGTTTACTACGCCGTATTGACCGGGATCGGGAGGAGAGGCGATAAGCCTAACCATACACTGCATAGCATCTTCTAAGGCAATAAATCCTCTAAGCTGCTCGCCCGCCCCATAGATACTCAAGGGGAACCCAATAACGGCTTGTGCGACAAAGCGGTTTATTACGGTACCAAACCATTCATCGATATCGAACCGGGTCCGGAGCCTTTCATCGGCAGCTACCTGGTCGGTATGGATACCGTAGATCACCCCTTGCATGACATCATAGGAACGGAGCCACCAATATTTGCATGACTCATACACATTGAAGGTATCCTGGACTTTGCTCACATGGTAGAAGCTTACTGGATCCCGGGGAGTTAGCTCACCGCCCAGGCTCCATTCGCGATTGTCCCATTTCAGGATCGCATCGGCAGGGAAGATCCCCTCAAAAATGGGACGTCCAGTCAATGGGGTACCGTATTCTCCCATGGTTCCCAGCTTTATCAGGGAGGTCTCGGGGACCAGATCCCGCATGATAAATAGAAGCCCCAGGGTCCCCAGGACATTATTCTCCTGTACCAGAATGGCATGCTCGGCATCGATCATACTGTAGGGTGCACTGGGGCACTCGGCATAATGGACAATGGCCTCGGGCTTCACCTCATCGATAAACTCGGCAAGTCTTGCCCGATCCATGATGTCTATTTCCCGAAAGTTTATGTCTATTCCCAAAACAGACGTAGCGGCATGGAGCCTCTCACTCATCCGGGAAATAGGCACTACGGTATGGGCTCCTCTTTCTTTTACCCAATTTCTCCGGTTATAGTTGTCAATACCACTTACTTTAATGCCTAAATTGCCGAGCCAGAGGGCCAGGGTCCATCCCAGATAGCCATCTATACCCAGGATCATGACCCTCATATCTCTAAGGAGGTATCCATATGGGCGCTCTATCCATTCTGGACATTCAGCAAAGGTAATCGTCGTAGGATCATAAACTCCCAGGCCAGGGTTTCTCTTACACCTGGCCAGGATGTAGGTATCTGAATCGTCACTCCGGGCCTTGCTAATTTGGAGTGACTGACCGCAGGCCCGAAAATCGACCATTCCTGCAAGGTCAATAGCCGGACAATTCCAACAGGTTTTGTCCTGATTGTGCATGGAATACGCGCTCATTTACTCACCTCTCTCCTTTTTTTGATTTTCCCCTCGATTCTCAATACTTCAATCATTAGGTGTCGTGTTTCCATTGCAAAGCCTTCCTATTATATGCGCAATATCAAAGACGGATGGGTTATTGGGCATAATATCGTCATCGGAATGATCACTTACCAACAGAAAGGCATCATGCTGGGTATGTTTGCCGGTAAAGATATCTTTGCCATAGGGTTCTTTTGCCTTCAGGCCGGCCTTCAAGTCAAAGCCTTGATGAGGGAGAAGGACGAGATCGGGGGCATATGGAGAGAGAGGGCCGAAAAAGATCTCTTCTTTTCGATAGATCCTCTTGATCACTTTTTTCCCCTGTATTTCTATAGAGCTAAAGAGGGCTTCCAGATCACAAATTACTTTATCGCGGTCTTCTTTTTCTACTGAACCGCGGGGATATTTCCCTTTTAAATGGATATATATCCTTGCTGGATCAAGGGCAAAGGCCCTGGTATGATGATCGATATCAGAGTAATTACCTGAAGAGGGTTTTTTGAGCTTCAGGAATCCCTCATTTTTCAGATAGGAGCTTATATAAACATTTTTTTCTGTTCGCTCAAAGCCATGGTCGGAAAGGAGTATGATAGAATCATCCTCATTTGTTCGGGATTTGATCTCTCCGATTGCTTCATCTATCTGAGAAAAATGCCTTAAGAAAGCCTGATGATACTTATGTGATGGGTCTTCATAGGCATCCCAGAGGAAATGGGAAAGCCTATCTGTCTCGGTAAATACCACCATAAAGGTATCCCAATCTATATTCTCCCAGAGATACCGGTAAGCCTTTATGCGGGCTTTGAGGGTCTGGTCCAGATGTTTAAGGAATAGATCGAGGGAGCTATGGGCCTTTTGAGAATCCACATCTATCCTATAGTCCATATCCATTAGCCTGGGGATAAGGGTTTTGGGATAGGTGGCCCGTTCTATATCCAGGGCTACGAAACCAGAAATTAATACCCCATTCAGGCTTTCGGCAGGATAGGTCGAAGGGACATTGATGATTACTGATCTTCTCTTGGGGTCATGGTACCAAAACGGTGGTGCTTTAAGATCGCTGAAGTTTGGAAAGGATAATCGGTAAGTTGCAGGGGCAAGATCAGTAAACCCGAATATCCCATGTTCGGCTGGGTTCTTACCGGTTATTATGCTGCTCCATGCTACGGAGGAGACTTCAGGGATGGAAGAAGCCATTTGTCGTAAGATGCCTTGCTTGATGAGGGATGCGGTGTGGGGCATGATGCCGGTCTGGGAAAGATCCCGTATGAGCCGGTAAGGAACGCCATCAACCCCTATTATTACCAGACGTCTCTTTCTATTTTTGATAAAGATCATAACTGTTGGTTGAGGTTAAGCGTTAGATATGGGTGAAAAAGGGTTTTTGTTCAGCCTTAATCTATCTTGCATCGTGTTTATATATACCCGAGGGCTTGTAGCCTCTTGCTGATCTCATCCTCATCTTCCTTAATACCTCTATTCTTAAAGCCCCTTAAGACCCTATCCAGCTCATCGTAAAAGAGCATGTTCCTGACCAGGTTATCGTAATAGTGTTTTTTGAGTGATGCGTATATTGCATTCATTGAGTTTATGGTGTTGGCGGAGGTAAAGTCGTCAGTCATCAGTCGACAGTTGTCAGTCAATTGGTAGGATTTCATTATATAGTAAAGGAGGGGGGGCGAGGTCGGCATGCTTCCCGTCCTTCAATATGGTATCCCAGGTTATTTGATGGTTGAGTTTTATAATAATTTATTTGCGCTTATACCGTGAATGGCGCTGGTTGAGTTTATGGCGTTCATTGCGTTTGTGGCGTTTGTGGCGCCTGGAGCAGCCGGAGGGGTTTGGGAATAATAGAGCCGGGGTAATTCTAAGGGAGTTGGTGGAATTATTAGGTTCATAGCGTTTATGGCGCTAGCAGCGTTATTGGCATGCATTACATTCGTATCGCATACTGAGTTATTGGCCGTAGATCTGGTTATATGGGTTTAGATATAATAAAGAAGAGATCGTTTATGTTTACCCAATTTGTCTGCCTTTTCCAAAAGAACAGCGGCGGCAAAGATAACGTATATTTCTCCCCTCTCAATAACGGAGCGCAATCCTTCTTAGGCTTTCCATTCACTTATCTGGACTATAGTAAGATCGTCTTCCAAAGGCCAGGGCAAGTGATTTTGATAAGGGACAGAAGACCGAAGATGCCTCTCTGGTAAAAGATATCCTGAAATCCAAACTGGTTAAATTCTTCTCCTGGGACCGGGGGTATTTCTATCAATATCAACCTTCTCACTGGATAGCATATAGCGGATAGGGGTTAGCGTTTAGTGAGTTTAATAGGGAAAGTTGCGGGAATTTTGATCTATTTTTGAACTATCGCTGGTCCAACTATTTGATGATATTATTACCTGGTTTAGAGGTTCTTTTATGGCCAGGGCGTTTAATAATGTTTTTACTGTAAATTTTGTTATTGACATTAATTATTTAATAAAATATTACTCATGTAAAAATAGAAAGAGGAGGATTTATGTCGCTTAAAGCCAAGTATGAAGTAACATATCCCGTAGAAGCGGTTGCCAAGCTTCTCCATTGTAGCCCTGGAGGAGTAAGGTCAATGATCCGTCGAGGAGAACTTCGGGCTATCAAGATTGGCCGCAGATATTTAATTCCTGAATCGGCAATAGATGAGTTGGGATTTGGCAGCCTGAAAATCTTCGCTGATGTTGAGGATGCCCCTGCATATGTCCGGGAAATACGGCGTAGCTCGGAGCTTAACCCCGATGGGACTGAAAAAACCAGGGAAGAGTTCCTCGCTGAGGTCAAAGCCACTGAATGAGGTTGGGTTCCGCTAGGGGAAGATTCCTTTTGGATACTGATGTGCTTATCAACATTTTGAGGCATATTCCCGGTTACTCCTCTCTTCCCTATCAACAATCCTTCATCTTCTATTACGCTTCAATCTCTAAAAAGGAGCTTTACAGCAAACGGGGGCTCAAAAAATCAGAGGCTCAAGCTATTGCCAAACTCTTAACGAGAATGCGCCAGGTAAACCTTGATGATCGCATTCTCGAGTGCTACGACATACTGCTTAGTAAATATCGCCCCCGGGGTCTCTTTAAGGCTGACGCCCTTATTGCTGCCACAGCCTGGGCTAAGGATCTTCGCCTTGTGACGAGTAATATCTCTGATTTTGCATTTATTGAATAGATCCAAATCCTTCCCCCTATTGAACTATTTGCCCAACTTTACTAATTCCCTCTATGGGATGAAAGTAATGCTAATATTCATTGGTAATGAATATGAAAGGAGGTAATATTATGCCCCAGGCAAAGGTGACCTTTAAAGGACAGGTGACCACCCCGAAAGAGGTCCGAAATGCCCTGGTCATTAAAGAGGGCGATTCGGTTGTTTTCACAGTAGTGGGAGATCATGCTGTCCTTAAACCTATCAGGAAGAAATCCTTACTTGATTTTTATGGGTCCCTCCCATCCCCCGCATACTCCAGCACTTCCAATCCATCCTTCTTATTCACTTCCTTTAATCTGTCTCCAAGCATCTTACCTTTGTCCCATTGTAATCATACCTTGAAAAACCTACTAATCTCCAATATTTTACCTCTCCGGTCCTCCTAAAACCGGCTTTTTCAATGGCTTTAATGGAGGCATTATTTTGGGGCTCCACACAAATAAGGACCCTGGAATAACCCTTTGCTAATAGATATTCACAGATCTTGCCCAAAACAAAAGGCCAGATACCCTTGCCACGAAAGGGAGTCAAGGTGCGGCAGGTATGGATATACCCCTCATCTTCAGCAAATCTGGCTGTCTTTCTCAATTTATCTATATATTCCTCCTGAAAGCTCAACCAACTATAGTGGGCCAGCTCTTCTCCTACCCTGGCTATAAAACACTTTTTCCCTTGCGCTACCCATTCCCGAACCTTATCCCCATCCCGGTACATAGCCTTCTCCACCAGGGATAGTTCATCGCCAGCGGCCTCCTTAAATGTTACACTAATCCCTGGCTTCAGTACCTCCATCCCGGGACAGAGAAACCTCTCCAGAAAGATCTCCCTCTGAGACAAGAATATAGGAGATACCAGCTCCTTAATACCCCTTGCCAGAAAAGGGCCAAACCCTTCTTCCCTTAAATATCGCAATATCATCAAGGAACTAAATTTGATAAAATCCTTGATTTAATGGTAAAATCTATTATCATAGCCAGAAAAATGGCCATTAAGGGAGGGTATGCCATGAAAGAAATTCAAGATTATATACCGATAACTAAGGCTAAGAATACCCTTTTAGAGATAGTCCGCAGGGTAACGTCAAAGTCGGGTTGAATAGTTGAATATAG
>Ga0156295_1174_pt1 | contig 24007 bp, 19 predicted proteins | sample RifCSPlowO2_12_FD_107943 | JGI IMG/M metagenome (GOLD analysis project Ga0156295, IMG submission 107943) | Nitrospinae bacterium RIFCSPLOWO2_12_FULL_45_22 | reverse complement strand
GGTTATAGTTGTGAATATTGCGAGGGCACTGTCAAAGAGCGAGTGGTAAAAAAGGAAATCTTCAAGCATAAAGAGGGGTTCGTTATGCTTGAAAATGTTCCTGTAGGTATATGCGATAAGTGTGGCTACCGATATTATCATTCAATAATATTAAAAAGGGTTGACGAAATCGCCGAGGGCAAACGAGCTCCTGCGAGAACAGAAGCTATACCAGTCGCTCAGTTGGAATAAATATATAATAAGCCCGACGCCGTATAACACGGCATTCGGAGTTAACTCAATAAGCACATTTATGGATACGAATTGGCAATCAGCAATTTTAGGCAAACTATTATTATTTTGGAGGGAAGAGATATGGCTACAAAAGGGAAAGCCGCAGTAGTAGTAGATGATAAGAAGATGGAGATCCAGGAGTTTGATCTACCCAAGATCGGACCGGAAGATGCCTTAATAAAGCTCGAGCTGACGGGTATATGTGGTTCTGATATCGGCATCTATTCCGGTAAGTTTAAAATCCTGGGCATTAAATATCCCTTAATCATGGGTCACGAAATCCTGGGCCGGATAGTAGAAATAGGGGCTAAGGCGAGCGAACTGTACCAGGCTAAGGTAGGCGATAGGGTTATTGTAGAAGCCTTTGTCCCCTGCGGGAAGTGCAAGCTCTGCCTCACAGGCAATTATCGGATATGCGATAAAGGGATAGGTTATGGTGCATCGGTAACTTCTGATACCCCACCTCACCTCTGGGGTGGCTACGGGGAATATATGTATGTTAACCCAGGGTCTATTGTCCACCGGATAGACCAAGATATCCCCGCGGAAGAGGCTGTCCTGGCAGCATCAGCCCTGGCTAATGGTATCCGGTTTGTAAGGGAATTGGGTCAGGTGACCATTGGTGATAGGGTATTGATCCAGGGGGCAGGACAGATGGGCCTGGTAAGCACTATAGCAGCCCATGAGGCCGGGGCTGCAAGTATTATGATCACTGGCCTAACACGGGATAAAGACCGCTTTGCTTTAGCTAAGGAATTTGGCGCTACCCATACTATCAATGTAGAGAAAGAGAACCCGATAGAACGGGTCAGGGAGATTACCAATGGAGAGATGGCCGATGTGGTGATAGATACTACTGGTGTCCCGGAAGCCGTTGCCCAGTCTATCCAGGCAGTCAGGAAATTAGGGACAGTAGTATCTATTGGCCTGACAGGATTCAAGCCTATACCCAATTTTATCAGCGACCTTATTGTTATGAATGAGCTCCGCTTTCAAGGGGGGCGGTCATGCGATTTCAGGGCAGTAATCCCGGCTATTAGGCTGGTGGCCGCCAAAAAATATCCCCTGAAAAAGATGGTTACCCATCGTTACCCACTGGAACAGGCTGAGACCGGGGTAAGGGCCCTGGCTGGTGAGATAGAAGGGGAGTATCCCATCAAGGTAGTTATCACGCCTTAACTGATTAGGTTAGTGGTCATTAGTCATTAGTCATTGGTCATTGGTCATTGGTAAAAAGATAAATGACTGATGATTTACTGGAGGGTAGTGATGATGCGGGTGTCGCCCAGGGTCTACATGATTCCCATTAGTAGTAAAACCTTCCAACCTCTATACACCACCACCAATATCTATCTCATTGGTCAGCAAGAGCTGGTCATGGTTGATGCTGGCTATGCCCATGAAGAATCATACCAGCAAGTGGTGCAAGAGCTGCAGCGCTTGGGCAATCCCAGCGTTCCCTACCTGATTATTACTCATGGACACAGGGACCATTTTGAAGGGGCAGAGAAGATAAAGAGATTAACCGGCGCGAAGGTATTAGCCCATTACCAGGAAGCCGATCTTATCAATAGCGAGTTCAGCCAGGCCCTGGTTGACGATACCCTGAAAGATGGTGATATATTAGAGATAGCTGGCGCTAAACTAGAAACTATCCATACGCCCGGCCACAGTATTGGCCATATCTGCCTCTATTTGGCAGAGGACAGGGTTCTCTTTACCGGTGACCATATCGTAGGGATCAGTACTGTGGTAGTGATGGATATGATAGATTATTTAGAGTCTTTGAAAAAGCTGCTCAATTATCCGGCCCAGAAAATCTGCCCGGCTCATGGACCAGTTATGGAAGATGCCGGGGCAAAGATTAAAGAATACTATGAGCACCGCTTAGCCCGGGAACAGCAGATCATTGATGCCTTAAGGGTAGGTGGCCATATGACCCCGCATCAGCTTATGCTGAAGATCTATGCTGTAGAGCTTGATGAGAGATTCTATGGGGTAGCTGAACAGCAAATCATGGCCCATCTAGCTAAGCTAGAAAAAGAAGGTCAGGTAGACCATACTGGGGCTGGGACTGAGGCCGTTCACTTTTATGTCTCATCTCTGCGTGCTCTGCGGTGAATGATTAGAGGATAAATATGTATTTTGTTGGGTAGCTGAAAATCAGGATGCAGGAGTTATGAGAGGAGATAGCAAATGGTTGGTATTAAGTCTTACGGTGTATATATCCCTTATAACAGATTGAGTCGTGCTGAGATCCATAATACCTGGCAGACCATGCCTTTTCCCATGAAGGGAGAAAGAACGGTGGCTAATTTTGATGAGGACAGCCTCACTATAGCTGTAGCTGCCGGGATTGACTGCCTTACCGGTCTGGAGCGAAAGGAAGTTGATGGACTTTTTGCTTGCTCCACCACCTTTCCTTACAGAGAAAAGCTTGCCTCAGCCACCATGGCTATGGCCCTTGATTTGAGGAGTGACATCCGCACAGCGGATTTCTCCAACAGCTTGAGATGTGCCACCATAGGACTCTCATCGGCCCTGGATGCCCTGGCAGCCGGGGCTGCTAAAACCGTCCTGCTAACCTCTTCCGACTGTAGATTAGGTGCCCCGGGGAGTGAATTTGAGCAGTCGGTGGGGGACGGGGGTGCAGCTTTTCTTCTAGCGAAAGAAGACCTTATTGCCGAGGTTGAAGACCGGTATACCATAACCGATGAATTTTGCGGTATGTGGCGATCGCACGAGGATACCTTCATACGCATGTGGGAAGACCGTATGGTGCATGATGAGGGTTATTCCAGGATTATGGAAGAGGCTATTATCAGGGCGGTAAAAAAGGCTGCGCGGTCTTTAGATAGCTTTGCTAAAATTGTCTATGACCCACCGGCGGATAACCGCAGGCACGCTATGCTGGCCAGGAAATTGGGTATCAGCAAAGAACAGCTTCAGGAGCCATTCTTTGAGCAAATTGGGCATACCGGGACGGCCATGGCCAGTATGATGCTAGTAGCTGCCTTAGAACAGGCAAAGGCCGGCGATAGGCTCCTTTTTGCTAGCTACGGGAATGGTGTGGATGTCTTTATTCTGAAAGTCACCAATGGTATCGCAAAAGTTAGAAACAATGGAACCTTTGCCAGGCAGTTAAACACCAAGAGAATGATCTATAATTATCCCACCTACCTCAGATGGAGAAATATCGTGAGCATGGAAAAATCCAGACGTCCCGATCTTCCTCCTACCTCTCTCTCCAACCTCCGGCGTAATGCCAAGATACTCCTTTCCCTCTATGGGGTAAAATGTAAAAAGTGCGGGACACCACAATATAGCCAGGCGGGCCTGATTTCATCTTACGTCATGCCCCAGAGGGTATGTGTGGAATGCGGTACCAAAGACCAATTTGATGATTATCCCTTCTATGACAAAAAGGGAACAGTCTGTACCTATACCCAGGATAAGCTGGCTGCCAGCCTGGACCCTCCTCTGACCGTTACCATTATAGATTTTGAAGGAGGAGGTAGGGCCGCCTTTGAGATGACCGACCGGGACCCCGCAGAGGTCAAGGTAGGCATGCCGGTAGAGTTAACCTTCCGGAAGCTTTTCTTTGACCGGGGAATTCACAATTATTACTGGAAGACCAAACCAATAAGGAGCTAACCAGATAGCATAGGAATTTTCTTTTTGGACGCAGATGAACATCTCGTCATTAGTCACTGGTTATTACCCAATAACCCAATTGCGTTATTGCGTTATTGGGTTATTAGGGGTAAGGAATAACCTGCTATTATATGCGCTAATCTGCGTAAACCTGCGTCCTGAATATAATTTAAAGGGGGTTAATAAGGAGGAAAAGAGAAATGTCAGGGAGTATAAAAGATAGGGTAGCTATTGTGGGTATGGGCTGCACCAGATTTGGGGAACTGTGGAATAAAAGTGCCTCAGACCTGGTGGTAGAGGCAGCATATGAAGCCTTTGAAGATGCTGGGGTGGAACCCAAAGATATTCAAGCAGGCTGGGTCGGGGCCTCTTATGATGTTTCTGCCAAGACCGGCATGGGGTTAACCGCTCCTTTAAGGCTACAGGGTGTGCCTGTGACCCGGGTAGAGAATGCCTGTGCTACGGGGATTGATGCCTTCCGTAATGCCTGCTATGCAGTAGCAGCCGGAATTTATGACCTGGTCCTGGCCCTGGGGGTAGAAAAGATCAAGGATATGGGTTTCAGTGGATTGGGTGTAGGATATTACCCGGGGGTATCCAATACCCAGCCCATGCTCACCGCCCCAGGCGCCTTTGCTATTCTAGCTACCCGATACTTTGAGAAATATGGCTTGAGCTACGAAGAGGGGAAGAGGGCCATTGGGGCTATTTCGGTCAAAAGCCATGCCAATGGGTCTCTCAATCCAAAGGCCCATTTTCAAAACAAAATTACCCTGGAGCAGGTAATCAATGCCCCAATAATTGCTGAACCACTAGGGCTTTATGACTGTTGCGGGGTGAGCGATGGGGCAGCAGCGGCAATCATCACCCGGGCTGATATGGCCCGGAACTTCAGGTCCGATCCGGTTTATGTCAAGGCATTACAGATCTGCGTTAGTGCCGATTATGGGCGAATCAGTACCAAATATGATTATACCCACATACCGGAGACTTATCTGGCCGGCCAGCGGGCTTATGAAGAGGCTGGTATTAAGAATCCGAGAGAGGAGATCAGTATGGCCGAAGTGCACGACTGTTTCTCCATAACCGAACTGGTTACCATGGAAGACCTGCAGTTTTCTCCCCGGGGGAGGGCCAGAGAAGATATCGAATCGGGCTTCTTTAACCTTGATGGTGGGCTCCCGGTACAACCCGATGGGGGGCTTAAGTGTTTCGGCCACCCGGTAGGCGCTTCGGGAATAAGGATGCTTTATGAGATGTACCTCCAGCTCCAGGGCCGGGCAGGTAAGAGGCAGATCAAAAATCCGCGCCTGGGCCTAACCCATAGCCTGGGTGGGCAACCGGGTGGATGTACGATAAGCGTTTGTATCGTGGGATTAAAATAACGCAATAATCTAATGAATAGAGGGAGGGCGTGAAAATGGGAGATAGGTTAAAGGGAAAGAATGCCATAGTAACCGGTGCAGGGAGAGGGATATTTAGAGAGGTTGCCCTGGCACTAGCAGCCGAAGGTGTGCGGGTAGTGGTAGTTGACCCCGGTGTGGGAAGGGGTGGTGAAGGGAGTGAGGTTGCTCCGGCAGACGAAGTAGTAAAGGAAATAAAAAGCAAGGGGGGAGAGGCAATTCCCAGCTATGAGTCAGTAGCGGAATTTGATGCTGCTGAGAAGATAATTAAGACCTGTGTGGATACATACGGCCGCCTTGATATCCTGATTAATGGGGCTGGTGTCCTCCGGGAACGTATGATCTATAATATGACCGAAGATGATTGGGATACCGTAATAAAGGTTCATCTAAATGGTACTTTCAATATGTGCCGACATGCCTCGGGATTGATGAAAGAGCAAAAATATGGTCGCATAGTAACTTGTACCTCCGATGCTTACCGGTGGGGTAGTGTTGGGCAGGCCAACTATGCGGCGGCAAAGGGTGGTATTGTTAGTTTTACCCGGGCCATTGCCCGGGAGTTAGGAAGATATGGTATAACTTGCAATGTCATCGCCCCTATGGCAGCTACCCGGATGACCTTGAATGAAGGTGTTATAGCCGGGATGAAGAAGAGACTAGACGCAGGCTTGATTACCAAGCAGCAATACGATGACTTGATAAAGATGCCGGGACCGCAATTTGTACCACCTATTGTAGTTTATTTAGTAACGGATGAGGCGGCTAATATTAATGGACAGGTATTCGGTGCCGGGGGAGGCAGGATAGCCCGTTATTCCTGGCCAGAAGAGATAACCGGCATCTATAAGGATCACGAGAAGGAGGGACCCTGGCGGCTAGAGGATATAATCCGTCTTGCACCCAGTACTCTACTTACTGGATATGTGAACCCCGCGCCCCCTGTGCCCGATAAATAACTTTACCGTAAGTATTCAGCTATCAACCTTCCGCTTTCAGTTAAATAAAACAATCGTGAGGCGTAAGGAGTGAGCGAGTCGTAAGGGGTAAGGCGTGAGGGGATTTTTTTACCCTTACGCTTAACGCTCTCACGCTTTGTGCCTATCGCCTTCCGATAAGTATTACTGACCACTGACAACTGAGGGCTGAACGCTTACGTATAATTTACGTTAATGAGAGTGACAGTTTGGGTACGGCCCAACGCCAGAAATGAAAAGGTCGAGAAGGTCTCCGATGGCGAATACCGGGTATGGGTCAAGGCCCCAGCCCGGGAAGGTAAAGCCAATCAAGCCCTGATCGAAGTCCTGGCAGACTATTTTGACCGTCCCCGGCAGGCCATTATCCTGTACAAAGGGGCCTCTTCGCGGAAAAAGTTTGTGGAGATACTCTGAAACCAGATGGTATAAAACCTTCCGCATTGTTGTAAGCAAAGCATTACCCGCTCAGAGGAGTAGGAACTAACCGCAGAGGTCGCAGAGATCTGCGGTGAAATTTTGAAAAGGATGATACCTGGTTGCAGAAATTTTTGGGGAAACTCCAGCTTCTTTTTCTCTTGACCTCTGAGGCAGAATTTTGTAGTATGACTGCCCAAAAATCTAAAAAGTTTTTCTTGTATAACGTCTTTATATAGGAGGGATAGGTTATGAACAAATCAGATCTTATTGTTCAAATAGCAGCGGGGGCCAATATTACTAAAGCCAAGGCCGATCAGGCATTAAATGCCATTGTTTCTGGGGTAACCAGGGATTTGAAAAAGGGAAATAGCGTTACCCTGGTTGGTTTTGGAACCTTTTCGGTTAGAAATCGGGCGGCTCGGAAAGGCCGCAATCCCCAGACTGGGGCAAAAATTAATATACCGGCTAGCAGGAGCCCTAAATTTAAACCGGGTAAAGCCCTAAAAGAAGCAGTTAGGTAGCTTTTTTTGCTTACTGCTTATTTCATTACCGGAAGAGAGATAACAGAAAATGCTTACTTTCTCTTATTATGCACCTACTTCTTTGAATCAGGCCTGCCGCCTCCTCTCTGAAGCCCAGGGGCAAGCTCGCTTATTGGCCGGTGGTACAGACTTATTAATCCAGATGAAGCGAAACCTGGTTAAGCCACAGTTTTTGATTGATCTGAAAAAGATCAAACGATTGAAAGGGATAGAATATGATCCTGAAAAAGGCTTGAGGATCAGGGCGTTAGTAACCCATAGTGAACTGCTACATAATCCATGGATCCTCGGCTATTACCCTATACTGGCCCAGGCTGCCCAAACCATCGGTTCGGTACAGATAAGGAACAAAGGTACCGTAGGAGGCAATCTATGTCATGCAGTGCCTTCGGCAGACCTTGCCCCCCCGCTACTGGTACTTAATGCCAGGGCAGTAGTCCGGGGGCTAAAAGGTAAAAAATTTATCCCACTAGAAGAGTTCTTCTGTGCCCCTAACCAGACTATATTAAAGGATGGTGAAATACTACAAGAGATAGAGGTACCACGCATGCCTGAAAGGAGTAAGGCCATATATTTGAAGCATGGTATCCGGCGGGCCATGGAGATTGCTATCGTGGGAGTAGCAGTCCTCATGGCCCTAAAACCAGATAGAAGGACTTGTGCTGAGGTAAGGATTGCTCTGGGTGCGGTTGCACCTACTCCTATACGGGTGGTCGAGGCAGAGAATAGCCTCCAAGGCAAAATAATTGCTCCGGAGGAGATAGAGAAGGCAGCCAGTATAGCTGCAGCCCACGCTCAACCGATAACAGACCTGAGGGGATCAGCCGAATATCGCCAGGAAATAGTACGGGTTTTAACTGCCCGGGCCATCACTCATGCTGCCAGGATAATCTAGATGTAATCATTCAGCCACCAAGGCACTAAGCCACTAAGAAGCTCAAAGCTTAAAATGCAAGGTGTAAAACTAAGGTAATTATTCCTCAGCTTTGCACTTTTAGCTTTGCGTTTTACGTTTCCTTGGTGTCTTTGTGCCTTAGTGGTTAAGAAAACTCACTCGGGTGAACGGTTACAAGAGAAGAGCATGGAATTTTCTAAATACCCTATTACTCTGACGGTTAACCAGAAACGATATAGTTTTACTGTAGAAGCCAATAAGACTTTATTAGAGGTAATCAGGGAAGACCTGGGCCTTACCGGCACGAAAGAGGGTTGTGGCCAGGGCGATTGTGGGGCTTGTACCCTATTGGTCAACGGCCAGGCCATTAATTCTTGCCTGACCTTAGTCGTAGAAGTAGCTGGCCAGAATATACTTACTATTGAAGGGCTAGCCGAAGGAGACCAACTCCATCCTATCCAGCAGGCCTTTATTGATCATGGGGCTATCCAATGCGGCTTTTGCACTCCAGGAATGGTATTAGCAGCCAAGGCTTTATTAGATAGCTGTCCCAGGCCTGGTGAAGAGGAGGTACGAATGGCTATTGCGGGCAATCTCTGCCGTTGTACCGGTTATGATAAAATCGTCAAGGCGATAATGTCTGTCGGATCATAATTCCCTATTTTGGCCGCAGATGAACGCAGATTATCAGGAGATTAAATAGGGTGAGGAGTAAGCAGTGAGCCGTTAACTTCTTACTCCTCACGGCTTACTGCTCACTAAAATATCTGTGGGCATCTGGGAAAAAGAGAAACAATATGAGTACTTATAAGGTTCTAGGCAAAATAGTGAAGCGGGTAGATGCCTGGGATAAGGTCACGGGTAAGGCATTATTTGGCGATGATAAGTATGGGCCAGGTATGTTATGCGGCAAGATCCTCTACAGCCCTTATGCCCATGCCCGGATAGTATCCCTGGATACCGGCAAAGCGGAAAAGCTACCGGGTGTGAAGGCAGTAGTTACTGCCGCTGATGCACCAGCTAAGCCTTATGGTTGGCTGATCTCTGATGAATGGATCTTTGCCCGGGATAAGGTGCGCTATAAAGGTGATCGGGTAGCTGCTGTAGCAGCGGAGCGAGACGATATAGTTGAAGAGGCCCTTGCCCTTATTCAAGTCGAGTATGAGCCATTAGCGGACGTATTTGACCCAGAAGAGGCTATGAAGCCCGAAGCGGTTATTATCCATGAAGAATTAGGGCAATATAAGGGAGCCCTGGCAGGCAGAGGCCGAGGGAACATAAACTTCTATTACCGGTCAAAGGTGGGCGATGTAGAGAGGGCCTTTCAGGAAGCCGATTTTATCTTTGAAGGTATTTTTACTACACCCAATGTCCACCAGGGCTATTTAGAGCCCCATTCTGCCCTGGCAAAAGTAGATGCCAACGGTAAAGTAACCCTCTGGGTATCTACTCAGGGTAGCTTTATGCACCGGATGCTCCTCTGTCAGGCCCTGGGCATACCAGAAGATCAGGTAGAAGTAATCCCATCCGTGATTGGCGGGGGTTTTGGCGGTAAGTTCCCACCCCTTATCTCCCATGTAGCAGTATTATTAGCCAGGAAAGCAAAGCAGCCAGTAAAGATAACTATGACCAGGGAAGAGGAGTTTAAGTACTCTAACCCCCGCTCTTCTTCTAAGATTTATCTCAAGACCGGCGTAAAGAAAGAGGGCACGATCATAGCCCGCGAAGCCCGACTGATATATGATTCTGGCGCCTATGCCGGCATGAGCCCCTTGACCGCTCAGGGCTCTACCTCAGCCGCCTGCGGTCCCTATCGAATACCAAATGCCCGGCTGGAGGGCTATTGTGTCTATACCAATACGGTCTCTTGTGGCTCTTATCGTGCCCCGGGTTTTCCTCAAGTTACCTTTGCTATAGAGTCACAGATGGATGAGATAGCCGAGAAATTGAGCATGAATCCATTAGAATTTCGGCTAAAAAATATCTTACAGGATGGCGATATGACCTTTGCTGGGGAAAAACTAGATCGCTGTAGCCTGGAGCGGGTCTTGAAGGGAGTAGCAGAGGCAATCCAGTGGGATAAGGTTGCCCCACATGGGAACCGTGGTAAGGGGCTGGCTTGTGGTCAATGGAACACTATGGGCATTGGCTGTGGCATAGAGGTAATGATTACCCGGGATAGTGATGTAGAAATTATAACCGGTTCAGTAGACCTGACGGGTTCTAGTACGGTATTAGCCCAGGTAGCTGCTGAGGAGCTATCTGTCCCTTTAGAAAAAGTCCGGATACGAACCGAAAGTACTAGCAGGGCTATAGAAGCACCGGCAAGCGGTGGCAGTTGGCTGGCGTATAATATGAGCAATGCTACCAGGATCGCCTGCCAGCAAGCCAAAGATAAATTGCTGGAAATAGCTGCACAAGAATTAGACCTCAGGCCAGAGGACTTAGGAATAGATAATGGCCATATATTCAACCGACAAAATACTGATCAGAAACTGGCCATAGGTGAGCTGTCTGCCCGGCATAAAAAACAGCATACTGATTGGATAAAGGGTGGAGCCCGTGATCAATCTTTAGCTAATACTATAACCTTTGTAGCCCAGGGGGCCGAAGTAGAAGTTGACCCCAAGAGCGGTGAAGTAAGGGTCTTACGGCTGGTAGGGGCTCAGGATGCTGGTTTCGCCCTTAATCCCGGGTTAGTAGAAGGACAGATCCAGGGTGGAATAGCCCAGGGGATGGGATTTGCCCTATTCGAACAGATGAAATTTAATCAGGGAGAAGTCATCAACCCTAATTTTGCTGACTATAAAATGCCCACAGCTATAGACCTTCCTCCTATCGAGACCATTATTATTGAGGAACCTTCCCCCCAGCATCCTTACGGTGTCCGTGGTGTAGGCGAGCCGCCCCACATACCTACCGCTGCGGCTATCGCTAATGCCATTTATCAGGCCATTGGCGTACGGCTTTATAGCCTGCCTATTACTCCAGAAAAGATAATACTGGCCCTGAAGACGAAGGGGAGATAGCAGAAGTTGCCAGAACTGCCCGAAGTAGAAACTATTGTTAAGGGTCTCAGGGGAAAGGTATTGGGGCGCATAATAAAAGAAGTCCAGGTACTTGAGCCTAAAATGGTGATAAACAGTGACCCTTTTAGGAATAAGCTAAAGGACAGAGCTATCCGTCGAGTGGAACGGCAGGGTAAGGCTATAATAATGCAGACGGGACAAAAGGCCTATCTAATGGTAAATCTAGGTATGACCGGTAGGCTGATATTTTATCCCGACACTGCCCCGGTAGATAAACATACCCATGTCCTATTCTCTTTTTCGCAGGGCGGCCAATTGATTTATCATGACCAGAGGCAGTTTGGCCGCCTTCAATTATATGAAGGCATTGAGCCCGAGCAGATCCCATTTGTTATGGGCCTGGGGCCAGACCCTTTAGATGCTGGTTTTACCTGGCAGCGCCTGGCACATCTGTTGAGCAAGAGCCGTCGGGCAATAAAAGACTTTTTGCTGGACCAGAAACGCATAGCTGGGATCGGCAACATATATGCCTCAGAGATACTATTCCATGCTGGCATCAAGCCCCTACGGAGCGCTAACCAGTTGAGGATGGAAGAGATTAAGAGGCTCCGGCAAGCTATGCAGGGGGTCCTGCGGGCCGCTATAGAACACCGCGGGACCTCTTTTTCTGATTACCTGGATGTAGAGGGTAAAGAGGGAAACTATAAGCATTTTTTAAAGGTGTATCTGCGAGAAGGAGAGGCCTGCTCTCATTGCACTACCAGGATCGTCCGCACTAAACTTGCTAACCGCAGCACCTACTACTGCCCTACCTGCCAAAAATAAATCTGATAGCCATTACCCGTACAAATTTTACAAATGCTTGATAATCCTTGATTAACAAGATAATATATTAATAAGAGCAAAGAACCAAGATCAAAGAGCAAAGACCAGTAACCAAAGACCAGTAACCAATAACTAATAACCATTAACCATTAACCAATGAAGGATGCAAAAAAGGGGGGATAGTTTTGTCAGAGAGCAGCGAACAATTTGTGAGAGATAATATCCAAATTCCGGAAACATTACCGATATTGCCTCTAAAAGATACGGTATTATTTCCCAAGATGGTCATGCCCCTGCTAATTGGCCAGCCCAAATCCCTCAATCTTATTGATACCGTATTAAATACAGATAAGGTCATGGGAGTAATAACGACCCGGGAGCCGCAGGAAAAAGAGACCAGGGTTGAGCATCTCTACTCTATGGGTACTGCCGCTTATATCATGAAGATGGTTAAAATGCCCGATGGGACAGTCCGGGCATTGGTAGAGGGACTATCTAGAATAAAGCTCGGAGAGTTTATCCAAGAAGAGCCATATTTTAAGGCCAGAATAGAAATTATCCCTGAGACAGTAGAGCGGGATCTGGAGACTGATGCGCTTATGGTGAACATCAAGAACCTATTTCAGAAGGCGATAGAGGTGGCTACTAATCTGCCTAAAGAAGTAGGTATGATGATTATTAATATTGAAGACCCAAATGGCCTGGCAGATTTTGTGGCTAGCAATATTAACATTAGTACTGAGGAAAAGCAGGATATTTTGGAGACCTTAGATGTCAGGAAGAGACTGGAGAAGATTACGGTCTTGTTAAACCGCGAGTTAGATATATTGGAGATTGGCACCAAGATTCACTCCCAGGTGAAAGGGGAAATGGAGAAGAGTCAGCGGGATTATTATTTACGGGAGCAACTGAGAGCTATTCAAAAAGAGCTGGGGGAGGGTGAAGACAGGGGCCGTGAAATAGAGGAGCTCAGAGAAAAAATTGTAAAGGCCCAGATGCCCCCTGAAGTAGAAAAACAGAGCTTAAAAGAATTGAATCGTCTGGCCAAGATCCCACCCGCAGCCGCAGAGTATACCGTTGCCCGTACCTATCTCGACTGGCTGATAGAGATGCCCTGGGCTATATCCACGGAGGATAATCTGGATATTCCTTCTGCCCAACAAGTCTTGGAAGAGGATCATTACAACCTGGAGAAAATAAAGAAACGGATTTTGGAATATCTCGCTGTCAGGAAACTCAAGAAGGATATGAAGGGTCCTATCCTCTGCTTTGTAGGGCCACCGGGGGTAGGTAAGACCTCACTGGGTAAGTCTATTGCCCGGGCCCTGGGGAGGAAATTTGTCCGGCTCTCCCTTGGCGGCATACGGGACGAGGCAGAGATTCGCGGACACCGCCGCACTTATGTAGGGGCCTTACCTGGTAGGATTATTCAGGGGATAAAGAAGGCCGGTTCTAATAACCCGGTGTTTATGCTGGACGAGATAGATAAGGTAGGAACCGATTTTCGGGGCGACCCTACGGCGGCCTTACTGGAAGTGCTGGACCCAGAGCAAAACTTTTCTTTTTCTGACCATTATCTAGATGCAGATTTTGATCTCTCCAGGGTCATGTTTATCACCACAGCCAACATCCTGGACCCCATACCAGCGCCTCTACGGGATCGGATGGAGGTGTTAGAGCTACCCGGCTACACCAAGGAAGAGAAGATAATGATTGCTAAAAAATTTTTAATCCCCCGGCAATTAAAAGAGCATGGCCTTACCGAAGAATTGCTGACTTTTGAAGATGGTTCTTTAGATAAGATTATTACTGAGTATACCCGGGAGGCAGGGCTACGGAATCTGGAGCGAGAGATAGCTACTATCTGCCGGGCAGTGGCGAAAGAGGTAGCTCAAGGCAAAAAAGATACCATAGTAATTACTCCCAAGAGAGTGGCCGATTTCCTGGGACCTATTAAGTTCTTTCCGGAGATTGCTGAGCGTAAAACTGTCCCTGGTGTGGCTACTGGTCTGGCCTGGACCCCGGCTGGCGGTAATATTATCTTTGTTGAGGCTACTAAGATGAGGGGACAAAAGAATCTCTCTCTGACAGGTCAACTAGGTGATGTAATGAAAGAGTCGGCCCAGGCTGCCTTGACCTATATTCGTTCCAAGGCCCAGACCCTGCAAATACCGGAAGACTTTTTTGATAATTATGACATCCATATCCATGTACCCTCGGGTGCAGTCCCAAAAGATGGCCCTTCAGCCGGCGTTACTATACTGGTTGCCCTGGCTTCTTTGCTCACGGGCCGGCCCGTGAAGAACGATACAGCTATGACCGGAGAGATAACCTTAAGGGGCAAGCTCTTACCCGTAGGGGGGATAAAAGAGAAGGTCCTGGCTGCTAAGGGGGCAGGTATCAAAACGGTCATACTACCTAAACAGAATAATAAAGACCTCGAGGATATCCCGGCCCACATTCGATCAGGGTTAGACTTCTGCTTTGCAGATAAGGTGGATGAAGTTTTAAAAGTAGCCCTGCAACCCCCCCTAAACACTTAAATCTAAAATTCACGCCCACGGTTTTGACGTCAGCTTCAGCGACTCAGTAGACCTATTTGTAATTTAGGCCTCATTTGTCATCATCATCTACTTCTCTCCAAAAATCCTCATGTCGGATGCCGCTACCAGCACGAATCTGCCGTCTGGCTGAATTTAATATTTTCTGAAACTTGGGCGAATAAGCTAATGACAAACGCTCTATTTCATCTTCGTCTTCAACTGAAAGCAATACTGCTGTTGGACGGCCATTTAGGGTGACTACCACGGGGCCCTCTTTACTTTCTTTTAAAAAGGCGCTGAAATGAGCTTTCACATCTGCTACAGATGCAATTTTCATACCTTAACCTCCTTTCCGCCAATAAATAAATGATCATTCTCCTTTACTCCAATCGCCAATATGTGAGCCCTATGAAAATCCATATCTATGTCGTAGAACACTCTAAATCTATTGTTTGGGCCAAGGCGAAGCTCCCATTCTACTTCGAATGTTACGTGCCGTTTCAATGGCTTTCGATTCTTGGTTTCAACATCTGGATCAAACCGCAACTCTTCTTCGATAGTGGTGCGAATAAGTGAATAATACTTTCGCTCAATTGCCTTGAGGTGTAATTTCGTTACTGGAGCATAAATCAGGAGAAATTTTGACCGTCGCACCATTATGACTATAATTATAGTCAGTTACTGTGCTTATGTCAATTTATTGTCGAGAGGGTCTAATCGGGATAGGGGGGAGCCTCACGACAGAAAACTCGATGCCTACCATTGTCCTTGCACTACCCGCTTTTTAGTATAAAATAGGATGGGTCTATACTTTTCAGCTAGCTTTTTCCCAGCCGGATACTCAGGCTGTTTTTATCAAATAACATTGAGACCAGATCAGGCATCTCGCCTGAATCCTTTTTTGGAAAGTAACAATTTATGACCAGGTTAAGTATAGCTGGCGTGGGGAATTATATGAACTGGAGTGAGTTGCAGAAGGAAAGACTTGCTATAAGAAAACAATTCCCAAATTTTTGGCGGCTGAAAGTCATCAAAAATGTCCATGGACTAATAGCCCAAAAAGTCAAAAATGGTGAGAATATCCTGGATATAGGGGCCTATGACCGCAGCCGGGAAGTTAAGCTAAAGCAATTATCCACTGATATTTTTTACCGGAGTATGGATACTGACCGGGCTAATTATCAGGACTATTATTGTTTAGAAGAGATTAAGGAGACCTTTAACATCATTCTCTTATTAGAAGTTATAGAACATCTGCCCCTGGAGGAGGGGCTTGGACTGCTGGGCCGGGTCTTTCTTTTGTTAAATAAAGGGGGTTGGCTGATCCTATCTACTCCTAATCTCTATCACCCTACCCGCTTCTGGGATATTTCCCATAAAACCCCATATCGCTACGATGAGCTGGGTGGTCTTATACTCTCTCTAGGGTATCAGATAGAAGGGATTTATAGGGTATATAATGCCCCCTTCATCCCACGATTATTCAGGCTATACCTGGCCGCTCCATTACACAGATACCTGGGGATAGATTTTGCCCGCTCAATCCTGATAGTGGGCCGGAAACCTCTTTAGAATAACGGACATGAAGATACTCTTTTTGTTAGCGGGAAAAGATCTGCCTAGTACAAAGCTGAGGGTGTTAGAACACCTGAAACGACTTGATCCTTGCCGTTGGCAGTGGGATTTGGCTTATCTGCCTAAAACACCCTTGAAGCGGCTATGGATTTTAACGAAGGCCATGGCCTACCAGGGCATCTTTATCCAAAAAAAGCTCTTGCACATCTGGGAAATAAGCTTACTGAGGGCCTTAAATCCCCGGATTGTATTTGATTTTGACGATGCCATCATGTACCCCGCTCTGGACCCCTCCCTTAATACCAAAAAAGCACTATCCCTTAAGGTTAGGAATAGTTATAAAAATTTCCAGCGGATGATGGTGTATTGTCAGACAATTATTGCGGGCAACTCTTTCTTGCAGCAAGAAGCCCTTAGATTCAATAAGAACGTTTATCCCTTACCTACCCCGGTAGATACTGATAGATACAATTATCGAGCTACTAGAGCCCCGGGAGATCAGATTATTATAGGCTGGTATGGCAGTCCCGGCAACATTCCCTATTTGCAGAGGCTGGGAGATGTGTTGGAAAAAATAACCCAAAAATACCCCCAGGTGGCGCTAAAGATCATCAGCCAGAAATTTCCTGAGCTACCAGGAGTAAGGGCAATCCATAAGTATTGGCGGGAAGAAGAAGAGGTAGAAGAGATAGGGAGTTTTGATATTGGCCTAATGCCCCTGGGTGATGATCTATGGTCAAGGGGTAAATGTGGCTTTAAACTCCTGAAATATATGGCGCTAGGTATGCCTGTAGTAGCCACTGTTACCGAGGCTAATAGGGACATAGTAGCCAATGGAATAGAAGGCTTCTTAGTGTCGCAACCTCAGGAGTGGTTAGAGAAGCTGACTCTCTTAATCGAAAATCCAGGACTGCGGCTACAGATGGGCCGGGCCGCCCGGGAAAAAATAGAAACCTCTTTCTCTTATCAGGCCCTCAGCCCCTTGTTTAATACGATCTTAGAAAAGGCATATTTAGGCTGACATTATCCGATTCCGTGCTGTAGGGGTAGGATATTGTGTCCGTCTTTATAGAGACAAGCTTATAGAGGGGATCCCCAACAATAATGGGGCAATATCAAACTAAAAATATGAGGCGCTATAACATTTAATAGAAGAGCTAATAGAGGAGTTTACTCTGTCAGGTATGAGCTTAAGATTTGCCCTATGGATTATGAAACATCGGTTACTAACCTTACTGGTTATCTTTTTAACCACCATCTTTTTCTCTTACCATCTGCTAAAACTTTCCCTCTATTCTAAATTTGAAGACTTGCTCCCGGCAAATCACCCCTTTATTAAGGTACATCAGGAAGTCAAGGACAAATTTGGTGGAGCAAATTTATTAACCGTAGCCCTGGAGGTTAAAACTGGAGATATCTTTAACCCTACAACATTGTCCAAGATCAAATACCTTACCGAGCAAATGGACTTCCTTCCCGGTATAGATCATTATCAGGTTGATTCATTAGCCCACATCAATACCCGAAGTGTAAGGACAACCTTAATAGGTATGGTATATTCTGAGCTATTACTGCCTGATAAAATCCCTGAAACCCCTATGGAGTTAGCAAGATTGAGAACCCAGTGTTTTAGTAATGAAGCAGTTTATGGCAGGCTTATTTCTTTTGATGGGAAAGCTGCCTTAATCACGGCGGGCTTTTTGGAAGGCAGAGTAGATTATGGAGACCTCTTTGCTAGACTGAAAGAATTACAAAAACAGGTGGAGGATAAAAACACCCGATTATACATTACGGGACAGCCCATGCTTTATGGCTGGGTTGATCATTACTATCCCCAAACCTTATTTATCTTGATGATTACTATGCTGGTTCTGGCATTACTTCTAACCTTCTATTTTAGGAGGTCAGTGGGTGTTGTCGTCCCATTAGTGGGAGCGACAGTGAGTTGTCTCTGGGGATTAGGTTTTGCTAGCATGATGGGTTATAATTTCGATCCCCTTACCTTGGTAATTCCTCTAATTATTACGGCCCGCTGTATCAGCCATTCTGTCCAAGTAACGGAACGTTTTTTGGAAGAATACGAAATTACCGGCGATAAGGAAAGTTCAGCTATTCTAGCTATGGGGGAGCTTTTCCTCCCCGGCACGGTGGGAGTAATTACCGATGCTGGTGGGATATTGATTATGGCTGTAGCCTCTATACCAGTGATGAGAAAATTAGCTTTTTTTTGCGCCTTTTGGGCGCTAAGCATCATTGTTTCCGTTTTGATCTTAACACCCTTATTAATATCCTTACTCCCAGCCCCTAAAAAAAGAACCCGGTACAAGGTCAAACCTATAGCAGCTTATCTGAAGCATATGGCAGCTTTCTCTACTAACCGCCGAGGATGTTGGTTAATATTGATAATAGCAATGGTTTTGCTGGGACTATCTTCAGCCATAAGCCCCAAACTCATCATCGGAGACAATCGGCCTGGCTCATCCTTGCTATATCCTGACTCGGAGTATAATAAAGCTTCCGCCTGGCTTAACCAAAACTTTATTGGAGCAAATCAACTCCATATAATCCTATCGGGCGATCATCCCTTTATTATGAAAGAACCGAGGGTTCTTTCTATTATGGAAAAATTTCAGGCTCATTTATTAAAAAACCCGAGCGCTGGAGGAGGAATAAGTATAGCAACCTTAGTAAAGGCTGTTAATAAAATATGGCATTACGACGATCCTAAATGGGCTATGGTGCCTGGTACTTTATCCGAAGTAGGCGGGCTCCTTTTTTTATACGAATGTGGATCAACCGTGCCCCGAGTCCTTTCTTCTTATATAGATATGAAGGCCAAAGAGGCTAAAATAACCATGTATTACAAAGATACCCGGCCTGATACTATTAAAAAAGTTATAAGCCAGGCCCAGGATTTTATCAAAAGCTACCCCACTAACGATATCAGTTTTAAATTAGCCGGAGGTATAATAGGGGTCTTAGCTGGTACTAATGAAATGATAGCTAAATCTAACCGATGGAATTTGATCCTGGTGCTGGCCATGGTATTTTTATGCATCTTTATCAGCTATTCTTCTATCACTGCTACTTTATTGATAATCGCCCCTCTGGTTATGGCTACTTTCATCTGTACAGCTTATATGGTACTAGCTGATATTGGCATGAATATAAATACCCTTCCCGTGACAGCTTTAGGAATCGGTGTGGGAGTTGATTATGCTGTGTATATTATGGATAGAGCAAGGCAGGAATACAAAAAAATGGGACAGGATCTCACAACCGCCATCCAAAAAGCTATTACTACCAGCGGAATGGCCGTTACTTTCACGGCCCTTTGCTTGATAGGCGCGATTATATTTTGGTATTTTCTATCCAGTATCCGCTTTCAGGCAGAAATGGCTATACTGCTATCTCTAATGATGTTTATCAATGCCTTGGCCGCCGTAAGCTTGGTTCCAGCCTTACTCTTTTTGATTAGGCCTCGCCTAGGCCGGAATTCCTTAACTAGATCGTATAGGAATTTTCATTTTTTTGACAGGATTTACAGGATAAAACATGATAAATACAAAAGTGTAAGAAAAGGGGGATAAGGAGATAGGGGAAATAACAATTATATCCCCCTATCCTCATAATCTCCAAATCTCCTGTTCTTACACAGGTGAGTCATTATGCTCTTTCAACCGATTAACTACTTTTGGTCAGATGTGGAGGAGGCTCCAAAGATAAAAAATTGTAACTCCTGTTGATCCTGCCTGCCTGTGCCTTGTCAGACAGGTCTAAAAAGTCCCGCCGAAGGCGGTTAATTTAAAACCAGAGTAATCCAGAGAAGATTTGAGATACAAGAGAAAGGGACAAGATTGAAAGATATAAAATACAAGTCATTAGCGTTGATCATCCTGATTCTTATTGCCCTGGTTATTCGTATAACAGCGGCACATAATGCTGGTATGATCGCTAAGGATGGGATAAAATACCTGGAGATGGCGGAACACTTCAGCCATGGTGAGTTTCATAAAGGCATAGCCGAAGATTTTCATCCCCTCTACCCTTTGCTTATTGCACCGATATACCCGTTATTCTCTGAACCTGAAAGGGCTGGTCAGTTTGTCTCAGTAGTTCTTGGCTCCTTAACCCTAATACCCGTTTATTTTCTGGGCCTTAAGATATTTAATTTCCCTACGGCAGTCATTGCCAGTCTGCTGTTTGCCTGCCAGCCTTATCTGGTACGCACCTCAGCCGAAGTACTTTCTGAAGCTACCTATATCTTTTTTTATGTGCTGGCAATAGCCCTTGGCTGGCAAGCCCTTATCAGCAAAAAATATCGCTACTATTTCCTGGCTTCTGTGGCCGGCTCTTTGGCATATCTGACCCGGCCGGAGGGCCTTGGCACGCTATTTATCCTGGTCCTTTGGGTGATGGTGGCTGGGGCAAGGCATTTTAGAAGAGATTATAGACAAAGATTAGTGGCTGTTACTTCTATAGCCCTGGCCTTTTTCCTGCTAGCATTCCCTTATCTGCTCCATCTCAAGCTAGAAACTGGCTCCTGGATGCTGACCAAAAAGAAGAGTTTAAAAACCCTTATTGGCCTCACTCAAGCCCCTGAGATCGAGACAAAATGACTGTCTTTATAGCCTTTTATAAGCTGATCCTGAAATTTTTTTCTGCTGCCCATCCCTTCCTGATCATCTTTTTTCTCTTTGGTCTGGTCAGGCGCCACACCCTCCCTAAATACCATAAAGGAGAGCTTTATCTTGCCGCCTACACTATCCCATATTTTTTCTTGCTCTGGCTCTTTTTCCTTACCCATCATTATTCCAGCAAGCGTTATTTTTTGCCTATAGTTATCCTGGTGCTGTTATGGTGTGGGTTGGGACTATGGGAGCTGGCAGCCCGACTTAGTAAGAAAAGCTCCTTATGGTCAGCAAATAGATGGGCAGGGCTACTGGTTATTTTGGCTATGGTTATCATGCTGCCCAAGTCCCTGGCATCCCTTAGAGGAAATCAGGATTTGAGGAAGGAGATTGGGCTCTGGCTCAGGGAAAACGGGATTAAGCACCCCATTATTATAAGCCGCGATCCCCGCTTTGCCTTTTATGCCCGGGGTAAAACCATATCATTGAAAGACTACAATTATTCGGCAATTATACAGTTAGCCAGAAAGACCGGGGCCCACTACCTTATTGTGGATACCAGGGATTTAGGTCCCGGCTTAACCGCCTTCCTCCAGGCTATGCACCCTGACGAGTTGGCCTTGATACCAGGCAAGATGCAAGCCAGGAGAGAGGAAGGCGGGGACAAATGGCTCATATACCGCATACTGAGAAACTGAATTCAAGGTAAGTAAGGTAAGTGTTCAGGGGATTTTTACCACGGGCCTGCCTAGGCGTCAGGATGCACGCAGACAGGTGGACAAAAATCCGTTTCAATGCAAAATATAAAATTAGCAATTAGCATTTCAAAATCAATTCCTTCTTGTTAATTGCTAATTTTGCATTGCTAATTTTGCAATGATGGCAAAAATTGTTCCGTGGAAATCCGAGTAATTACAATTTGATGCCTTTATTATCAGTTATTATTGTTAATTACAATACTCGGCAGCTCCTCTTGAACTGCCTCCAGTCCCTCTATGCAGCTACAGAGGGAATAGATATGGAGGTCTGGGTAGTGGATAATGCCTCTCAGGACGGCAGCATCGAGGCAGTAGGGCGGTTGTTTCCCCAGGTTAATCTGATCAGGAATACGGTTAATAAAGGGTTTGCTGGGGGCTGTAATGCTGCTTTGCTGGTGGCAAGCAGTCCCTATGTCCTTATCCTTAATACCGATATAATCTTTAAGCCTGGAGTGGTTTCTTATCTCCTCGACTTCTTGGAAAAGAGACCGGAGGTAGGTTTAGTTGGTGGACAACTCCTTCATGCTGCTGGTTCCAAACAAAACTCCTTTGATAATTTTCCTAACCTGCTGACTGAGTTGACTAATAAGAGTTTGCTGCGATACCTTTTCCCCTCTAAGTATCCCAGTAAATACCAGGCTTATGATGAGCCGTTGGCGGTAGAGTCTGTTATAGGGGCTTGCATGCTGGTACGGAGCAAGGCGATTAAACAAGTAGGACCATTGGATGAAGACTATTTCTTTTTTCTGGAAGAGACCGATTGGTGTTTTCGACTCCGGAGGGCCGGCTGGAAGGTCTATCATCTACCTGCGGCCCAGATCGTCCATCTTCAAGGCCAGAGCGCCCAAATACAACTGGCTAAGGCCCGGGTAGAATACTATCGCTCCCGCTATCTCTTCTTCAGGAAGCATCGGGGATGGCACCGATTAACCTTACTGGTTATTATGTTATCCCTCAGACTGATATTAAGCACTCTATTTACTAGCCTGCTCAATCTTCTTACTTTATTCAGGTCCCCCTACTATCGGGAAAAGGCTGCCATATATTGGTACGTTCTGTTCTGGCATTTGCGTTTATGCCCAGCCAGCATGGGTTTAAGACCGACGGACATCAAAGGAGTGCCACCAGGGTTCTCTCCTACACCTATCCAGCTTGCCGGGACAAAATGGTTTATTCGTCAAGACCTATTGCCGGCCTTTACTAAGGAAACCTATGAGGCACTAAACGCCTTGCTAGCAGGGAAGAGCGGTTTAACTGTACAGGACAGGCGTATACGGCGCATTGTCCAGGGAGAACTCCCTACCCGAAACGACCCTATGAGTATCTATCTCAAGATATATAAATTACCAGGGTGGAGCGATCAGTTCAAGTATCTTTTTCGCCCTTCTAAGGCCCAAAGAGAGGCAGGGACGGCCTTGAGGCTAAAAGAGAAAGGCATCCCTACTATAAACCCTTTAGCTATCGGCGAGCGGTATAAGGGGAGGATATTGCAAGAAAATTACTTAATAACGGAAGAGATAAAGGATGCCTTCTCTCTGGATAATCTCTCATTACGAGAGGGCCGAAAGATAGGCTTTAGGCGAGAGATGACCCTAACCAACCAACTGGCCCAATTGGTCAAGAAAGTCCACCAGCAAGGGGTCTATCATACGGATTTTCATGCCGGTAATTTCCTTGTCAAAGGTAACGGCATTGAAGGGCCATACCAGTTATCCCTTATGGATCTCCATCAGGTAAAGATAAAGGGGAAGGATTTAGGCCTGAATAAAAGGATAAATAACCTGGTGCAATTAAACTTATTCTTTTCTCAGCGGCTCCGGGCTTCAGCCCGTTTCCGGTTTTTTAAAGAATATTGCCGGGAGATAACGAGAATAGAAAATAATATAGCCCGATATGCCCGGCTGATTGAAGCCCGGAGCCGGAAAGCCTCTCTCAGACTCTATAGCCGCCGAGAAAAACGCTGTCTGAGGAGCAATAACGATTTTATGGTCTTTAATAATGGCCCTTACCGGGGATATCTCCGCCGGGCAGCGGCTATGGAGAAAGAACTACCAGCGCTGATTGATAATTTAGAAAATCTAACAGTAGTGAAAGAAACGAAAAAATCTACCCTCTTTCACACAACCTTACCTACTGGCTCAGGCCCAGAAAATATCTATATAAAGCGATACCGTTACCCTGGCCTGCCGGGCTTTATAAAGGGTTGTATTAGGCGACACTCCCGGGCAATAAGGGCCTGGAAGATGGCCCATGCCGTGCTGGTACGGAACTTTAATACGGCCCTGCCCCTGGCGGCTATAGAGGCTCGCTATCTGGGCCTTGTGCAGGAAGGGTTCTATATTAGTAAAGAAGTCCCGGCTGCCCTGGGCATTGATTGGTTTGTGCTGGGGGAATTTGGCCCGGATAATCCTGGCTCTCCGGGAGACAAGCTGCGAAGAAAGAGGCTTTTTATAACCAGACTTGCCCGGCTGGTTAGGCACTGGCA
>Ga0156295_1320_pt1 | contig 24347 bp, 21 predicted proteins | sample RifCSPlowO2_12_FD_107943 | JGI IMG/M metagenome (GOLD analysis project Ga0156295, IMG submission 107943) | Nitrospinae bacterium RIFCSPLOWO2_12_FULL_45_22 | reverse complement strand
AAACCAGGAATACAGGAGAGGTTAAAAATAGGGGATGTTAACCCCGCTTAGGCGGGGTTAATTTCCTGGCCTCTTGGTTTCCTAATAAAAAAGACGGCAAAAAATAGGCATAATACGTAACTGTATTTATGAAATGAAGCACTTAGCTTTGCACTTTTAGCTTTGAGTTTTACGCTTTCATTATTGCTGCCTTTGAGGAAAGACCTGCCTGATAACTGATCCCTGACCCCGGTGAACGGTGACGATTAACCAATATAACAGGTTTAATAACCCAACTTGTATGATGGCTAATAAGGTTGATGATCTTGTACCAGAAGAGATCTTTCATTGGATGGTAGAGATACGCCGTGCTATCCATCAATATCCCGAGACCGCTTTCCAGGAGCATCGTACCGCTGCTTTGATCACTAAAGAACTCCAGGCCCTGGGATTAGAGATCCAGACCGGTATTGCTCAAACTGGTGTTATAGCTTATCTGAATAATTCAAATGCAGGTCCCACTATAGCTTTTAGGGCCGATATGGATGCCTTACCAATAACCGAAGAGACCGGCTTACCCTTTGCTTCCCAAAAACCGGGTTTTATGCATGCCTGCGGGCACGATGGGCACATAGCCATATTGTTAGGTGCGGTGGCATTGCTCAAGAAGGAGTTATTACCAGCAAATTTGGTCTTTATCTTTCAGCCAGGCGAAGAGGGTGGTGGTGGGGCAAAGTATATGGTAGAAGCCGGTATCTTAGATGGGGTAGATGCTATCTTTGCCTGTCATCTGGACCCACATTTTTGGCTAGGAGAAGTATCTCTCCGTCCGGGCCCGGTTACCGCCTTTACCGAAAGATTTACTATAGAAATTAAAGGTCGAGGAGGCCATGCCGCCCGACCCCATGAGGCCGTTGATGCCATAGTAGTAGCCAGCTCTATGGTATTGGCTTTGCAGACCGTTGTCTCTCGGCAGATAGACCCTACTATGCCGGCTGTAGTATCTATCGGCCGGATAGAAGGAGGGACAACCTTCAATGCTATAGCCGATACCGCTGTCCTAAAAGGTACTATCAGGACTACTGATCCCAGGGTAAGAAAAGAGATCAGGGCTGCCATGAACCGTATCGCGCAACGGACAGCATCTATGCATAAGGCCAAAGCTGAACTAGTATTTGAAGGGGGATACCCGGCGGTAATAAATTCTCCTAAAGAGACTATGCTGGCCAATCGGGCTATTCGGAATATATTGGGTGACCAGGCCCGAGTAAAAAGACCTTATATCAGCTTAGGTGGAGAGGACTTTGCCTATTATTTACAAAAAGTCCCTGGCTGTTTCATACGGATTGGTACCCGGGAAAAAGGCACTCCTTTTATCCCAAACCATAGCCCCAGGTTTGATTTTGGGGAGGATGCCCTCAAGGTAGGCGCAGCCTTATTTGTCGAGATCGCCCATATCTACTGTAAGACATAAGCAACACTTCTTATCCTTGATCAGCCTGGCGCATAACAATCTATTGGTGATATTTTCCAACGAAGAGTTGACTTATTTTTTTATTTGGACTATTATGTCACCCATGTTATGAAGATAGCGGAAGGGTCTCTTGTGGCAAGAAAAATATTTATAGTCTTCCTCATTGCCCTCATATTATCTTCTACGTTATGCATTCTTAGGGCTAATTATTCCAATCGCCAGCTTTGCGATGCCGGCCCAGGGCCTTGCCTCTGGGCAGCTTGGAAGGTAGTGGTATATAGCTGCCAGCCCTATACCTTCTTCCGCGTAGAGACGCCTTTATTTCAAATGGTCCTTATCTGGTTTCTAACCGTAGGGATACTCCAATTGCTCCCATCGGGATATAGCCAATCCCTAGATAGACCTCCTCGATAAATACCTTCATTGTCCATAACAAGCCCTATTTGTTGCCCCAGCCAGGATCTGCGAATAAAACTGGCATGAGGAAACAATACTATTGATATTCCCCGGCAAGATTTTCTGACGTTATAAAACGGGCATCATTATTTTTTAACCACTCACCGCAGAGATAGGGGAGGATACCAAACCCTTAGCAGGAAGGGAGGAGACTGGCTATGAGTAAGAGGAAAGTAATCGGAAGCATGTCGGAATGGCTCGGCGGACTCAAAGATTTGTTCCGTCGGAATAAAGAAGAGAGTGCGTTAAGACCTGCAAAAGCTTTTGTGGAACACAGAATTCCTTTAGAGGAGAGAAGCATCGAGGAATTGATTACTGAATGGAAAGGTTTTTACCAGGATATTTTCGGGATTAGAGCAGATTTTTCAAATCTGCAGATTCCGGAAAAAGAGTCCGGTTTTAACCGGCTTATCATTATGGCCGGAGGAATGACACCTCAGCGGCTTTATGATAAATGTGGAGAATTATTTCCTTGCTGGAAATTTGCTGGTGTTACCCTCGACAATCTTGTCACTTATTCAGAGAGAACCAGCAAAAATGATGCTTATGCTATTTGGGTTCGTGACTACGTGGAGGCAGACGAGGAATTTAGAAGCCTCTCGGCAGACAAAATAAAAGCAAAAAACATAACTACTGAGACTTTAGAAGAGCGTTTGCTACATGAATTAAAATATTTTAGAGAGACCGGGGAACATTTAGACATGGAAAATATTACTATTTGTACGGGTTCGCGCTACTCTGGTGGCGGTGTGCCTGCCGTTAGCTGGGTTTCTGGCAAGCTTAGGATCCGCACGGTCCCTTCCGCCCTCCCCGCCGGTGTTTTCCGTTCCCGTCGAGTAGTTTACTAACTTTTATCGGATGTTTGGCCAGGGGTTAGGAACCGGTGGCAGAAACCCTGGTCTTTGACAACTATCCGAATCACTATGTTTTTCATGTAACTTGTTGTAAATGTTTAGCCGACTAAAGTCTTCTAAAAATAAGCCGCAAAAATGCGCAAAAAGAACAAAAACAATATGAACCACAAAGCCACAAAGAACACTAAGAAAAAGAAGGGTAGCATCTCGATGATGGTCAATTAAATTCTTTGTGTCCTTGGTGTCTTTGTGGTTATAAACTTAACCCGAATTTTCTTGTGCTTTTTTGTGGCTAAACTATTACAACTTGTTGAAATAGGGTGTCAGATTATCGAGTATTTACTTTCAGTTCGAGATGCTTTAGTCTGCTTTCTAAGAGGTTTAGTCTGGCCTCTACTTCGTTGCTGTACTCAACCAGATAGCTGTTAAATTCTTCTTGGCGTTCAAAGACTTTGCGGTTCCGGTTCTGGTGTCGAACCAGTTCGGCATAAAACCGTATCTGATGGTCAGCCCTTATCCGGTACTGGTTCTGTAATCTGACCAGGTGGGCATTAAACTCCCGCTGTTTTTTAAATACCAGGTTCAGGTATCTCATTGCCACCCGAAAGGCCATTCTATGGAGCAAATTTATTAATGCTCCAATTATCGGCTTATGGGAGATGGGTTGAAATTCAGGCAAGGTATCCCAGAGTTCATTTATCTGTCTGAGCTCAGGATAGTCGGGATCATCATGCGCTACCATGCCATAGTTTTCATTGACGTTCTTTAAATGCTCCAGATGGCCCTCCTCGGCTGCTAAGGGATTATATTTCTCATTAAGGACCCGGAGAGTATAAGGATACATTTCTTTCCTGGTACGTATTTCTTCCTGCACTTCTTCCATTATCTCTTCCACCTTTACCATTATCTACCTCCCTATCATTTTTTATTCTATAAGCGTTCACCTAGATAAGCTTTATCTGCCACTAAGGCACGAAGACACCAATGAAACGTAAAACGCAAAGCTAAAAGTGCAAAGCTGAGAAATAATTACCTTAATTTTACACTTTGCATTTTAAGCTTTGAGCTCCTTAGTGACTCAGGGCCTTGGTGGCCGAACGGTTACGATTTTATTAGGGAATTGCCTTTAATTTTCTGGAATAGGGGTTAAGGGATTATCGACAGTGGTTTCCCTGAGGAATTGGGCATTATCTTCTGGCAGCGATGGGTTAATAAACATACCAGAACCCAGTTCAAAGCCGGCTATCTTAGCTAGCCGGGGGACAATGCTTATGTACCAATGGAAATATTCCGTACCCCGACCTACCTCGGGGATAGAGTGAATGACATAATTAAAATCCGGGTTGTTCAACCCATGATAGAGCTGGGCCAGGGTTGTCCTTAATACCCCTGCCAGGTCTTCCAATTCGTCTGGCTGGATCTCGCCAAAGGAAGGTGTGTGTCTCTTGGGAAATATCCAGATATGGAAAGAAGAGAGGGCCGCATAAGGGACAAAGGAGAGGAAATGTACCCCATCTACCACTACTCGTTCTTGGTCAGCTAGCTCAGTTTCCATGACCTTACAGACGACACATTCGCCGGTGTCGTCATAGTAGCGCATAGCTTCTTCCATACGGTGGCGTACATGGGGGGGCATAACAGGTGTGCCAATGATTTGAGAATGGGGGTGCTCCAGAGAGGTGCCAGCCCCTTCACCATGATTCTTAAAGATAATTACCAGTTGTATCCGAGGGTCTTTATAAATCTCTAGATAACGGGTCTTGTAAGCCAGCAGAATCTTTCTCACCCCATCATTATCCAGCAGGGCAGTAGTAACATTATGCAGTGGATGTTCTATTATTACCTCATGAATCCCGACACCGCTAACTGCCCTCTTAACACCCTCTACTTTTCTGTGTAATTCTCCCTCCCGGGACAGGGCAGCAAATTTATTCGGGATAACCCGTATCTGCCAGCCCCTATCGCCAGCTCCAATCCGGAATAGTTCCGGGGGTGTTTTGTCTTCATTACCCCGGCAGAAAGGGCAATCTGGCTTATAGTCAGGGGCGCTTTCTTCGGGTCCCTCTAATTTCTTATGAAATTCGTCGGGTCGCTTACTCCGCGCGGAAGAAATAATGACCCAGTCGCGGGTAATCAGGTTATGTCGGATTTCTGGTATTATCATAATTAACCTCAGTTAAGATAATCGCTCAGCCGTCAGCTCTCTCACTCCTTACGCCTCACAATTATTTATACTGAAGGCTGATACCTGAACGCTTACCATTAAAGCATCCGCTCCATTAATAATTGTAGGGCTTCTTCTATACGGTCAGGGCCTTCCTGGCGGAGCCGGTCTATCGCCCCGGCTATCCGCTGATGTAATAACTCGTTATCTAGATCATCCAGACTCCTATAAGCACCACCCCGGCGGCCCATAATAAAATTGAGTTTTTCTTCTTCAGGAAGTTGCAAGAACCGGTCAATAACGTTCAGCATCCAGGGTTTTGCCCCTGGCAGTTGCCCCTCTATTTCTTCCAGCAGATTGAGGATATGGTCACTGGCAAAATAGCTATTTATATCCGTCAGGCTCTCTATTAATAAGCGTTCTTCTAGCGCCACTTCTTGATCGGTTAACGGGATAAACTCTCCTGTTTGTGCCTTTTGCTGAAGGGGAGTACCCTCCGGTATGCGTAGAGTCCGTACCCGGATAAAATGGGGATTTATCTGGTTTATTACCCTGGCAGTTTCTCGGGCATGCTCTGGCCACCATTTTTTCCCTCCCAGGCCCAGGATCACATAGAGAGAAAGGGAGATGCCGGATTCTACTACCCTCTTCCCTGCGGTAATCATCTCGTGGGCAGTAGCACCTTTTCTCATATAAGCTAAGAGCGGATCATAGCCGGTCTCCAGGCCCATATGGATGCGGGAGAGTCCCGCTTCTTTTAATTGTTTTAGGTCTGCTACTTCTTTTTTGGCCAGGGTTTTACCCCGGCCATAGCTCGTGATCCTTTCCAGGAAAGGGAACTTTGCCTTAACAAAAGATATTATTTCTACTAGTTCCTGGGCTTTGATAATAACGGTATCGGCATCTTGCAGAAAGGCGCTCCTGATGAGGTTTATATTGGGCCCAAAAAATTGTGCTGCCCGCACAATATCTCCCTTAACTTCTTCTACTGACCTTCTCTGGAATTTATGGTCTTTATATACCGGGCAGAAGGCACACTGGTTCCAGGGACAATTACGGGTGACGCGGATAAGGAGGCTGTGGGCCTCACTCGGTGGCCTTATAGGCCCTTGTTCATAAGGGTATAAACAGTACATTATTACTGGATTACTAGTTCCTAAGCCGGGTTAAAACCACAAAGACACAAAGATCACAAAGAAATCAATTTACAATCCTACGGATACCTTCCTTTAGCACAGGAACATTAAAATTTATTAAGAGTCCAAGCCATAAATTAGAAAGTTTAAGATATGTCAGAAGTTACGCCTCATGGATTGGCTCAATACTTTCAATTCATCACTTCGCTTTGTGTCCTTTGTGTCTTTGTGGTTCTTCATGATTAACTTATGGGTATGGATATGTCATACGGAGTCGCCAATAAAGTATCTATACGGATCAAAGGTCCTCAATAAGAGTAACTCATCCCTGGTAGGGGGAGGAATTTTCTGGGGATCAGGAGAAACTTTAAGCTCCCAGCCGCAGTGATCTTTTATATAACGAACCGTTTCTTCTTTAGTGGACAGAGGCGGGTGAGAGAAATAACCGGTAAGGGTAAGTTCCGGTTCATTATCTAATTTTTCGAAGATACCCAGATTAGAGACCAACGTAGTTACTTTTTTCCCCGGGGAGGTGATGTAGGAGGCTTTTTCAACAAAGCGTTTAGGGGTTTGGAGCGCGGTGACTATTATCTCCTGGCTGGCACTGGCTACATCATTTGCCCCGCCTGAACCCACTATATAAGTCTTGCCCCCTACCACGGTGGTATTTATATTGCCCCATTTGTCTATCTCGGCTGCCCCTAATGAGCCTAAACAGCTATTCTTTTCACCGGCCATAAGGATACCCATAATCAAGTGTACATCATTAATAACTTTGCAGGTAGGGAAATTGGCGTGATTAAAGATAGCCGGATCAAAGGGCCTTGGGTCATACCCATAGAGCCCCATCTCGGCCATAAGCTCCACCTGATACCCCTCTTCTTTCAGGGCATGATAGGCTAGCCAGGCTGCCAGGTTAGCCATTCCGGCCCCAGCTAAAATAGTCTGATACTTATTTTTTAAAATTTTCTCTTTTATCTTCCGGCCTGCGGCTACCACAGCCATCTCTATGGGGTTATATTTTTGCGGATTGATCTCGGCTGGTAGTGCCTCCAGGTTGTATTTCCAGGCATCAACCCGACTCCTACCTTTTAAATGTAATATCCTTTCATAGCCTAGTTTTTCCAGATAGTCCCAATGATCTTTACATTCCAGTACCCATTTAGCTATCCAGGCCTGCAATTTATCAGGGTCTTTAGCTGCCTTATTGGCCTGGTCCACAAACTCATAATCTTCGGCATAAACCTCTATTTCTTTAAGTCCGGAGCTAGATAACCCGCTAGGATGGCCACCAAATGGTACTTCGGAGATACTGGCCACATAGCTACCAGGTAACTTTACCAGGTGGGCATGCTGGCGGATAAAATCAGTAGAGACAATCTTTTCGACTGTTAATATGGTCCCTTTGCGGCTGGCCATAGCCCCGTAAAGGTTCTCTAAATAAGGGGGTAGGAATATGGCATTACCATAGCGATCCGCTGCCCAGCCATGGATCAAAGTAATATCGGGCTGGAGTGCTTTTACCAGGCCAATCTTTTCACCCGGTTCAAAGGGATCATCTACTACCTGGAAGCTGTGCCGATTCTCTTCTGCCATACTACTGCCTATAAGGGATTTTGTGGGCATAAACTTGACCCCCATAGCTGCCGCTTTTAGCCGGAGCGGTAGGGTAAGGATAGACCAGTTCTCAAACTCGACCGCCTTTTCCTGAAAGGCCTTCTGGTAAACCGCATTGGGTGTAGGGGCATAATAAGGGTCACCATAATAGCTGGCAATCAGCTTCTTGACCAGACCACCATGCACCAGAACCGCTACCGGATGATTTAGAGATACCCCTACGAGGGTAAAAGCCGGTTTTGTCCCCCAAAACTCTCGAGCCAGTTGGTATATCGCTGCACTGCACCACCTCACACCGGTCTGCCCCAAATGGATAGTCATCCCAGGCTCGATATGCCTTTTTATCGCCTCTTTCAAGTCACATACCTTATCTGGCCCTTCATGTTCCTGGAGGCGAAATCTTGCTTCCAGCACATCTCTGAATCCTGTCATGCTATTCTCCCAGGGTAACAAAGTCTTTTAAGAAAATATTTTTGCGGGGTTGGAACACCACTCGTATAGCCGGGTGTCCATCCTATTAATTGATGGGAAAAGATTTCTCTCACAAATTTTTATGGTACTTTATGAACCGAAAGTTTATGAATTTTCCCTTAAAGAGGATAGTCAAAGTATAGCATGAAAATTAAGCCTATCCAAGCCAAGATACCCCCTTTGTCAAGGCAAAATACCCCCTTGTGATTAAACAGATTGAAACTAAGTAGTTGCCACGGAAAAAATTCCTGCAAAGCAATCTTTGCCACTAGATATTATAATAGAAATCCGGTCTTCATCACTATAATCTTAATGCAGCTAACTTGATAGTATAGGAATTTTCATTTTTTTGACAGGATTTACAGGATGAAACAGGATAAAGACAAAAGCCTCTAACCCTGCGGACTGGAAGCCTGTCGGGCCTTTTGGCCCGGAAGGATAAAAAATTGTAAATCCTGTTAATCCTGTCTAAACAGTGACGAAATATTTCCCGACGCTGTATGGGCATCAGAGATGAAGATAAAAATTACTAAGCCCTTATTATTGGCGGCTTACTTAGCCTTGACCTTGACCTTTACCTATCCATTGGCATTAAATTTCTCTACCCATATACCCGGCAGCGGTGGTGATAATTTCGTATTCCTATGGAATCTATGGTGGATAAAGAAAGCACTGATAGAGATCCGGACTAATCCTTTATATTGTGATTATATCTTCTATCCCTTAGGCCATAGTTTAGTTTTTCATGCCCTTACCTTGTTCAATGGATTACTCTCCATACCTTTACAGCTTCTGTTTAACATTGTCATTGCTAATAATATAATAATCATTTTTTCCTTTGTTTTCTCTGCATATGGTGCTTATTTATTAGCTGAATATCTTACTAAAAATAAAATCGGTGCTTTTATTGCCGGATTAATATTTGCCTTTTGTCCCTACATATTTGCCCATTTAAAAGGACATTTTAACCTGACCAGCACCGAATGGATGCCCTTCTATATCCTCTATCTAATTAAATCTAACGAAGAAAAACCCCGAGCCATGAATCCTCTTCTGGCAGGACTATTCCTGGCATTAACTGCATTATGTGATTATTATTATTTAATTTATCTAATTATATTTACATTAATTTATTTTTTTCATCTTGTCATTATAAAAAAGGTAAATTATTCCGTAATAGTAAAAAATTTAATCCTAATAATATTGATCTTCAGTGCCCTATTTTCCCCGGTATTGGTTACCATAATAAGCGAGCTAGATAAAGGTCCTCATTATTATCAGATGTGGGGACAGAATTTGTTTGTAGCAGACTTACGAGGATATATTTCTCCCAGCCCCTGGCATCCTTTTTTAGGTATTTTCGGGAAATACCGGGATACCCTAAATCTATATTCCTGGAGTCACGGCAAATTTCTCCAGCATAGCGGTGTCGAAGGTGTGGTCTTTGCTGGTTACGCTGTCTTACTCCTGTCTATTTATTGTATGATTAGATTTCGAAAAGAGAAGGGCATTCAATTATGGACCATTGCCTTCCTAACTTTTATGCTTCTGTCATTAGGGCCTTACCTGCATATAAATGGGAAGGAATTCAGAATCCCGCTCCCATACCTACTATTGCAATATATCCCAGTTATCAATGGGGTGAGGGCAGCAAGCCGCTTTAATATAATGGTAATGCTATCAGCCGCTATCTTGGCCGCTTACTCTATTAAGGAAATATTATTTAGGCTTCAAAGTCAAAGAAGGGGGGTGGTAGTTGTATTGTTAATTGGTGGCTTAATATCTTTCGAATATCTGAATTTGCCCATCGAGTTGTATCATTACCATAAGCCCAAGATATTTGAACAGATAGCTAAACAAAGCGGTGATTTTCAGATCTGGGAGATTACCTCTCTCGAGGCTGATGCCTCCCTGGATCAGATAGGCCATGAAAAGCGCATATTCAATACCCTCTTATCCCGGCGCCATCCGGATAATTTAAAATATTATTCTAATCTCCCTTTTGTAAAAAGGCTCTCCTCTATAAAAGAAGATGGGATGATTAATGTTACGGCTGATACTATCGCCAGAGACAGAATAATATTTAAAGAGTCCATGCCGGCTCTAAATATTCACTATATTATCGTTCATCTACCTTATGCTTTTTATATAATTGATTATTTAGAAAAAGTCCTGGATTTAGAAAAGATTTGTCAGAATAGTAAACTTATAGTTTATAAAGTTGTTCAACGGGATAAAAGAGATACCGTCAATATCTCTATTAGCTTTGGCGACAGCTTATCAAATATCTATTTAGGCAGAGGCTGGTTGGATAGCGCAAAATGGAATGGTGAAACATATTATAGGCCCATGGGCTACCAAAAATCTGAGATCTTTTTCCACCTGGGGAATCCTCTGCCTAAATCCGAAATGACAATGACCATGAAAATTAAACCTATTACCTCAGAATGGGGTTCCCTAGAACTATATATAAAAGATCAATATCTCTCAAGCTGGAAAATAAACAAAGGCTGGCACCAATATCTTTTAAAAATCCCACCCGGGTTTTTCCATGAAGGTCTTAATCTGATTAAATTACGATATTCGGCTCTGTATACAAAGCCCTCACCAAATGCCAATTTTATCGGAGACATAGGATTAAGATCCCCCGTGAACATTATCGTTAACAGTGCCGGATTTCTGTGCGGATATTTTGGCCATATTCTGATAAATGGGAAAAATGTCTCCCCTCAAAAACGGGGCTATAACCTGGCTATAATTAATCCCAAGACCGGGAGCGTCGAAGCGGTAGATGGGTTTGACACTTATCTTGATGCAAAAGAATCTGAAAGATTAGCTAAGTTTATAGAGAAGATACCGAAAGGGAAAATAGTGGCGGTAGCGGTTAAGGATGAGGCATCAAGGAAACTGACCCTCAAGGCAGTAGATGCCCTAAAAACGATTGGTACCGGTTATGACTTAAGAAATAAATATTGGTGGGGCCATGCAATAATAGGCGTAAAAGGGGCGGCAGCAGGCACTGCTTTAGAGAGTGCCGGCAAAGAGCTATCCCAAATGGTCAGTGTGGGTAATCCACCAGACTTAGCGCTAGTTTTTGATTATATAGAGTTAAAGGGGCAATAAACTTCATCGGTCTTTATAACTTATCAATTGAATATTGTCCTTTGTAATTAAACCTTTGATCTCATCATTTGTCAGGGCTTTTAATTCCTCTTCCCAATGATAATTCCAGTGAGAATAATATTTAACGCATTCCTGATCAATATAACCGGGATGACAGTTGAGCTCGGTCGTTCCATAGTCTAAGGCCAGCAAAATCTCTTTTAATGCCTTAACCGAAAGGGCTCCACTCCTTAAAAAACCATAATAGTAGTCAGTAGTAATGATACCATTTTGTTTTATCTTTTGTTTTGCCTTAGAACAAATGTACTTCAGAATGGCCCGGTTTAGATTGTGAGTACTAAGAATATAGCCTTTGTGAACCACCCTCTTTTCATACGGGAACCTTATATTTTTTACTCCATATTCCCTGGCCAGCTTTACTACGATATTGAAGATGCTTGGTAGCATGTGGATATGCTGATGGCTATCAATGTGAGTCGGTTTTATCCCACTAGCCAGAAACTTATCTATTTGGGCTTTAAACTCTGCCTCGATCTCAGGTAATCTTATTTTTTTTGAGAATAAATTCAATATAAGCTGGCGATAGTTCCTGGGCAGAAAAGAATCCTTTTGGACTAAAGTAGGTATTTCTTTATTACTTAAAACCGCTCTTTCCTCCATAAGGGTTAAGTGTATTCCCAGGGGCAGGCCAGGGTTCGTTTTAGCCAGGTCTAGGGCATGATCGTAGGCACGACCATTTACTATCAGTGTGGTATTAGTTACTATACCTTTACTAAAGGCTTCGAATATCCCCTGGTTTATACCTTTAGTCAGTCCAAAGTCGTCTGCAGTGACTATTAACCGTTTCACCGATGGTTTGTGCATCTTCTTAACCTTTTCGGCAAAGATAGAGAAAGTGGGGGTGGGCATACCTTTTGTTAAGATCGAGCCTTGTGACCTTAAAACCAATTCTGCGTAAATCCTCACCCAGCTCCAAAGGGGTTTTGAAGTAAAAAGAATTACCTTCGGTAATATTGAAGATCTTAACTGATAAGGTCTCCTGGATTAAGTTCCAAATATATTTCCATGAAGGTTTCTTACCCATCTCCTTTATCAAAAGAAGCCCATTAGGTTTCAATCTGTTAAAACAGTTTTCAAATATCAGCTCCCAGCGCTCGAAGGGAATCAAGTATAACACATCAATAATTGTGATACAGTCAAGATCGTTTTCACCAATTTCACATATATCACCCATACGAAATGATATTTTCTCTGAACAGTTGGTAGTTACTTTTATAGCGATCCCCAGTTTTTTCCTGTCGAGATCAATACCGATTATATTGCGACCGGGTGAGGTCAAATGTAAGAGGCAGGTAAAGAGCCCATAGCCACAACCTAGGTCTAATATTTTACCATCTTCGGGAATATATTTTATCAGTTCAAGAAAAGGACAGGATTTAAACCTAACCCAAATATGCAGCTTAGAAAATAAGGGACATTTCGCATAGATATTTAATAATTTTCTTAGGGCCTCTTTTCCTGAGATCATTTCTGGGCAACGCAGATTAGAGAGACACCGAAAGGGAGATCCCTTCTCCTTAGCAACCGGGCTTCTAGTTGCAGGATATAGGTTAACAGTTTGTTTATACCAAAAGGGGGGGTTATTATATCCCGCTTAACTTTATCTAATTTCCTATTATTATAGAATATCTTTTGAATCAACCTTATAAGGAGTATCACGGGGAAAAGAAATGTATTTACATAACAGATCTTTTCTATTCTAAAACCTGACTGCCCAACTCTGTCAGAAAGACCGCCCCTGGTATATCTCCTCTTATGCTCGTTAGCATCGTCATGATAACTCCATAGAAATTGGAACGCAGAGGTTAGGATAAATAACCTCCCTTCAGGCTTGCAAACCCGGTACAATTCCTTTAACATTGTGGTATCGTCATCCAGATGTTCTATCACGCCAAAGGCGGTAATAACGTCAAGAGAATTGTTCTGAAAGGGCAATCGGAGGGAATTTGACAAAACCAGATGGGTCTCCCCCCTTTTTCTACAGAATTCTAAAGCTGTCATAGAAACATCAGACCCGATTACAAAACCATATTTCTTAAGATACCGGAGCATACCTCCAGTTCCACAGCCAGTATCCAACAATTTTTTGGGCATCTCCATATTTATATTTATAAAAAGATCTAGTAATCCCTGATATATACTCCTCATCCCAATAAACCACCAGTTTTTCTCCTCATATTCGAAATTTCGGTAATATTCAGCCTCTTTCATTATTCTCTGGCCCGAGGAATCTCTTAAACTTATATTGGAAGAGCAAGGCGAGCATATCGCTTAAGATGTTAAAGATGACCGATGGACTTGAGAGGGTTGAACTTCCTCTCAGTCTGGGGAAAAAATCCACGCCCATCTGAACAATCTGAAAACCATTTTTTTGACTCTTAATCAGCAATTCAGCATCTATAAAAGAACCATTGGAAACAAGCTCTATCCTATCCAGGATATTTCGTTTAAAGAGCTTAAAAGAAAAGTTTATATCTCTGACCCTTAGCCCGAAAAGGAGTCTTACCATTGCGTTATAAATATAAGAATATACCGCCCGCTTGACCCCTTCTGAGATCCTATCATGCCTGTATGCTGAGACAATATCAGCACCGGTATATTCCATTATCCTTAGGGCTTTAGATACCTCCATAAAATCAAAGGGGAGATCAACATCAGAATATAAGACCAGCTCCTTACTTGCCTTTGCGAAACCTGTTTTTAATGCCCCGCCTAGTTTTTTATTTTTTTTGTGGTGAATTACGGATATTTTCCCGTTCTTTTCTGCTAAACTCTCGGCGATATCCCCTGTGGCATCCGTGCTGGCATCATTAACGATAATTATTTCATAATCGCTAACTATTAACTCCAATACGTCGGTTGTAGCCCTTACAGCCCTCTCAATATTTTCTTCCTCATTAAAAGAGGGGAAAACCACTGAAATCCCTATCTTTTGATTATACATGGTCGAGCCTTGCTGGAAAGGGGTCATTATATTTGGGTTTAGCAGAAGACTTGTCCGGCCCTTCATGTTCCTGAAGGCGAAATCTTGCTTCCAGAAAATCCCTGCCCTCTATCATTACCTTCTCCTCAATTTGCGTCATTGGGTTATTAGGTTATTGGGTCATTACGTAATTACCTAATGACCTGGTCACTTAGTCACCTAATAACCCAATAACCTAATAACCTAATCACCTAATGACCTGGGGTTTACGGGCCAATAAATTCCTTCTTGGGGTCCAGCAGTCTAAGGGTTAATAATTCTTCAACGGTAGGGACTGGAACTCCGTGGGTGTTAGAAGATATTTTTAGCTCCCACCCGCAATTCTCTTTTATCTTCTTTATCCTTTGCTCTGGGGTTAAAGGTTCCGGTGTTGACAGGTATTGCGTTAAAGTAAATTCTTTATCATCACCCAATTTTTCCATAACACCCAGGGTTGATACCAGGGTCTTTACCCTCTCACCAGGCATGCTTATATAAGGTACCTTTTCTACAAAGCGTTTAGCTGATTGGTGGGCTGCTACCACTATCTCCCGTGCCCCGCTAGCAACATCGTTTCCCCCACCAGCGCCGACAAGGAAAAGATCATCTGATACTCTCGTGGAATTGATATTACCCCACTTATCAATCTGGCCCGCTCCCAGGGCCCCTAAACAGTTGTTCTTTGCCCCCCCTACCATGACCCCATATATATCCAGAGTATCACTGATCATCTTACAAGTCATAATGTTAGAATAATTATTGAGATCAACGTTACCAGGGCGGGGCGAGTGGCCAAAAGCCCCCGATCCAATAACCAGCTCTATATCATACCCTCTCTTTTTTAGTTGATAACTGGCTAACCAAGCTGCTAGGGCTGATACCCCTACGCCTGTAAGTATAGTTTTATAATTATTCTTGAGGATCTTGTCCAGCATTAAGCGAGCAGCCGCTATTACCATCATTTCAGCCGGGTTATATTTCTCTTCCAGGGAAATATCCTTCGCCAGGAGATTCAAGCGATATTGCCAGGTATCTTCTTGGGCTTTTCCTTTGAGCAACATAAGCCGCTGATGGCCCAATTTAGTAAGATAATCATCGTGCGTCGGGCAATCCAGGACCCACTCTTTTAGCCATTTGTCCAGGGTATGTGGCGCTTCAGTAGCTTTGCGATACGGGCTAATGAAATCATCATCATCGGCATAGGGCTCTACCTCGGGTAGGCAGCGATTAATCAGACCGCCAGGATGGGCCCCAAAGGGTGTAATAACTACTGCATTAACCATATAACCAGGGATCTTTACCAGAAGTGAATGTTTTCTTATAAAGTCGGTAGAGACCAGCTTTTCCGTTGTCAATATCGCCCCATGCCGGCTAGCTTTTACGCCCCAGGCGGTCTCGGCCAGGTATGGGGGCACCGGTATGGCATTACCATATCTATCTGCGGCTAATACATGCACTATCGAAACATCAGGCATAAGGGCCTTTACTATGCCCACTCTCTTGCCACTGCCAAAGGGGTCCTCTAACAGCTTAAAGCTATCTTTATTCTCCTCCGCCATACTACTACCTATAATAGAGCGAGTGGGTAGGAACTCAAGACCCAGGGCCGCTGCCATTAAGCGTTGGAGGTGACTGTAGAGGGACCAATTTTCAAACTCAATTGTCTTAGCTTTATATGCTCGTTGGATGATGCGGCTAGGACTAGGGGTAGGGTATATATCCGAGCTATTAGAGGTGATTACCTTATTCACCAAGCCAGCATGGATAAGATTTAGCCCATGGTTTATGATCATGCTAGATATATAGGTGAATCCGGGATTAGTACCCCAATATTGTCTAATGAGCTCACAAATAGCGGCATTGGCATCAATACCGATATGGAGCGCCATCCCCGGCTTTATATAGCGTCTAATAGCCTCTGAAAGACTGGTCACTTTATCCGGCCCTTCCATATCCTTTAACTTGAAAGTACTATCAACCAACTCCTCTAGTCTCTTATCCATCCCTGCCTCCTGGGGTTATGAGTGAGGAGTAAGGAGTGAGCCGTAAGCCGTTACTGCTAACTCATTACTCCTTACTGATGCTTAGTGTCGTGGTGCACGGTTTTTCTTTTTTTAATCTTATCTGAATTAAGCGTAAAATCCAAGAGATTTTTGGGGAGCAATACTCTATTCTTGCTATTCCTGGCACGGATGAATCCGTGTCTACAATATTTTATCTAGGGCCTTGATTAATGCCTGGGTTGCGCGGCTGGCGGTTTGGATATTACTAAGATAACTACTGATGGTTTCAGGAAGGCCGGTAGCGAGATGGTTTCGCATTTGCCATAGCAAAAAACTTGTGATGGGCCTTACTTTTGACTGGATATCTTTTTCCCATTCCTGCAAGATAGGCCCTAGTGGTTGAGGTAGTGATATGCCCAGAGAGGTAAATACCCAATTTTGCCCCCCCTGCTCACAAGAAGCCACTATTTCTTGAAAACGCTCTAATTCCCGCGAGACCTTTTGGGCCTTTGTCCTGGTCTGCCAAAGACCTGCAAAGATTTCAGCGGTCAGGATAAAACTTTGCGGTAAAGTCTCTATTAAAGTATCTAACGGTATAGTAAATTGGTCTGGCGGGCAAAGGGCCGAAAGCCATACCCAGCGATAAATAAGCCGTAAGGCATCATCCAACGCCCCAGCTCCCGAATCAATAGGGACATAATCTAATTGCCCCCAGAGGTGGCGTGAGCGATAACAGGGCAACTGATTATTTGGGCTACTTATGGTTAGCGATTGCAATTCTGGTACTAACTGACTTATGCAGATGGCTACCGCGGTGGTACTAATCTGGCTGGATGATTGACCCCAAATGGTTGCCTGGGAAGGATATTGGGGTGGAGCGGCCTGTAGGACCAGATGATCAAAACCATACGGTCCAGTCTCCCAGAAATGGGCATAATCCAAAAAGATGGTCACTGTAGGAGTGCCTACTGCGGCGGCTAGATGCATCGTACCGGTATCGTTACCCACCACAAGGCGCACCTGCCTGATGACATCGGCCAGTTGGCTAAGCTGAGTTTGGCCAGTCAGATTGATGGCCCGCTGTTTGTCCTTCATCAATAAGATAATCTGAGCTACAAGGGGTCCTTCGTCCTCTGTACCCACAAATACGAGCCGCACCCTGGGATGATCGGTCAGGATATTGGCTAAGGAGGCAAACTGTTCTAGGGGCCAGCAACGCTGGTTTCTACTGGCGCCACATTGCAAGGCGATCATGATAGTATCATCGCAATTGGCTGGGAGCAAGGTTGATGCTTGGTCTATATTACTGCTAGATACATGCAGCGTACCAGAGAAGGGGTACCCCTGCACCATCAAGACAAAAAGGTCCACGAGATTAAAGGGATTAAGTAAACGAAAGTCCAAACTTGCTGTCAGGTATTGTCCCCAATCGCTAGCACAGACAAAGTTTCCTACATCATCCAGGGTAAAGCCCGTTACCTGGTTAGGCTTAGCGAGGGAGTAAGCCAGATAAGAGGCAAGCTCGTTAAAAGTTAGATTGTAGACCCGATCAAATTTATTTAATTTCTTGGCAAAGGCATTGACTACCGGGGCATAGGTAGCACTATCCCAGGCATTAGGCTCGGTCAGGTAAGACCATTCAGATTGATCAAGGGTAATAACCTCATCAATGACCGGCCAGTGGGCCAATACCTTGACAAAGGGTTTAAAGGCGATCAGGCTGAGGTGAGCAGCGGGGTTTTGCTGGCGTAATGCCTTGAGGGCCAACGTGGATTGTATCATATCCCCTAGGCGGCCTAGTTGGATAACCGCCAGGTGAGGCTGCTTGGCCGGGTATGTGAGAGGCATTACCAATCCATTAAAGGCTTTAAAAGGGAGCGATAGGGCCCGGGATAATCATCCGGGTAAAAATAGACTCTCTTCAAATAATTTGGGTGTGGCTATTCTTTATCATAACGTCTAGCTAATATAATTTGTAATGTTCACGCTTCGGCCTAGATGGCCTCAGCCCGAAGGCCTGCTCAACATTCCTAGCAGAGCAAGCTCTGCCACTACAAAAAAGGAGCATTTTTATTGTAGCGAAAAACTGACATCCTTATAGGTCAGCCAGTTAAAGATATTTAAAGGATCAGCGCCTGGTTTAACCAGGATAAGGAATAACTGATATTTCCCCTTCTGATCCGTAAGCTGGAAAGTCTTCTGGAACAGGGGATAGGCAGAAACCGCAGTAACAGGCCAGGATTTAGCCAGGGCAACGGCCTTATTCTGTTCCCCTAATGAACCATCAATATCTGTCACGCTCCTAAAGCTTATATCTGGATAGACCAATACTAGATATACATCGGCGCTCTCAATATCTATCCCGGGATACACACTCACATACAGGGTTACAGCTTCACCGACCAAATATGCGCTTTTAGATAAGGATAAGGATAGTAATGTATTAGCCTGAGATTCTGAAGCTAGAAAATCTACTTTAACATTCTTATCGGCTATCTCGACAGTTTTGGTAAGGGGATATGATAATCCGCCACCTGTGGCTTTTACTATATAACTACCGGGAGAGGTTATTTCCATAGAATACCCACCGCTAGTGGAAGTAGTGGTAGATTGACCATTATCCGATTCTACCGTGACACCCTTTAGACCTTCACCGATATCATAGAAATTATTGCCATTTTTATCGTCATATATTACCCCTAGAAGAGAAGGGCCCTGGGTCATCGAGCGAGATAGGGCAAAGTTCTCGGTTATAATTATGGGGCCCACGGTTGCCTGGAGAAAAATACCCGGGGGTTGGAATTTTAAAAGATTTTTGAAGGTCGAGGAAGTAACTGTATGGACAATACCGATGCCGATTTCCTTGTGTATGCTACCAGTTTTAGTAAATTCAAGGAGGTTCTTCCTGTGTCCTAAATCGGGAACTCCCCAGTCTACCATGAATCCTGCATGGCCATAAAAGAGAGATTTTGCATAGGCATAAACGTTTTCCGCAGCAGATGAATAATCGTAGCCAAAAAGCTTGAGCCGATCAGTCAGGGTATCACCCCCTGAGCCAGTATGCCCCTGGTAATTATACTTTAGCATATCGTCCGAATGAAAGCGGGCCATATCTATTAACCTCTTGTCAAAGGTCAGCGGCGGATGGGTAGGATAAGAATTAAATTCGGCTATCATGGTAGATATATTGACCGCAAAATAATTTATAGCATTCTGTACGTCAGTATCATTGGTATATGCGAAGCGTTGTCCCTCCTCGGCGGGGTTGGCCCGGGCCCTATTTATCAGCTCCAGCATATATTGCTCTTCTGCCGTCGGATCGCCATATTCGGCAAAAGCCTCGCTAAAAAAGAAGGTTAAAGGTAACAAAAATAAGCCCAAAACCACTCTAGTTGTTTTTAATCTAGCCATCTCTTCCTCCTACCTGATAGGTTATCATAAATTATGCGCTACAAAGCGCCGAGAATAAATAGTCATCAGTCATTAATTATTAACCAATGACCAGTAACCAAGTCTCTACGGGAAGGCTTACTCAGATATTATACTGATTTCCGCGCCGATGCCTAGTCCTAATTACTGGTAGGCACTCCTTGAGGGGATTTTTAATGTAATGGGAATTATTTCCCTAAATTTATTGGAGAGAAATGCCGATTATAAATTATGGGTTTTTGTCTCCTTGGTGTCTGGTAGTTACCTACAAATTTCAAGATGATCCCTAAAAGAGATATTAAATTAATGTACCCATTAGAAAACCTCAAGAATAAGGGTTTAATGGTATCGGGGTAAATAAATCCTAGAGGGGGGATATTCCTTGGGTAATAAGAATATTTTAATAGTTGACGATGACTCTAGTATAGCGGTTTCTCTTAGCGAATACTTACAGAAGGAAGGGTTTTGTACTGTAACGGCAATCAGTGCCCAGGAAGGGTTAGAGAAAATAACTGAGGATACGGAGATAGTCATTACTGACATTATGATGCCACAGATGAATGGTATTGATTTTTTGCGGAGATTGAGGGAGCGCTCCCCTCAGGTTAAGACTATAATGGTAACAGGTTATCCAGGCATAGATACTCTCCTTAATGCAAAAAAATATGGGGCAGTAGACTACCTTAAAAAACCTTATAATCCGGGGGATGTGAAATTACTTATTGAAAGACTAACCCAAAATAAAGAAATTGAGGATGAGAAAAAGAAATTACTGTTGGCTTCTCAAACACTCTTTAACAGACTCAAAGATCAATTATCAACCTATCAAATCAGTCTCTATTCAGGAAAAGAAGATAATTTAAACCAAATGCTAAAGAAGATTTCAGAAGAGGCTCCGGATGTAATCTTAATCGAAATAAATAACCCATTGGCACCCAAATTATTGGAGAGAAATAAAAAGAAAGGTAGAGAGGGATATCCTATTGTTATAGTTGCTGATGAGTCAGAGTTTGATCAAATTAGAGACATGCTTTTTGCTTACGGTGCGGATGACTGCATTCTTTTTGGGGATAGCCCAAATAAAATAGAGCAGGTAATTGAAAGATGTCTGGAAGAAAGTAAAGAAAGAGTTGAGCAAGAGAGGCAAAATCTTAAGAACAAACCAGAATCTGTATCGCGCTGACTCTTTGCTCAGGTATATCACGGAGGATATTATTGCTTAAAGAAAGACAGATGCGGTTATAAAGGAAATTGGGTGGTAATAGAGGGCCGGGAATATAAAAAGTGCCTAATAAGACCCTTCTTAGTGAATGACCTTTCCACCATAGAATTTGTCAATTGGGAAGGAGAGATAAATGGCAATAATATATTTGAGTTCAAAGAAATCTTGATGGAGCCGATTAGAAAAGGGAAAAAGAATATTATTATCAATGGGGCATTTCTTGACAAGATAAACTTTAACATTTTTGAACTCTTATATGATGCTTACTACGAAATGACAAAGATTAATCAGAAGGGAAGTATCAACGTTATAAATCTGGACCCCAGATTATTGGAACAGATGGAAATTTTCAATCTTAGAAAAGAGATAGGTTTCTTTGGCCCAAGAATGCTTGATGAGAGGGCATCATTTGGGAAATGGGATGTAAGGTTTGACTAAGAGGAGAGATCCAAGATTTACTGGGGGTATACACTATAGTCTATCCGAAATTCATGATGAGCTAGACTACCAAAGTCGGGATAATAGATAGGCCCAAAACGGGTAGAGAAAAGATATGAAGAAGAAAAATTTCGTTGTTGATAAGGAGACCCACAAGCAGTTAGTTCACGCAGAAAAGATGCTAGCTTTAGGTGAACTAGGGGCAGGTATCGCTCATGAGATCAATAACCCCTTGTGCTGCATCAGTAATTATCTCCAACTGTTGCTAATGTCAGAGGAAAAACTGGATAATGAAATGCTGGTGTGTTTAAAATCCATGATGAATAGTGCAAATCGCATCAAAGAGATTGTTAATAATTTTTTGAATTTTGTCCGTACGGTGGATGAGAGAAAGGAAAAATCATCACTAAACATCAATTCTATTCTAGACGCAACCGCTTCTCAGGTAGAAACCCTTGAACATTTTAAGAATGTTAGAATAATAAAAAAATATTATCCAGAGATACCAGCAATTAAATGCAACCGCAACCAGATAATGGAAGCCTTCTTAAACTTATTTAATAATGCTAAGGATGCTATGCCTGGCGGGGGAAGGCTTTATATTAAGACTGAACCCCACAATAATAGTATCCGGGTGATAATTAAGGATACGGGTGTAGGGATTAAAGGAAAAAACATAGATAAAATATTTGATCCATTTTTTACTACTAAACGCCTGGGCGAAGGTACAGGATTAGGCCTCACTGCTACTTATGGCATAATACTAAATCATTCCGGTAATATACAGGTTGAAAGTCAAGTGGGCAAAGGAACTTCTTTTATCATTGACCTACCCATTAATTGACTAACCTCCTGAATCCGGTGCACACGCTGTGTAACCAGAAAAGAACCAAAAAAGCTACTCCCGCTCCACTTCTGCGGCCAGCGAGGCCCGTTGCAATCGCTTTGGAGTCATAAGCAATACCTTGCCAACCCGAAGGATATTGAGACCCGTATGCTCATCAAGCTCTAATGCCTCCCTCATCTCCTGGGGGATCGTGAGTTGACCCCGCGCTCTTACCCGCACAAGCCTGGGTACTGTGGTATATTCCTCCATAATTTATTCCTCCCGATGCTGATAATCAGAACATATCAGATCATTTCATTAAAATTAATTGGGTGTGGCTATTCTTTGTCATAAAGCTTATATAATAACCCTGAATCCGGGGTTAACAATGCCGATCAAATGTAGCTGCAAAGCTTGCCTTTGCCATTGGAGGATGAAAGTAGAGACAATCTCTGCCGCTACCCTTATTAATGGATTTCTGACAGAAAATAGCCACATCGTGTGCACTACGGTAAGAACAACGCAGGGGTCAGATTGAGCATCAAGAATCTTTTTGGTAAGCCTGACGTACACGAATGTGAGGATGGCCAATACAAGAGTGGCCAAAGCGGTCACCCAAGCACTCCAGTCCAAACCTGCCATTACCTCCGCTATAGACATTGACAAATGTTCCATCAGGCCCTCACGTCACGCCTAACGTAACGGCTGACTTGCCGGGGCTTCCCCGGTCAAGTCCAGCCGCTGGTTAGGGGGTGATTAATTATGATTTACCGCCTTTTGAATATTATGGTTGAACGATTGCAAGAAGAGCAGGATGCTTTTTGCCATGCCGTTCCTACAGCTCTACGTGAGTATGCTGACGCTCTCGCCCGTGATAACGCCAAAGAAATTGATGGAACGCCATTTGAGGTAGATGGTGAATGCGTGCGGTTTAAGGCCAGTAATGGTTGCATAGTAAAGATAATTGCCGGTTGTTACACGCCTAATCAATAAAATAATTTTTTCTCTTAATTTCATCTTTAGTTTGTCTGATAAGAGAAGACAACCAGGATTCACGGTTGATTTTAGGTATTACAATCTCTGGGGCTGTAATTATGGGTTTATCGTTTTGATCAAAGATATGAAACCGTATTTTTTGACGGTAGTCCCATATTTCAGCAACACAACGATAGGGGTGAAATGATGCTTCAAGTTTCTGTTTTATTTCTTCATTTGTCATGATTTCCTCCTAACGGGCTGCGACGTTTCGCCGTCAGCTCCAATGACTTGTTAGAGGCTTACGATTCCAAGCCCTTGGAGGAATAATATGAGCTTATCTGATGTGGCAATGATAGCTATAATCCCACTTAATATCATAGCGATAATTGCTATAATATTTGCCTGGCGGGCCTCAAATCGCGCTTTTGATGCAATTGAATTAGCCTCTTCGGAAGCTTGTAAGGCTTTGCGAGAAATGGAAAGGGTTTCTTCTTCCCGTGTTTCAGCCCGTACTGCCTGCACTACGGTACGTTTATCATCCAATAATTTTAACCATGAGGACATTTTGTTATGACTCTCACTTCCAGGTTGAATTCTACCTGTAGCCAAAAGGTGACGCACTTTTTCTTCTCCCCACTCTTCATATTGGGCAAACGGATTTTTCCTTGTCATATAGTTTTAATCCCTAACAATTGATTATAAAGTTTTCTATATTTTGTCAGAATTGAATCCGGAAGGCAAGTTATATGGGCAGATGGGGTCAAGTCTTGCAATGTCATATAAAATGAGATATAACCCTTATCAAGGGGGGATGAAAAATATCCCCTTGTGGGAAATGAATTTTTTATATCATTGTTCATTGCCCAATGTTTTATGACGAATGATCAATGTCAAGGCTCTATAATGATGGTATTCGAAGGTTAGCACATAAATTTCAAGAGTAATCTTTTCTCTGTGTTCTCAGCGTGCTCTGTGGTGAACGATTACAATAAAACTTTAGCCCCTTATAATACCAAATTATGCGTAAATTTATAAAAATTGTTGTAGTCGCAGGCTTTAGCCTGCGAATGAATTCATCTGTCATAAATAGCGCAACCTTAAGGTTGCGGCTACAATTCACGCATAATTTGTTAATGTTTTGCGATGAAAAAGGCT
>Ga0156295_1136_pt1 | contig 25090 bp, 23 predicted proteins | sample RifCSPlowO2_12_FD_107943 | JGI IMG/M metagenome (GOLD analysis project Ga0156295, IMG submission 107943) | Nitrospinae bacterium RIFCSPLOWO2_12_FULL_45_22 | reverse complement strand
ATGTCAAGGTAGAGTCTTTTCAGATTTTGACGATCCATGCCAGCCTTTATAGATTGACTTCCTGTGCTTTTCTATGACTTCTCTTATCGTTGGATAACGTTCGAATTCAGCCGCCGGGCCACAGGGCTGAATGAAAAAACCCGCCAGCTTATTCCCGGTCGGCTGGATTAAATGGTTAGGCCAAAACTTTCATTCTGTCCAATGTTAAGAAATGACTCTTTCTCCGCACTTTCCATCCGCAAGTCGAGGAATAATTAAGTAAGGTGTCTTCCGAACTCCTTATTGTCATCGACCTGCCAGAAATTGATATTATGTCCCCCGATTATCCCTAAGTTCGAGTAAATCCGTTGCCAACTTGACAGTCATTTTACCTATTTCAACAGCCTGTCAAGGGCTAACCCCTGTATTCTTCATCATAGAGCTGGACAAAGGTTCTGTTAGCTAACCCATTAGGAAGAGCGATTTAAGCCCTCCCGCCGCGCCTCTTGCGAGATAATTTCTATAGAGTCTTCATGCAGGCACGCAGCCTTGATAGTTTCACGCACCTCTTCTGTCCTTAATCGTTTTAACTGAGAACGTGGAATAGAAAACCGGGCGGACGCCAGCTCAATAAGTTCGATTTTTGATTTTCGTTCATCAGCTATAAATTTCTCAACCTCTTTTATGTCGAGTGCCTTCAATTGCGTTATATCGAGTGCCGGTTTACCCAGCGTTTTCTGCTTGCGTAATGTTGTTGATGAGGTCTTTGAAACAGTTGCTCGTTTGCTGACCCAGGAGGCGAGCTCCTCGAGCGCTTCACTCAATGAGAGATTGCCGGTTGCTGGCGACTTGTAGAGCACAGCCAAACGTTTTAAGAAACTTGCAAGCTCATCATTAGATAGTTTCCCGTACTGAGCTTCTAACGGGAGTTCGGGTATTGGACTTCGGTCTTTGCTTGGTGTCATAGCGCATCAACCCGGACCTTCAAGGCATCAGTGAGGTTTTGATATATTTTGTTGAGTCCTCGTCCACCGATATTTTGGGTTCCAGAACGTTCATAGACTGGAACGCCATCATCCAATGCCTGTGAAATTCCAGTTCCTTCTGGAATATAAGGTTCAATCAACATCGTACCCCATTGTCTTTGAAGAGAAGCAAGATGACGAGTGTGGTCATCGGTATAACCGGACTGGGCCGGGCCGTGGGTTCTGATGCGCGTAATCACCACGCCAACCAGTTCGGTATCTGGCACGTGCGTCTTCCGTTTTGTTCCCAGCGAAGCGAGCGCTTTTAATCTAGCGTCGATTCCATCCTTAATCATTGCGGCCAGATGTGGAGCTCCACGCTCCATCACAGCTTCTGGCACAACTGGAATGATGTAACCATGACTTGCAGCGATTGCATTTTGCGAGACTATTTTTGTCGCTGGTGGGCAGTCAAAAATTATGTAGTCGTATTCTTTGTCGACATTCGCTTCTTCGAGCCATCTGCAAATCAAGGTTCTTTTATCCCACTCTGAATGAATCGCATTCCCGTGATGGGACGCTGTGAGATCAATCTCAATATCATCCAGTTGAAGGCTTGCCGGAACCAAATCCAGCTTGTCGTAATTCGTAGAATAAGAAATCCTTTTTATCGCCCTCTGCTTAATTATCGTTTTATCTGGAAATGAGCTGGTTTGACCGATGAAAGGTCTAAAAACCTCATTGACCGTAAGCTTCGCCTTCACAATGGTGGACCATTCCGGCGCTGTCAAGCAAACAATGGAGAGGCTGCTTTGGTGATCCATGTCAATTAGCAGGACGCGCGCATCGTGGTATCGAACGAGGCCCGCCGCGAACTGAAACGCGAAAGTTGTCTTTCCAACGCCACCCTTAAAATTTATGATACTGATTCTCTTTGCCATATTTATCCTCCAACGCTGTTTTGTCTTGGCCTAACGTTTTGGTGAACGGCGGGCCAGCACGGACGGGTAAACACGCACGGTGCTGGCGGCCCGTCCGTTCGACCTGGAGTTAGCTCGTGCGGATTCCATGCTCGACGATCAGCTTGGCGAACTGCTCGCCATCAACCATCTCAATTCGAATTCCCTTCTCCTCAAAGTATTGTTCGGCGGCTTGATACGCTTCATCTGAGATCGCGCCAGATGTGATCACCATGCCTAGATTGGTAGACTCAGCCTCGATCCCGCGAATGAGTTGGTCAACTACCTCGCGCCCGACCGGCGGGTCCGGTTGCCAGTGCTTGGCCTGAACCGCAATGCTCTGTTGAAATGTGCCCGCCACACGGAAAGTGGCTAATAGGTCGGCGCCTTTGTCTTCACTGCGGGGGACAATACGCACTTCTTTGGCGCCTAAGTTTCGCAAAACGGTCTGGATAAGGCGCTCAAACCCAAAGCTCTCGATACGACCGCTACGTAACTCAGCTAGGACCTCGCGAACTAAGCGCGACTGTAAATCCTTTTCAAAGGTCGGCGCTTCTCCATGCGCTGCCAGATTCAGGCATTCCTTTATCTCATCCAGTAGATCCGTCGCGTCAGCGGATGTTCCCTGAGTTTTCATGCGCGACAGCAACGCCGAACGCGCTAGCTGACGTGGGATCGGCTTCTTGCCGTTCAGCCATCGAACGGGACGTCGGTAAGCCGAGTCTTCATCTACCTTCGCAGAGTTGTAAGTGGCGGGACCCGCGATCTCCGATACAAAAAAGTCCGCCCCGTATAGAACCACCACGAGATCGCCGGGCTTCATGTCACGGATAAAGCGCCACATGTGACCGGCAGCCGCACCAGCCTTCCGTAGAGTAGGTTCGTCGGAGTAGTAGGCGTCGCGAACGATCTCGCGGAACGGCTCCCAATCGAGGTTGGGATTGAGTAACCCTTCGGCCTCAGCCCACCCGATAATAATTTGATCCGCGCGCAGGGCTTCAGGCACTTTGTCTTCGCCACCAGGCGCGATGCGTAGGACGAATGCGGCTTGGCTCATAGCGAATAAGAGCTAACGTTTGAAATAAGGCGCGGGGGCAACAGCTTCCGCAAAAGGCACAGGCTATGACCCGTCGCCTTAATTGATTTGTTAGACTTTTCAAATCTCAATTATCTATAACCCGATCTCTAAGAAAAGACTTCTTTAGTTCTAATCCGAGATCGCCCATTTGTTCCGCCAAAGAAAGCCAGGGATATTCTATAAGAACCTTCCTTGTGGCCAACCCAGATGTTACTTTTGTAGCAGCCCAAGAGACAAAGGGGATTGCGCCTGCTGCAGGAAGAAATATGGAAGCAACGAATGCTGGTATTGTCAAGATGTCGGTCCATTGCTCAAACTTCTTACTAATAGCCAGATGCTTATGCATTTCTGCACGCGCCAGTGCCCATTGCTTATGGAAATCTTCTTTTTCAACATAAAAAGACAGTTCAGCTTTGGCTTTCATGACACGTTCCAATGTGCTTCTATAAGTTGCGCGTAGGTCTTTGCAGGCACCAGAATCCCGGACGGATAGTATTTTTTCCAGGTTCTTCATCGTTTTGTCTTTGTCACACATTGGATGGTCTTGTAAAGTAAATCCCTCCGCTGCTGCAGGTGGATCAGGTACAGTTGGTTCGTTTTCTTTTGATAAGAATATGGGAATCTCAGGGAGGCTCTCGCTACAGATTGCTACGATACGGTCAACGTTTTCTTCATCCACCGACTTCCGGCAATTACTGTGTACGAGGCAATTATAGGATCTTAAATAGCCTTGTGGGTCATGAATTCTTGAGCAAATACGGCCTGCAACAATACTCGTGTAAATGCCTGTCAGAGATATATCCAGTCCACGCACAAGAACCCTTAATGATTCAGGAACACGTCCTGTTTTCAGCAATTGCAAAGCCTCATAGGGGTTATCATGTGTCTCTTCTATCAAGCGCTTTGGTAATGCAGCTCGATTGTGACGTATCCAAAATTTCATCGATTCCGCTAATCCTACTCCCAGTTCTTGCCGAAATTGATTTGGATTTAATTCCTTCCGGATATTGATCTCTTGTATTATGTTCCGCTGTATCAGTTCGTTAATGACACTGCAAGTCACCAAATCCTCCCAAACTCCGGGATCAACCGATTCCCTCCAAAAAGCATCTATAATAATTGTATCCGATATCAGCAAGGTGATGCCATGGATTGCCCCTGGGAAGAATGGCCCCCACAGCATATCGTAATACTCTGTGCTTCCCGTGAAATAGTGAGTTCCCGCACCATGTAACGGTATAAATGTCTCAATCACTTTTGAACAACCCTTCTCCACTACATAATCTCAGAATATCTTATCCGCGTGTAAATCAATTAAGAAGTCTAACGCGGAGCGGACCCCATAGGGCCGCTCAACTCCACTAGAAAATACAGAAATTCTTCTGTATAACACAATTATTCTCGTTTTTTACAGAACGCTCTTGTACTATAAAAAAGATATCTGACAATGTCAAATATCCAATGGACTTTTTATGCTTATCCCTGGCTTATTTAACACGTGGGTGTAAATCATGGTAGTTGAGACATCATTATGACCCAGCATCTCCTGCACTGTCCTTATGTCATAGTTTGCCTCCAATAGATGCGTGGCGGAATAAAATTTACCATCAATTGATAATTACCCGACATAGCACCAATTACTTTCATGGTCTCATCTTTAGTCATGACCGTCGGTAATCGTCTCGGCTTCTTGGCTCTAATGGCGTTAATTGAATCATCCAAATCCTTTTTGAGAACCTCCTTATACAAAAACAATAAGGCATTGAAGGCCTGGTTTTGAGTTGAAGCTGATACTTTCAAATCAACAGCTAAATGGGAGAGAAAGGCCCCGATTTCCTGATTTCCCATATCATTCGGAGGCCGTTTATTATGGAAAAGAATATATCTCTTGATCCAGGAGAGGTAAGTGTGTTCTGTCCGTATGGAATAATGTTTTAACCGGATAAGTTCTCGGACTTGGCCGAAAAGCAGGTCGTTCTTCATTTCGCCAAAAGTACTATCCCACTGCGGCTTTTCTTTCCTTGTTTCTCTCGATTCAGTTGGCAGTGGATTCTTTCCCCAGATTTTATCATTCCCTAATCTTCTCTTTTGATCCTGTGATATCAAGGCTTGTAAGGATGGGTCAATTTCCATATCTTCTCCAGCGAACAGAGACAGAATTTCTGTTAGGACCCATTTTGAGTATGGAAAGCTCCAGTATTTTTCCTCGGGATGCCACCGGTGATCTTTGATAGTCTTGATCTTTGCTATATGGTCAGGACTATAAGGGAAGGTTACAATTATCCTTCCTGTTGCTCCTGGTCTAATTTTTATCATGACAAATATACTGTAGCCGAATAATTTGTAGACTTATTAGTTAGTATTGCTTAGCTGATATACTATTTTAACAGGGGATAGAAATATTAGGCAATCAGAGACTTTGATGATCCAGCTTTTCTTTGTCCCAACAAAGCGTTGGAGCGGCCGGCTAATGTCGGCCTTAACTTAGGCCCTAGGCGACATTTACCAAAATATGTTGCCTCAGGATGGGCACTTTGCCTTAAAAAACAGGTACTTCTTTATATTCGCCAAATACTTTTCTTAATTCGTCAGAGATCTCTCCCAGAGTAACCTTCACCCTGACGGTGTCTATAATGGCGGGCATCAGGTTATCCTTCCTTTGGGCTATTTGTCTCAAATTATTCAAGGCGGCCTCTACCCCTTTTTGATCCCTGGCCTTTTTTAAGCGGCTTAGCTTCTCTCGCTGGTTCTTCTCTACAGCCGGGTCAATCTTTAGCAGCTCTCCTTTTATCCCGATTTCTTCCCTTTCCAGCCGGAATCTATTAACTCCCACCTGGATAGCCTCTTCTTTTTCCAGGGCTTGTTGGTACTTATAAGCACTCTCCTGAATCTCTTGCTGGATATAACCTGCTTCAATAGCCTTCAAGACACCACCCCGCTGGTCTATCTGGCTCAGGTATTCGTGGCACTTCTCTTCCATCTGATTGGTTAGGGCCTCGATAGCGTAAGCCCCAGCCAGGGGATCAACGGTGTTAGCTACACCCGATTCATGGGCAATGAGTTGCTGGGTACGTAAGGCTATCCGCACCGAGTCTTCACTGGGCAGTGCCAGGGCTTCATCCCGGGAATTAGTATGGAGGGACTGCGTACTGCCCAAGATAGCCGCCAGGGCCTGCAGAGCTACCCGGACAATATTGTTATTGGGCTGCTGGGCCGTAAGGGTAGAGCCTGCGGTCTGGGTATGGAAGCGGAGTTTCCATGAGGCCTCGTTTTGGGCCCCAAACTTATCCCGCATGAACCGTGCCCAAATCCGCCGTGCAGCGCGGAATTTGGCTATCTCTTCTAAAAAATCGTTATGGACATTAAAGAAAAAGGAGAGCCGGGGGGCAAAATCATCTATTTTTAAGCCAGCATCCAGGGCAGCCTGGACATAAGTTAGACCATTGGCCAGGGTAAAAGCCAGCTCCTGGACGGCATTAGCCCCGGCTTCCCTTATATGGTACCCACTGATGCTGATAGTATTCCATTGAGGGACTCTTTGACTGCAAAAACTAAAGATATCAGTAATAATCCGCATAGAGGGTTGAGGGGGAAAGATATAAGTCCCCCGGGCAATATATTCCTTGAGGATATCGTTCTGGATCGTACCATTCAGTTGCTCCCACGGCACTTTTTGGTGTTCGGCCACTACCAGGTACATGGCCAGTAAGACAATGGCCGTCGCATTAATAGTCATAGAGGTACTGATCTTATCCAGGGGTAGATCACGGAATAGGTTCTCCATATCTTCCAGGGAGTCAATCGCTACGCCTACTTTACCTACTTCGCCGGCGGCCAGGGGATGGTCAGAGTCATAGCCCATCTGGGTAGGCAAGTCAAAGGCTACACTGAGGCCGGTCTGGCCTTGCTGGAGTAAATACTTATATCTCTGGTTAGACTCCTCGGCCGTGCCATAGCCAGCATATTGCCGCATAGTCCATAACCGGCCCCGATACATATTAGGCTGTACCCCTCGAGTAAAGGGGTATTGGCCTGGAAAACCCAGGTCCTGTAAATAGTCCCAGCCTGCTAAATCGTTAGGTAAATAGTAGCTTTTTAGCGGCAAAGAAGAAGCCGTAGTAAACTCCTTTTTGTCCTTATTTTCTGTAGCCAATTACTGATAGCACCTCCCTTCTGTCTATTTTTTCTGCCAGCCATACCGTAACAGGTCACCGGGGTCAGTGATCAGTTGTCAGGCAAACTTTTCTTCTAAGACATCAATAATGAAAGCGTAAAACTCAAAGCTAAAAGTGCAAAGCTAAGGAATAATTACCTTGGTTCTACTCTTTGCGCTATTTTTAACCCGGTTAACTGAACCCCATAAACTGTTACTTATATTTTACCACAGAGTACGCGGATGACGAGGGGAAACTTCCTCCTTTTCATTTCTGCGCGCTCTGCGGTGAAAGGGTTATCCCTGGTTTAATATCATCAATGAGTCTACTACCTTAATACCCTTAGCGGTCTCAAAGACCATTATGGGGTTCAGATCCATTTCAGATATCTGATCATCCAGGTCCTCAGCTACCCTGGAAACTTTAAGCAGGGTATCTACCAGGGCATCAAGGTCACGGGGGGGCTGACCCCGTACGCCTTGCAAGACCTTATACCCTTTTATTTCTTTAATCATCTCCTCGGCATCCCGTCTGGTTATGGGTAATAGCCGCAGTGAGACATCTTCTAATACCTCTACAAAGATACCACCCAGGCCAAACATTATCGTAAGGCCAAACTGTGGGTCGCGGCTGATACCAATAATTACCTCCAGACCATCGGCAACCATCTCCTGGACTAATACACCCGCTATTTCCGCCTCGGGATTATATTTCCTGGCATTCATTATCACCTCAGCAAAGGCGCTTGCTAACTCTTCAGCCGTCTGGATATTAAGCCTTATGCCACCAGCATCGCTCTTATGAGTGATCTGGGGTGATTCAATCTTGATAGCAACGGGGTAGCCTATATCATTGGCTCGCGCCATAGCCTCGTCGGTCGTCCTGGCCAGTGCTTCTTTAGTAACTGGTATGCCATAGCGGGACAGGATGGCCTTGCTCTGCCTCTCAGTAAGAACCCTGGTGGTTGACATCAGTTCCCTCCTCATTTTCTCTAGCTCTGGGTTACTAATTGGGGGCTCTAATCCCCTGGAATTTTGCTCGCGAGTACGGTATCTTTCCTGGAATTGACTATAATCTATTAGGGCCTTTATCGCCCTGAAGCACTCGTCTGGGGTATAAAGGATTGGTATATCGGCCTGGGTTAAGACCCTGGCATACTGTTCCCGGAGGAATCCCCTTATAGTGCAAACTGCTACGGGTTTTGGGCTATTCCTGGCAGCTTCTACAATCTCTACAAAGAATTTTTCATCAAAAAAGCTGGGGAAAGGCGTTACAGTAACCACCAGGAAAGCAACGTTCTCATCTTCTAAAAATAGTTTCAAGACCTTGGGCAATAGACTGGGATCGCTGGCCATCTGCCCGGTCAGATCAAAAGGGTTAACGGGTTTGGCCCAATGGAAGAGTCTCTGTAACTCCTTCTGGGTATGAAGAGCTAGATCGGGCAACTCTACCCCCAGCTCAGCCGCCTTATCCGCCATCACACCCATAGCCCCACCAGAGACAGAAATGATCCCTACCCCAGTCCCTTTGGGCAGGGGACATTTCTGGAACAATAAGGCCGTAGCTGCTAAGTCATCAAAATCGTCTGCCCGGATAACACCCTTCTGCTTAAAGACAGCATTATATACTTTGTCCGATCCGGCTAAGGCACCGGTATGGGAAGCTGCGGCCTTTGAGCCTTTTTCTGATTTACCCACTTTCAGGACGATGATAGGTTTATGTTTTTCCAGGGCATAATCTGCTACCGCCAGAAATTTTCTGGCATCCTTAAAACCTTCAATGAAAGCAAGTATAACTTTGGTCCTGGGGTCGTCCAGCATAAATTCAATATAGTCAGAAGATTCTAAATGTGCCTCATTCCCGGCACAGATGTGGTAAGTAAAACCCATACCCCGGTCCCAGCAACGGTAAACAATACTGTTCATCACCGCACCACTATGGGTTACTAACCCAATATTGCCCGGGGGCAGTAGTTCCATGCTGGTGGCAAAGCCCAATGGTATCCGCTCATGAGGATTACCTATACCATCCGTATTGGGCCCGCAAAGTAGAAAATGGTTGTCCCACACCAGCTCCCTGATCTGCCGCTGCATTTCAATACCTTCTCCACCGATTTCTGCAAAACCGCTACTAAAAACAATAGCCGCCTTAACCCCCCGTTGGATACATCTCTTTAGGGTTTCATACACAGTTTTTGCTGGTACTACTACCAATGCCAGATCAATCTCTTCACTCTCGGGTATAGCAAGAATATCCGGATAGCATTTATAGCCTGCTATTTCATCATATTTTGCATTGATGGGAAATATTTTGCCGGGGTATTGGTGGTTGATTAAGTGCCTGAGGGGCATACCACCAAACCTGGTTAGATCGCCCGACACACCAAAAATAGCGATAGATTTAGGCCGCATAAGCGGCTCTAAGCTCCTGGTCAAAGCTCCTTTACCCATTGCTGTAATCCTCCTCCCTTTCTCTAAGATGTGTTTCCCTCATGAATCAGATGATTATGATAGATTCTACTAATTGGTAGATTATTAAGCAAGCAAAAAGTCTAAAAAAATATTGCTGACCAGGCCTTCAAGTCCTATAATAACGCTTAAACCTTTTCGTGTCTTCTAAATTTTGTATTTTCATGGTATATGAACCACAAAGTCACAAAGACCACGAAGAGAGAGGTAAAAGGTAATCAGGTCATTGGGTCATTAGGTGATTCAATTACCTAATAACTCAATTACCTAGTAACCTAATGACTCAAATTACCTTTGTGTCTTTGTGGTAACAAACCTAAATGAATATATGATATATTTCCTTTCAGTACTGGGTTTGGTGCTAATCATAGAAGGGTTTCCCTATTTTTGTTTCCCAAATAAGGTTAAGGAAGTAGCCCGTAGGCTGCCAGATACAGCCGATTCTACCTTACGGGTTTTCGGGTTCACCTTGATGATGCTGGGGCTTTTCCTTATTTATTTAGTCCGGAGATGAGTTATTTATGATCCTGAAGGTTGGCTTAGGGCAGATAAATCCTGCTTTAGGAAATTTGTCCCGGAATATAGCTATATATGAGGAGCTTTTTACCCTGGCAAAGGCCCAGGCAGTAGACCTATTGATATTCCCTGAACTGGGGCTGACCGGATATTTTTTGCGGGATATGGTGCCCGAAGTGGCCCTGAGGGAAGAATCGGCTATCTTAACAAGGCTTAAGGATATGAGCCGGGAGATACCTATTGCTACCGGTTTTGTAGAGGAGTCTAAAGAGCACCTCTTTTATAATGCTGGTATCTATCTAGAGGATGGGGAGGTCAGGCATATCCACCGGAAGGTCTATCTGCCTACTTATGGGATGTTTGATGAGCAACGCTATTTTGCCCGGGGAAAGATGGTAAGGGCTTTTGATTCCAAGTTTGGCCGGGCCGCCCTCCTTATCTGTGAGGACCTATGGCATCCCTCTACCGCCTATATTGCTTTCCAGGATGGGGCAGACTTTCTGCTGGTACTATCCAGCAGCCCGGGCCGGGGGGTAGACCTGGGGGAAAAGTTAGTTATTTCTGATACCTGGGAGACTTTGAACAAGACTTATGCCAAACTCTTTAGCCAATTTATCTTTTTTGCCAACCGGGTAGGGTACGAAGACGGGATAAATTTCTGGGGTGGCTCGGAGATTATTACCCCCGAAGGCCAGCAGGTAGCCAAAGGCCGTTATTTTCAGGAAGAACTGGTCGTGGGAGAGATAGATACTAACGATATTAGGCGAACCCGTATATCTACTACCTTATTACGGGATGAGGACCTGGACCTTACCCTAAGGGAACTCCTTCGTATCCACCAAAAAAAGTTTGCGTGAGCAGGGATTTTGTTTGAGCAAAATTGAGAGACAAAAGTTATTACCCAAATCTTTATCGTAACCGTGCAAGGGATCGCCAAACAGGGATAGACAGGATAGACAAGATAAAAGCAAATAGGGCATCCTGTTCATCCTGTCTATCCCTGTTTAAATTTTTCCACAGGGAAAATTTAATGTCTCTTTGCAGACTTAAAAAGGCTATAAACAAAATTCCTGTTAAGATGAACTTAACCGGAGCAAAGGGGTTGCTACAATATGGTGGTAGGATTTAGCGTTAACTTAGAGATTCTGAAACAGTTGCTGGTAGGCTTTATCCAGAATGAAGTAGGTAAGATGGGTTTTAATAAGGTGGTGCTGGGCTTGTCTGGTGGGGTAGACTCGAGCCTCTGTGCCTATCTTGCGGCACTAGCCTTAGGCAAAGAGAATATATTGGGGGTGATGATGCCGTATAAGACCAGCAATCCCGAGAGCCTCCGCCATGCTGAGCTAGTAGTGAAGGAGTTAAGGATAAGGTCTCTAACCGTTGATATTACTCCTATGATTGATGCCTATTTCCAGACCTTTCCCGAGGTAGACCATATCAGACGGGGCAATAAGATGGCCCGGGAACGGATGACCATTCTCTATGATCAATCGGCCGCCGAAAATGCCCTGGTCCTGGGTACCAGCAATAAGACTGAGCTGCTCCTGGGTTATGGGACATTGTTTGGTGACATGGCCTCAGCCCTCAACCCCATTGGTGACTTATACAAAACTCAGGTACGCCTCCTGGCCCATCACTTAGGAGTACCACAAGTAATCATAGACAAGAAACCCAGTGCTGATCTGTGGCTAGGGCAGTCCGATGAAGAAGAACTGGGATTTACCTATGATGAGGTAGATAAAGTCCTTTACTACCTGGTAGACAAGAGGTATTCCTGTGCGGATCTGATTGAGAAGGGCTATCCCGCCGATTTTGTCCACTCAGTTTATCAGAAGATACAGAACTCTCAGTTCAAACGCCGGCTGCCCATTATCGCCAAGGTCTCAGAAAGGACCATTGACCGAGACTTCCGCTACCCAAGGGACTGGGGCAGATAACAGATAAGGTTAATAGTCAGTGAAATGTAGATTTAAGTCTAAAAAATGTTTATGGAATCTTTACCTTTTGCTGATATATATCTGGGATTTGGGTCGAATGAAGGTGATCCTATCCTGAATTGCCAAAAGGCCCTGGATAGATTAAGTCAGGATAAAAAAGTTTTGCTGCAAAAAAAATCTTCTCTTTACAAAACTGAACCAATTGGTTATACTAAACAGCGTTGGTTTATAAATGGTGTAGTGAAAGTGAGGAGTTGTTTAGTACCCAGGGAGTTATGGAATTTTTTGCGGGAGATAGAGATATCCCTGGGTAGAAAAGACGGGGTACGGTGGGGGCCCAGGCCGATAGACCTGGATATCTTATTTTATGGCGATTTGATTCTTAAAGAAGAAGATTTGATCATACCCCATCCCTGCTTGCAGGATAGAAAATTTGTCCTGGCGCCATTAGGAGAGATAGCCCCTGAGTTTGTCCATCCTGTCTTAAAAAAACCTATAAAAGAGCTTTTGGAGGGATTAAGAGAAGACCAAATAGTACAAATAATTAACCCTTAACTAGACAGACCCACCGGTAAGGGTGGGAAAGATAGACGCTTGGATCCAAAAGGAAAACTGGACCGAGACGGAAGGGAAAATGAGTTATACCATTGATCGGTTTGAGCAGTTGAAAATTGGAGTTATTCCAGATTCAAACTGTTAAATGATTCAGCCGGTTTGGGGTATTGCTAACCAATAGTGAAAAGCCTTCTGGATTCTGGTTCAGAAGGCTTTTTTATTTTGAGGAAAAAGAATGGCAACTGACAAAGTAACGGTAACAACTATCCAAAAGAAAAAGGCTAAAGAAAAGATCACTATGCTAACGGCTTATGATTTCCCTATGGCCAGGATTTTGGACCAGGCTGGGATTGATATTATCCTGGTAGGGGATTCTTTGGGTAATGTCATTTTGGGCTACCCTAATACTATTCCAGTCACTATGGATGATATGATCCATCATACTAAAGCCGTGGCACGGGGTTGTTCGCGCTCGTTATTAATAGCTGATATGCCTTTCATGTCCTATCAGATTTCAGTACCAGAGGCGGTCCGTAATGCTGGCCGGTTCATACAAGAAGGGGGGGCTGAAGGGGTGAAGCTGGAGGGTGGAATCCCGGTTAAGGAACAGATAAAAGCTATTGTCCAATGCGGTATACCGGTAATGGGGCATGTAGGGTTGACACCCCAATCAGTCCATTCCTTTGGCGGTTACAAGGTACAGGGAAAGGAAGAAGCGGCAGCTAAAAGGGTCCTGGCCGATGCCCAGGCCGTTGAAGAGGCCGGGGCTTTCGCTATCGTCCTGGAAGGGGTGCCCCTAAAATTAGGGCAGCAGATAACGGAGAAATTAAAGATCCCCACTATTGGGATTGGGGCCGGGCCCCAGTGTGATGGCCAGGTTTTAGTTACTTATGATCTCTTGGGACTTTATCAGGAGTTCGTGCCCAAATTTGTGAAGCGCTATGCCGATCTACGCGGTATTATCCACCAGGCCATAAGCTCATATAAAGAAGAGGTAGAAAAGGGATTGTTCCCTACCGAGCAATACAGCTTTTTGTAAGTAAGCGTTCAGTGATCAGTTGTCAGCTTTCAGATGAACCAGAGGTCATGGATCAGAGATTAGGGTAGATAGATCAGAAAGCTGACCCCTGATCCCTAACCCCGGTTACTGATCGCTGATTGCTGAGGGCTGAACGCTTGCATTTATAATAATACAGGGGTCAGGTATGGAGATTATTAAAGATTTACGAGTGATGCAGGCCCGGTCTGGGTTCCTTCGGCAAGAAGGAAAAGCGATTGGCTTTGTACCTACTATGGGCTATTTACATGAGGGGCACCTGACCCTGTTGCGGAGGGCCAGGGAAGAAAACGATATAGTAGTGCTGAGTATCTTCGTTAATCCTGCCCAGTTTGGTGCAGGAGAAGATTATGAGAAATATCCCAGGGATACCGAAGGGGATTTGGCAAAGGCCTCGGAAGCAGGCACTGATATTGCTTTTCTGCCTGAGGTAGCAGAAATGTATCCTGCCGGCTATGCCACCTATGTAAACGTAGAAGGGCTAACAGAAAAGCTCTGTGGCCGCTCTCGACCGGGTCATTTCCGGGGCGTTACGACGGTGGTTTTAAAGCTATTTAATCTGGTTCAACCCCATAGGGCCTATTTTGGCGAGAAGGATTATCAGCAATTGGTAGTGATTAAAAAAATGGTCTCAGACCTAAACCTGGACCTTCAAATAATCGGGTGTCCAACAGTCAGAGAATCGGATGGGCTGGCTATGAGTTCCCGGAATGCCTATCTGAGTCCCCAGGAGCGGCTCTCAGCCCTGTGCCTATCCCGGTCTCTGGCAAAGGCAGAAGAATTGATAAGGGGGGGAGAAAAAAGCCCCCAATCTATTATTAATGAAATCTCTAAGGTCATAGAAAAAGAACCAGGGGCCAAGATAGACTATGTGGCTGTCTGCCATCCGGAGACCTTGGGAGATCTCGAATCTATAGATTCCCAGGCATTAATTGCCCTGGCGGTAAAAATAGGGCCAGCACGGTTATTAGATAACCGGCTGGTTAAAGTCAATAATTAAGTAGTATAGGGCTTTCTTTTTGGCGCAGATGAACGCAGATTATCCTGCTTGGGAATACAGGAGTCAGAATTCAGAAGTCAGTATGAACGGGATAAACAACTTCTCTTCTGCATTCTGACTCCTGACTACTGAATTCTAGTTATCTGCATGAATCTGCGGAAATTTGCGTCTTAAATATAATTCAATAAAGATAAGGAAGGAGAGAGGGAAGATGCAACGGATTATGTTCAAATCCAAGATTCACCGGGCGAAAGTAACCGATGCCAATCTGAACTATGAGGGCAGTATCACTATTGATGTAGAGTTGTTGGAGGCCGCTGGTATCCTCCCTTATGAGCAGGTGCAAATTTATAATATTAATAATGGCCAGAGGTTTGAGACCTATGTGTTTGATGGTGAGCGAGGCTCAGGTACTATTTGCCTCAATGGCGCCGCCGCCCGTTGTGTCGCTGTAGGAGACTTGATAATTATCGCTTCCTATGGCATCATGAATGAACAAGAAGCTCTTAACCTCAAACCAAAGGCAATATTGGTAGACGCAAATAATAGGATAATTAAGACTTGACCGGCACCAGAGTAAACCATAAGCCGGATTCTGTCCCACCAGCTACCTCGTGGTGATGGTCATTTCTCTGGGACATTGGTTACCCAATGCCTCAAGCGACCTACCCGAAAGCTTGGGCGAGCAGCCCTCTCTAAGGTAATCTTTTTATACTTACCTTAATCGCTTTCCTATTTGGTCTTGCTCCAGGTGGGGTTTACCTAGCCTGCCCGGTCACCCGGACAACTGGTGAGCTCTTACCTCGCCTTTTCACCCTTACCTGCTGAGGATAAAACCTCCGAGGAAATAATTTCCTCGCACCATCATGCACAGGCGGTATGTTTTCTGTGGCACTTTCCTTGGGGTCACCCCCACTGGACGTTATCCAGCACCTTGCTCTGCGGAGCCCGGACTTTCCTCTGGTATGCCTACCAGCCCCATACCAGCGACCATCTGATTTACTCTGATGCCTTATCTAAGGTGGAGTTGGCTATTCTATCGGCTAAAACGTTCTCTTCCCGGGGAATATAATCTAAAGAAAAGGAGGAGAATCCTTCCATTAATTCCCGGGCCTTCTTAAACAGCTCCTTTAATTGTTGGTTACGGACGGTATACTCTCCCCGGATTTGCCTGGTTATCAGTTGGGAATCAGAAAAAACCTCTATATCTTTAAACCCTAATTCCCGGGCTTTTTCTAATGCCTTAATAAGCCCCATATATTCTGCCACATTGTTTGTGGCCCGGCCCAGGTAATATCCCACCTGATGAATGACTTTACCTTTAGCATCACACACGATAATGCCAGCCGCGGCATCGCCAGGATTACCCCGGCAAGCCCCATCAATAAAGATTTTTATCTTTCCCATCATTACGCTTATTTAACCACAGAGCTCTGTGGCTAAGAAGAGGGCAACCCTAAAGGGTTTAGTTTTCTAGGAGTTGGCCCAAAAAAGGATCCGGTTACAATGGCCACAATTAATTATTTGATTGTTCTTCTTTACCTCGTTAAAAGTTTGGGGAGGTAGCATCATATAACATCCCTGGCAGATGCCCTTTATCACATTGGCTACGGCTATCCCATTCCTCCCCTCCCTCAATCTTACATAGCTCTGATAAGGGCGCTCTTCTAAACCAGCAATTATCTCATCTCTGGCTTTAGCTTTCTCTAATAGCAGGCCATCTATCTGGGCTATTTGGGCCTGTTTTTTTTCTTTTTCTTTAAGAGTCGTAGCTTGCTCCTCTTGAAATTCCCTTTCCTTTCCCTTAAGTTTTTCATTCTCTTCGTCTAACATTACCATATAATTCAGTATTTCGTCTTCTAAGGCCGATATCTTGCCCTTATGGAGTTCCATTTCTTTTAGCATAGCGCTATATTCTTTATTAGTTTTAACCTCCCTTAATTTTTCTTGGGCCTTTTTCTGTATACCCCTTTCTAGCTCTAGCTCTCCCTCCTTTTTCCGCCTCAGCTTGTTGATCTCGTCAATACGCCTTCTTAGTGCCTCCAGTTGTTTAGCAAAGGCTTCCAGTCCTCCACTCAGCTTATTAAGTTCGTTAGGGATCTGCTTTTTTTTCTCCTCAAGCTGATCTATCTTTAAATCTATGGTCTGTAGCTTCGTTAATAGTTCTAGTTGCCTATTCAAGATTACTACCTGATCCAAAGAGATAGTGGGCCCACCTGGGTTCGAACCAGGAACCTTCCGGTTATGAGCCGGTGGCTCTGCCAGTTGAGCTATGGGCCCGTGTTAGTTAACAGTATCAGTTGTTAGTGTCAGAAAAAACCTATCTGCTTATCTGACACTGACACTAACAACTGATACTCTGATAATTTAAGCCTCTACAAAACTCCTGAGCCTCTTACTCCGGCTGGGATGGCGTAACTTACGTAACGCCTTTGCCTCAATCTGCCTGATCCTTTCCCGGGTGACATCGAAGTCCTGACCTACTTCCTCTAAAGTATGCTCGGAATCTATACCTATTCCGAAGCGTTTTCTTAAAACCTTTTCCTCTCTGGGGGTCAGAGACTGAAGAACCTTAGCGGCCTGCTCTTGCAGATTTGCTTTTACCACGGAATCTATAGGCCCTATAATCTTCTTGTCCTCAATGAAATCCCACAGGTGACTATCCCCTTCCTCGCCGATAGGTGTCTCAAGCGAGATAGGCTCTTTGGCAATCTTAAGTATTACTCGTACTTTATCTATGGGCAGGTCCATTTTTTTTGCCAGCTCTTCGGGTGTAGGTTCCCGGCCCATTTCCTGCACCAACTGGCGGGCTGCCCTAACGAGTTTGTTAATAGTTTCTATCATATGAACCGGGATCCGGATAGTGCGGGCTTGATCGGCAATAGCCCGGGTAATGGCTTGCCTTATCCACCAGGTAGCATAGGTGCTGAATTTGTATCCCCGTTTATATTCAAATTTCTCCACCGCTTTCATTAGCCCCATATTACCTTCTTGGATAAGATCCAAAAATTGCAACCCACGGTTGATATACTTTTTTGCTATACTAACTACCAGGCGGAGATTTGCCTCGGCTAATTCTTTCTTTGCCTGTTTATCTTTTAAACGGCCCTCATTAATCTGTTCCAGCCTCTCCAGGAGTTTTTCTTTAGATTCATCAGCTTCGGCTTCAATACGCTTAATTTTCCGCTTATTATTCCGAATCTGCCTCTCAAATTCTAAAAGGTCCCCTAATGACCATCCGATCTTCCGCTGGAGAGCCCTGCGGACGCCAATGCTCTTCTTCATCTGGCGGATAACCTTAGGCAATTCCTCCAATTTTAGGCCGAGCGCCTGTTGGCAGGGGGCAATTTCCTTCTCGTACATCTCAATCTTTTTTACCATCCCATCAATTTTCTGTATTACCCGCGCTATCAGGGCTTGATTTAGGCTCAAGTTCTTAAGCAATTTAGTAATCTTAGTTATTATCTTGTTTTGCGTAGTGAGGAATTCCTCCCTCTTTGGAGCAGAGAGGTTCCCTCTCTCCAGTTCTTTTTTAATCAATTCTAATTTCTTATTTTCGGATTCTATCTTTTTTATAACCTTCAAGAGCTTGCTCCGCCCGACGTTTTGAAATGCCTCTTCTCGCCTCTCCTTACTATCCTCGTCCATCTCTTCTAAGGCAAGAAAATCCCTTATCTCTATCTGATTGGTCTTCATATTTTCCACTAGCAGGCATATCTCTCTAGTAGTAATTGGTGTATCAATAATCGCCTGGATAATTTGACTTTTCCCCTCTTCTATCTTCTTGGCTATTTCTATTTCTCCGGTGCGGCTAAGCAAAGGGATAGAACCCATCTCTCTTAAATACATTCTTACTGGGTCATCCGTCTTTCCATCCCCTTCCTCCCCATACAGAGACCGCATCTTGTCATTTTGGAGGGTAATTTTTCCCTTTTCTTTCTCTCGCGGAAGACCGTCTCTCCTCTCCTCTTGCCCATCAAGTATGCTTATATCTTCAGCATTTAAGAACATTATAATATCATCCATCTGTTTAGATGATACTGGATCATGAGGCAGAAAGTCTTTCCCAGTAACATAGGTCAACTCCCCCATGGCCTTTTTTGAGAGTATTAATCGGTTAAATTGTTTATTTTCCCCTCTTCTCCCCATAGGCCTTAACTCCTCTTAACGAAAGTGCTCTATATATTTTCTCTGTAATTCGTCATACTTATCATACTGCTCGCTAAGAATCGCCTCCCGATAAACATTTTCTAGTACCGTGGCATTAGCTCTGGATAACCCTCGTTGGTTAATTATCTTAAGGCAATCCTCTAATGCCTTCTCTTTATCATCATACTCTCTGTCATCAATCAGGAACTGGGAGAGTAAAGACTTCTGTCTCTCCAGTAGTAAAGCTTCCATAGCATTATTCCATAGCTTTTGTTTTCGATGCCCTTCCTGAAAACCTTTTAGTAATGCCAGGATAATCTCGCGCATGTCCGGATCTTTGAAGTTATCTGGGCAAAGGGCTTGGTGTATCCGAGATAACATCTCCTCATCTTTTAAGGCTAATAGAATCAATTCCTGCTCAGCATAGACTTGTTTATCTGGCTTTAACGTCCCGGAAACAATATTGTTCTGACTCCCCTTAGCAACCTGGGGTTTTAGGGTCCTTTTCTTTAGTTCTGCCAATAAGGTTGTTGGTGGTATTTTGATCTTATCAGCTATGCAAGAGAGGTAGGCCATCTGTTCCACTTGATTGGTTACTTTGCTCAGCAAAGGCAGCAAAGTATCTAGCGATCCAAGCTTTCGTTCTAAGGAGGAATAGCCTTTTTCTTCCAGGATAATATTAATTAAATATTCCATATAAGGCAAGGCCTTGTCCTTTTCGGCCAAAAAAGTTTCCTGGCCATACCTCCTCATAAAAGAATCAGGATCGTCTCCGGAGGGTAAGGGTAAGACTTTCACCCATAAATTACTCTCTAAAATAGACTCCGCCTTTTTTACTATTGCCGCTCTCCCGGCAGTATCACCATCAAATACCAGGATTACATTATTAGTATATCGCCTTAAAATCTTTAACTGCTCCTGAGTGAGGGCCGTTCCTAGACTGGCTACCACGTTAGATATGCTATTTTGGACCAGGGTAATCAGATCAAAATAACCTTCTACTACAAAGACATGCCCCTCCTTCCTGATAGCCTCTCTAGCCAAATTTAAGCCATAAAGGTTATTACTTTTTTTATAAATCAAGGTCTCAGGAGAATTTATATATTTAGGATATTTCGCTTCGGCATCACCAATCCATCGCCCGCCAAAGCCAATAAACCTGCCAGTGATGTCGGATATAGGGAAAATAACCCGATTGCGAAATAAATCATAATATCTATCGCCATCGGATTTGTTGATTAGTCCGGCTCCCACAGCCATCTCTAAGGGAATACCCTGCCGGGTAATGTGTTTCGTGAAATTATCCCATCCTTCTCCTGCATAACCCAACTGGAATAGCTTTATAGTATCGGTAGTAAGCCCTCGTCCTTGCAAATATGCCCTGCCTTTTTCTCCTCCCGGGGAACTCCATAATTGCCTCTTGAAGAAATCAACTGCTAGTTGGTTAATAGTATAAAACCTCTCTCTTTTACCTTCGTCTACCCTTGGTGGGCTAAATTGAGGTAATTTAATACCCTGTTTTTCTGCTAAAAATTTTACCGTTTCCGGGAAAGAGAGACGCTCTATTTTCATAATAAAATTGAAGACATTGCCTCCTGCTCCACAGCCGAAGCAATGGAAAATCTCTCGCTCTGGATTTATGATTAAGGATGGGGTTTTTTCGCTATGGAAAGGACATAGGGCTTTATAATTTCTTCCACTAGGTTGTGGGGTAACGTAGCCTGAAATAATTTCTACGATATTACTTCTTTGCCTTATTTCATCAAGGAGTCTATCTTCGATTACCCTGGTCAAGACCCTCCTCCAGGCCATCCCCATCCATCACTAACCTCTTTTTTGAGATATTTAAGGGATAGCGGTTAAGGTTTTTGAACCGGGATGTTTCCTTCCCAGGAAAAAAGAAAGATTAAACAGATTAAGGGGATAATAAGGAAGAAATTCCTAGTAACGCGGTAAGCGATTAGTCTTTTTCTTGGCTACCAAGAGCTTTCGCTTACGTTTGGTACTTGGCTTTTCATAATGTTCTCGTTTCCGGACTTCAGCTAAAACGCCAGATCGTTCACACTGCTTTTTAAACCTTCTTAAGGCAGTTTCAAAGGGTTCATTCTCCCTAATCTTGATGCCTGGCATGTACCCCCCCCTCCGCAATCATATATTCTCTCCTCCTTAGTATTGTTTTTCTCCGGCGTTTAAAAACCTAAATGTCCTAATTATATTTTCTTTAGAATAGTTGTCAAGGGAGGGTAATAAAAAATGATGTATTGCGGGCTGGGATTACAACCTTACTGCTACTCCCCTTTCTTTTAGATACTCCTTAGCAAGAGGGATAGTATATTCCTTGTAGTGGAAGATAGAGGCTACTAATACCGCATCGGCCTTCCCCTGAGTCAGACCCTGGTAAAGGTGTTCTAGAGTACCCGCTCCACCAGAAGCAATAACCGGTATAGATACTAGTTGCGAGACCCGACTCAAAAGTTCCAGGTCATAACCCAGTTTAGTCCCATCCCGATCCATGCTGGTAAGGAGCATCTCGCCTGCTCCAAGCGCTTCCACCTGCTTAGCCCAGGCTAAGGCATCTACGCCGGTAGGTATCCTACCGCCATGGGTATAAACCTCCCAGCCTTCTCCCCTCCTCTTGGCATCAATAGCACATACAATGCATTGGCTGCCAAAGCGCTCGGCCGCTTGAGCTAAGAACTGCGGGTTTTTTATTGCAGCAGTATTGATAGTTACTTTATCCGCCCCGGCCTTCAAAAGTAGCCGGATATCCTCTGATCCCCTCACACCACCACCTACTGTCAAGGGCATAAAGACCTTCTCGGCTGTTCTTTCAATCACTTCCAGTATGAACCGCCGGTTTTCATGGGAAGCCGTAATATCCAAAAAAGTCAATTCATCAGCGCCCTGCCCATCATAATATGCCGCCGCTTCCACTGGATCACCAGCATCCCTCAGATTAAGGAAATTCACCCCCTTTACTACCTTACCATCTTTCACGTCTAAACATGGTATTATCCGTTTAGCTAACATTAATTTTCTCCAGGGCTTCTTTTAAATCCAGGGTGCCTTCATATAAGGCCCGCCCGATTATAATTCCTTCCAACCCAAGACCTTCTAACCTCATGAGCCTCAGGATATCTTCTAAATTCTTTATCCCACCAGCCGCCAGGATGGGTTTATTCACTTCCCTGGCAAATTCCTCTATAGCTTCGATATTAGGGCCTTTTAGCATCCCATCTCGATAGATATCAGTGAAAATAAAGGCCCTTAAACTTAACCCTTGAAATTGTCGCGCTACATCAATGGCCTTCCTTTCTGAAACCCTTTCCCAACCATCATAGGCCACATAGCCTTTTCTAGTATCAATGCCCAAAAGGATCTTGTCTGGGTACCTCTCGCAGGATTCTTCTACAAAGTGGGGATTTTTTAAGGCACTAGAGCCAAGGATAACTCTTTCAATACCCAGGTCTAAATATCTTTCTATCGCCAGGGAATCTCTGATACCTCCTCCTACCTGCAGCGGTATATTTACGGCCGACATGATCCCTTGAATAACAGAGAGATTCTGGGGCTTACCCGCCCAGGCCCCATCGAGGTCTACAATATGCAGGAGCTTAGCCCCTATATCTTCCCACCTTTGCGCCATCAAGACCGGGTTCTCGGCATAAATTATCTCCTGGAAACGCTCTCCCTGCCTCAAGCGCACGCATTTGCCCCCTTTTATATCAACTGCGGGAATAATCTCCATATTCCTTACTATACTATAATAGGACGCAGATTTCCGCTGATTTGCGCAGATAACTAGAATTCAGTAGTCAGGAGTCAGAATGCAGAAGAGAAGTTGTTTGTCCCGTTCATACTGACTTCTGAATTCTGACTTCTGTATTCCCAAGCAGGATAATCTGCGTCCATCTGCGTCCAAAATGGAAATTCCTATGGAATCAATTTAGATAATAAGCGGTAATAAGTAATGGCGCCCTTTTTTGCTGAATAGAGCTTTTGTTCCCGTTGTAATAGTTCCAGGTGGGCCAGCACTTCCGAGATACCGAGAAATACCGCTAAGGGATGCAAATCCCCAAATAGTTTTCGGGATATCTCATAGGCGGTTAATTCTTCCTGAGATATCAGTTGGGTAATCTGATCTTTCCTTTGCTGGTGGTGGTTTATCAAGCTATCTATCAGTTGGCGATGATCAGAGATAAGGTCCCCATGAGCCGGTAAGGCCAGGGTTATATCTAGTTGTCTGATCTTCTCTAACGAGACAAGATAATCTATTAGACTGGTATAATCACCCTGGGAGTCTCCGACAGGTATTTCAATCATGGGGTTGGAGGTTATAGTCTTGAGAAGATGATCTCCAGTAAAAAGGATTTGCTCCTGCTCGCAATAGAGGCAGATACTGCCCAGGGAATGGCCTGGGGTATGGAAGACTTGGAGAGATGCCTTGTTGCAGGGAATAATATCACCATCCTGTAAAGGGACGTCTACGGCAGTCTCACTCCTTAGCCCCGCAGGTTTTTCAGTATCTTTCCGGACATACTCTATTGCTGTTTCTGGGACCCCGGATTCTTCCAAGAAGCTCAGATATGCCTCCCGGCGCTTTTCTCGCTGGGATGAGAAATCCTCTATCATGGCTTTGATCCGGTAATGACAATAGACCTTTGCCCCGGAGCTTTCTACCACGGTCCTGACCAGGCCATAATGATCCGGGTGCTCATGGGTTATTATGACCCGCTGGATATCTCCCAGAGAGAAACCTGCCTCAGCCAGACCATTTTCTAAGCTGGAGAGCGATTGAGGCAGGTTAGGCCCGCAATCAATGAGAGTTAGGGGCTCATGAGCTAAAAGGTAGGCATTGATACTCCCTAGAGGAAAAGGAGAGTAAACTGGGATTAAGTGAATACCTCTTTGGATTAACTCTTCTTCCATAACCTTTCCCCTCAAGTCCTGCCCAAAGCCTTCACTCTATTCCGCCACTACACTGGTTAGGGTTTTATTCACCCCTCCCACTGCCTGGATTTGACTGATCACTAATGTTCCCAGGGACTTTATATCTGGCGCCTCTACTAATACCACAATATCGTAGGGGCCAGTTACCAGATGGGCCTCCTTAACCCCTGAGATTCTAGTTATACCATTTCTGGCTTCCTGGGCTTTACCTGGACAAGCCTCAATAAATACATATGCTGAGATGGCCATAAAACATCCCCTCCCCCCTAATGGATAGCTTAGGGCAGGGCTTGAGGGTATAGATATAAAAGTGCGGGGTTAAGAAAAACTAATTAGCGATAAAGCGGCATATTCTCAGTCCCGCTAGTTTGTCCCTAGGGAGAGAGCCATAAGACATCGCCACATACCGGCTTGGGATGCGTCTTTTGGCAAAAGACTTTATATTCCTTCCGGGATTGACCAATGGTGGTTTCTTGTCCATGCCCTGGATAGACAACCGTATCATCCGTCAGGGTATAAATCTTCTCTTCTATGCCCCGGACAATTTGTTGAAAGGCATCAGGGCTACCGGTCTTGCCCGGCCCCCCCGGGAATAGGGTATCGCCTGCAATAAGGGTCTTGTTTACCAGGAGGCAGATGCTCCCTGGGGTATGCCCCGGGGTATGAAACACTCTCCCTTTTAACTTACCAAAGCTCAAATTGTCCCCTTCAGCTAATGGGTAGTCAATCGGGACTGGAATGCGGCTTTGATCTAAAGGATGGGCGGCTACTGGGATCTTGAGGGTCTTTTTAACCTGGGAGAGGGCCTGGACATGATCGAAATGGCCATGGGTAATAAGGATAAATTTTATCGAGAATCCAGCGCCGGCCTTCAGGATCTCAGCGGCCGCCTCTCCCGGGTCTACCAGGACAGCTTCTTTGGTATCTTTACAGATCAGGAGATAACTATTTACCTGGTATATACCCAGAGGCAATATCCTCAAGATTAATCCATTATCCGTTACTTCCCGGCCCATATTAATAACCCTTCATTTTGTAACTGTTTAGCCAAAATTAGAACTTTAGCCACGGATGGCCTTACAGAAAGTGTAAGGCTTAAAGCACAAAGTGCAAAACTAAGGAATAAATTACCTCAGTTTTAAGCTTTACACTCTACGCTTTACGTTTCGCGTAGTATCTGTGGCAAATATTTATAAAACTTTATTTGGCTAAACTGTTACTTCATTTTTTATTACACTTTATAAGTAAGACTAAGGGATGTCAAGGAGATTTTTTACCGGAATTTCCTGCTCATTGACCCCTATCTTTCCTTTATGGTATACT
>Ga0156295_1157_pt1 | contig 25109 bp, 25 predicted proteins | sample RifCSPlowO2_12_FD_107943 | JGI IMG/M metagenome (GOLD analysis project Ga0156295, IMG submission 107943) | Nitrospinae bacterium RIFCSPLOWO2_12_FULL_45_22 | reverse complement strand
TTAGAACCCGGACAATTGAAAGACTTAGTAGAGCTATGCTCGGGTATAGGCTTAGAGCCATTAGTAGAAGTCCATTCTCAACCAGACCTGGACAAGGCCCTGTCTACCCCGGCTACCCTTATCGGTATCAATAACCGGGACCTATTAACCATGAAGACCGATATCTCCACTACTCAGTGCCTAATAAAAAATATCCCTTCAACAAAAATTATCATCAGCGAGAGCGGTATAAAGACCCGGGAGGATATTGTAAGGTTAGAGTCCTGGGGGGTAAGGGCCTTTCTCGTTGGCGAGATATTGATGCGTGCCGAAGGCATAAAGAATAAACTCCAGGAACTCCTGGGTCAAGGGCAAAGCAGCAATTCCTGCTGAAATAACAAGGGAATAAGATTGCTTCGCTTTGCTCGCAATGACATGAAAAGGAGGTTTCGTAATGTCATGGCGAGGCTTGTCCCGAGCGTAAGTGAGGGAACCCGACGAAGCAATCTCAGGAAGATGTTCACCGAAAATTGCCCGGGGCCAAGGTTATGATAAAAGTAAAGATTTGTGGTATAACTAATTTAGACGATGCCCTTGATGCGATAGAGGCTGGGGCTGATGCTCTGGGGTTTGTCTTTTATCCTCCAAGCCCCCGCTATATTCCACCTGAAATATTGCGGCAATGGATAGGACAACTGCCCCCCTTTGTTACAAAGGTAGGGGTCTTTGTTGACGAAAAGTTGGATAACATTATTCAAATAAGTGAATTATGTCGCATAGTGGTAGTGCAACTACATGGTCATGAGTCTACTGACCTCTGTAAGCAAGTGCCTAAACCCGTTATTAAAGCCTTTCGCCTGCGCAGCGAAGAGGACTTAGCAACCCTGTTACCTTATTCTAATAATACAGTTAGTGCCTTACTACTGGATAGCTATTCTGAAAAGATACCGGGCGGCACAGGGCGATCTTTTGATTGGAACCTTGCTAAACAGGCAAAGGCCTATGGGCGCATTATCCTGGCTGGTGGTCTCTCGCCTGAAAATGTCCGACAGGCAGTAATCGAAGTGCAGCCTTATGCCGTAGATGTTAGCACCGGCGTAGAACTGAGTCTCGGCAAAAAAGATAAAACCCTGATGAAGAGGTTCGTAAAAGAAGCCAATGGGGCGAGTGAAGAAGCAAAATAGTTGAGCCAGATCTAACGGATAATTTTAGTATCTACAAAAGAAACATGGACATCGAAAGCGATAAAAAATTCAAGGAGATTCAAATTGGCGAATTACCACCCGCCTTTGAAAAGGAAGTTAATAAACACATAAGAGTTTATTCGGTTGTTATGCTGATTTCCGATGGAGATGATTCAGATGTTATTCCATGTTCCGGAACTCTATGTAAGATTGATCAATCTTATGGAATAGTGAGCGCAAGGCATGTCTGGTTCAATCTGGTAGAAAAACACCAAGAAATAAAAATAATTATGAGGAATGGCTTACATACTTTGAAAAAAGGTTATTTAAAAGCTATTTACCCTCCTATTCATGGTACTATATACGACTGTGAGGTTCCTGATATTGTCTTCATATGCCTACCGCCCAATGAGGGCCCCGTCTTTGAGGATTATGGAAAGATATTTTATTCAATAGATAAACGCCTTACCGATCAAGGATATGATTTATATGGTGATGACGGTTATTGGGCTACCTTTGGAAGTCCCAGCAAGCTATTAGGCAGAGAGAAAAGGAAGGCCCCCTCTTTGGTATATTGTACTGAACTTAAGGAAAAATATGAAAGAGATGGGTGGGATTATTTGGCGTTGGATTTGAATCTTGAGGAAGGCGAACAAATACCAGAAGATGTTAGGGGGATGAGTGGCGGAGGAATTTGGCGTACTAAGTTTTCGATGGCTCCAAACTTAGAAGCATTTGTGATAGAGAATGTCTATAGGGACATTATATTCTCTGGTGTAAATTTTTGTCAGACTAGAATTGAGAAAAGACACAGTAAAATAATTGGGCATGGGCCAAAATCAATTTATCAATGTCTAGTTGATTTAGTGAAGGGGCTTTGAACTTCTTATAACATGACGTTATAACATGGCGCAAAATTATCATCCAAACTCTGATAAGATTCTTTTGTTCTGTCATTGTAAATAGAGATAAAGTATAAGGAGGTTGTTCCCTTATTTTAAGGGATAGAGGCTAATGACAAATATGGCGCAACCATTACCGGATAGCCGGGGGCATTTCGGACTCTTTGGGGGAAAATTTGTCCCAGAGACCCTTATGACCCCTTTGGAGGAGCTAGAAGCAGCATACTGTGCGGCGAAATCCGATCAGGAATTTCAAGCTACTTTAAAGGATTATCTACGGTACTATGCCGGTCGGCCTACACCGCTCTATTATGCCCGACGGCTCACTGAAGAATTGGGGGGGGTGAAGATATATTTGAAGCGAGAAGACCTGAACCATACCGGAGCCCATAAGATAAACAATACCCTGGCCCAGGCCCTCCTGACCAAGCGGATGGGGAAGAGCCGGGTGATTGCCGAGACCGGCGCTGGACAGCATGGTGTTGCTACAGCAACGGCAGCGGCATTGTTTGGCCTTAAATGCGATATCTATATGGGTGAAGAAGATATGGAGCGGCAGGCCCTCAATGTGTTTCGTATGAGGCTTCTAGGCGCTCAGGTCATACCGGTAGCTTCCGGTAGCCGTACCCTGAAGGATGCTATTAATGAGACCCTGAGGGATTGGGTAGCAACAGTTCGGGATACCCATTATATTATTGGGTCGGTTGTAGGCCCCCATCCCTATCCGATGATGGTAAGGGAGTTTCAATCAGTTATTGGCCAAGAGGCCCGGGAGCAATTCCTGACCAGAGAAGGTAGGTTACCCGATTATTGCCTGGCCTGTGTAGGCGGGGGGAGCAATGCCATAGGTCTTTTTTATCCCTTTATCTCGGATACGACGGTCAAGCTGGTAGGGGTAGAAGCTGGTGGGTTAGGCCCGGAGTCAAATAAGCATGGTGCTACCCTGGCTAAGGGTACTATTGGTATACTCCACGGTAGCCTCAGCTATCTGCTCCAGGACGAGCATGGCCAGATATCTCCTACCCATTCTGTCTCCGCCGGGTTAGACTACCCTGGAGTAGGGCCGGAACATAGCTATTATAAGCAAATAGGTCGGATAGAATATGTTAGTGTTACCGATAAAGAAGCCCTCGAAGGATTCTGCTGGCTATCAAGACTGGAAGGTATTATACCGGCTTTAGAGTCGGCCCATGCTATTGCTTATGCGAGAAAGCTAGCCCCTGGCCTGCAAAAAGAGCAAAGCATCTTGATCTGCCTCTCTGGCCGGGGAGATAAAGATGTCCAACAAGTCGAAAAACTCTTAAGTCAATGAAGAGGATTGAAGAAAAGTTTAAGCAGTTAAAAAATCAACGGGAAAAGGCCCTGATACCATTTATAGCGGCCGGGGACCCTTCGTTGCCTTTGACCAAGGCCCTTATCCTGGGAATGGAGCGACAAGGGGCGGATATGATTGAGCTGGGCATACCTTTCTCTGACCCGTTGGCAGATGGCCCTACTATCCAAAAGGCCTATCTGCGGGGATTAAAGAGCCATACAACTTTGAAAGATGTTCTAAAGCTAGTGAGGGAATTGAGGGAGGAAACAGACATCCCCCTGATAATAATGTCCTACTACAACTTGATCTATAGGATGGGAGAGGCATCATTTGTTCAGCAGGCCGCCCAGGCGGGAGTGGACGGTTTGATTGTACCCGATCTACCTCCCGAAGAAGGTGAGTTTTTGCAGAGCCTGGCCGAGGAGGCAGGGCTAGCAGCTATATATCTACTTGCCCCTACCACACCAGATAGACGGGTCCAACTTATCGCCCAAAAGGGTAGTGGATTTCTCTATTACGTTTCCCTTATGGGTGTTACCGGGGAGAGGGATAATATCGCCCAGGACGTGACTCCTTCCCTCCAGAATATCAGGGCTCTTACTAATATGCCTATTGCAGTGGGATTTGGTATTTCTTCTCCTGAGCATGTCAGGTCAGTAGCATCATGGGTTGATGGGGTGATTGTAGGCAGTGCGGTCATAAAGTTGATAGAGGATAACCTGGCTAGACCTAACCTGGTAGGTAGGGTAGGCAAGTTTATCGCCCAGCTAAAGGCCGCCACCCGTGACAGCACTCCAGGATAAAAGTTAGATAACCGCTTACCACAGAGCACGCAGAGAAAACAGAGTTAAAATGCAAAGCTTAGAGCGAAAAGCTCAAAATCATGGAAATTATTCATTAGCTTTACATTTTGCACTTTACACTTTTAGTTTGCTTTTGTGCTTTATCGCAGCGTTCTCTGCGATCTCAGCGGTGAACGCCCGGGATATTCCTGCTCCTCGAAAGATATTTTTAGACCCAGGTCATGGTGGCAAAGACTTAGGGGTCAGAGGAAAGGGTGGTTTAACGGAAAAGGTTGTTACTCTAGAGGTGGCAAAATATTTAAGAGATATCTTGCAACAACGCTTAGGGATAGAGGTCTTTCTTACCAGATCAGGCGATTATTCCCTCTCCCTAACAGAAAGGATAGCCCTGGCTAATAACAGAAAGGCCGACTTATTCATCAGCCTGCATACGGGAGCGGCCTTCAATCCCCGCAGACAGGGGTTCAATATGTTCTATATGAATACCGCAGTGGCTGATAGCGAGCCCCTAGAGCAGCCTCCAACCGATAGTCTACCCTCCTGGTTAAGGGGACAAGAAGAGTTTATCCCTGCCAGCCAACGCCTCGCCCAAATATTAATGGAAAGACTTAACAAGGCTTTCTATCTGCCAACTCATGCAGGCAGGATTTTAGGGGGACCCTGGGCAGTATTGATAGGGGCCCGTATGCCATCGGTACTGGTAGAGATGGGCTATCTCACTAATCCTATCGAAGAGGATAAGCTGAGGGATAAAATCTATCGGCAAGCTATTGCCGAAGCCCTCTCGAATGCCATTGAAGAATATTATAGAGACGAACTATAGGCGACGTCAAAGGATTTAACCTAATGATTAATGACCAGTGACTAATGACGGTCACTGTAGATTAGACGTATATTCCCCATGGGATCCCGCAAACACAAAAAAACTAACCAAAGACTTCTCACTCTGTTTCTAATAATCTCCATTGCCATTGTTTCGGCTATCTATTTTGCGCTAAATAGGCCCAAAGAGAAGGGCGATACCCTTCAAGGCCCTTACCCACCCACTCCTATGGAAGAGAAGAACCAAAAAATAACCTTATTCTTTGCCGATAGCAATGGAAGGTTATTAGTTGGGGAGGAAAGAGAGATAGAAGGGCATCCATCTATTGCCGATCAGGTAAAGGAATGTCTTCATCAATTAATCCAGGGCACTCAGGACCAGGACCTTTCCCCGGTAATATCTCCCCGTACCCAATTACAGGGAGTTTTTCTGGACCTGGACAACGGCATAGCTTATGTTGATTTCAGCGCAGAGATCAGCACAGACCACCCGGCGGGGCCTGAAGCTGAACTATTGACTACTTATGCCATCATCAATACCCTTTGTCACAATTTTCCTGCCATAAAAAGGGTTCAGATACTGATAGCTGGCCGGGAGGAAGAATCGCTTGCTGGCCATATCTTTATCCAGTTACCACTAATGCCGGCCTGGGACTTGCGATCAGGAGGGAGGTAGGCCCAGGGAAGATAACGGCCTCTTTAGAACCGGAGCATGAGGGCAAAAAGGGTATTAGTTATTCGGATAGGGGGTGTAGGGGATAGTCTCATGATGCTCCCTGTTCTCCAGGCTATCAGACACCACCAGCCTGGGGCCTATATAGAGTTAGTAGGCAATGCAGAATACCTTTCGCTCATAGAGGGGTTTCCTATGGCGGATAAGGTTTCATCCTGGGATCAACCGGGTTTAGAGCAGCTCTATATACCCCGAGGCCGGTTGGCCCCTTATTGGCGGGATTATTTTGCCAGTTTCGACTGGGTCCTGGCATATACCCAAGACCCATATGGTATCCTGGAACAAAACCTTAAAGAAAATGGCGCAGGCTTATTCTTTACTTACCCCCCCCTTCCTCCACCTCAGGAGCAACGCCCCATAACGGAATATCTCTTAGGGAGCTTAAAGCCTTTGGGTATCCACCAGCAATTAACTGGTTCTCTCATCCCCCGGGTTTACCTGAGGGAAGAAGATAGGCATGGGGCCGAACAGTTTCTTCGGGAAGCCGGACAGATAATGCCTCTTGAGCAACCCACAGTAGCTGTCCATCCCGGTAGCGGTAGCCCAAAGAAGTGCTGGCCAGCAGAACATTTTGCCGAGCTATGCCTGAAACTGAATGAGCGCGCAGCTATAAAGATTTGCCTTGTTGGCGGTCCAACTGATGAGCAAGCCCTCGGCTTGCTAAAAGAGAGGCTGGGAGAGTTGTCCCCTGTCGTTTTTAAAGAGCTCCCTTTAAGGCTCCTCGCTGCTTTATTATCCCGCTGTGCTCTCTATATCGGCAATGACTCGGGCATAACCCATCTGGCAGCAGCCTTAGCTATACCAACGATAGCCCTTTTTGGGCCTACAGACCCGCAGGTGTGGTCCCCCCTGGGAAGGCAAGTCTATATCGTGCAAGGCCAGGCCCCTTGTAGGCCCTGTAGTCTCCAGGAGAGGAAAAACTGCCCCGAATCAATATGTCTACATTCCATTCATCCAGATCATGTTTCAGAAATTGCACTTGGTGCTTTATCGGGTTTGCTTCATTCGCGCTATTAGCATATTCGTGTAATTTGTGTTCCATCTTATTGTGGCTAAACAGTTACAAGATTTTTTAATTTTCAGAACTGCAAAATAAAATTTTGGGGTTGACGAGATTTTAGTTTCGTGGTATAAGGGATACTAATCGTTCAGTATGGAAAAACCTTCTGGAAATTTCTTTAATTATTATAGTAGGAATCTTTAAGGGGAGGAATGAGCATGGCAGATGAGTTTGAAGAATTGCGCCAGGCAATAAAAGAGGCCGTCCCCCGCCGGACACTAGCAAGTATAAGTGAGGTTGGGGATAAGATAGAGGTGGTATTTAAGACCGGTGGCCGGGAAATGGATGCGCAGGAGGAACGGAAAGTTAAGATGTTGGTTTACCGGGTATTAAGTAAGGAAGGAGTTGTCAAGCACAGCTAAATAGATAGGTTTTATGAGGAGAGATTAGTTTTAGTTATGGAAAGTTTTAATCAATTGATTTTTAGGAGCGAGGAGAATCATGCTGATTGAAGGAATGAAGGAGGCTATTCTTAGTGCGGTTCAGAAGAAGAAGGACCCATTAGATATTATTGTAGGTCAGGAGGAAGCCAAGGAGAAAATTTTGGCCTCTATCCTGGCCGGCCATCATATTTTAATAGAAGGGCCACCGGGTATCGGCAAGACTACCCTTACGAAACATGTGGCATCAACCTTACCCGCATTGATGTCTGTAAAGGGCTGCCTTTATCACTGCGAGCCGGGGAACCCGGTTTGCCCTATGTGTAGGTTGAAACTAACTAAAGGGGAGAAGATAGAGGGTGAGGAAGTGCCAGGTGTAAAGAGGTTTGTCCGGATCCAGGGGTCTCCAGACCTGACGGCCGAAGATCTCCTGGGCGACATTGATCCTACCCAGGCATTCAAGTATGGTCCCCAGGATTATCGGGCCTTTACCCCAGGAAAACTACTCAAAGGTAATCGAGGGGTAGTGTTCTTTGATGAGTTGAACCGGGTACCGGAAAAGTTACAGAATGCCTTACTCCAGGTACTGGAAGAGGGGAGCGCTACCATTGGTCCGTATGATGTTGATTATCCAGCAAATTTTATCATGATTGCTACCATGAACCCAAGGGAACATGCCGGCGTAGAAGAGCTTTCCGATGTACTCCTGGATCGGTTTGATGTGATTAAGATGGGCTATCCCGAGACACCAGAACGAGAGCGAGACATATTGATGAAATTTGGCCTAAAATTTGATGGGGTGGAACTCCCGGGAAAGATTGTGGATGCTATTGTTAAACTAGTGAGGGCTACCAGGGAAGAACCCTGGGGTAAGGAGCTTGATCAAGGAGCGAGCGTTAGGGCCGGCCTATCTCTCTATGAAAAAGTCCAGACCCTTGCCTTACTGAATGGAAGCAAAAAGGCTGAGGTAGAAGGTATTAGAAAAATGGCTATATCTGCTCTGGGGAGTAGGATAAAACCTTCTCCTGAGTCAAAGTATTATGATGATCCCATAAGTCTTATTGAGGAGATGGTGAAGGGATTATTGCCGGAGGCGAACTAGTATGGAGTTTTCTGGTAGCTTGGTTAATAAGGGATTTACTATAGCTGTTTCTGGAAAAGGTGGAGTTGGTAAAACTGGCTTATCCGCTCTATTGATTAGGTGTTTGTCCAGGAAAGGATATGTATTGGCTATTGATGCCGATCCCGACTCTAATCTCCCTCATGCTCTGGGTATGACGGTGAGAAAGAGTGTGGGTGATATCCGGGAGACCATAATGCATGCCCCGGCCCGTAGCCCAGAGGCGGCTAATAAAGGAGGGGCTTTTCAAACGGCTTTGCACGAGATAGTCGAAGAAGGGGATAACAATATTGATCTCCTCGTTATGGGGCGTCCAGAAGGGGAAGGGTGTTACTGCCCGGTTAATAATATCCTGCGCCAGGTAATAGATGCCAAGGCTAATAGTTATGACTTTACTGTGATTGATTGTGAGGCTGGACTGGAGCATCTTAGCCGTCGTACTACCCGAGATGTTGACTTGATGATAGCGGTTAGTGATGCCACCTGGAATGGACTTTTGACCGCTAAGAGGGTGAAGGATCTGGCTAAAGAATTAGTGGTCAATTTTTCTGAGGTTATGTTGATAGCAAACAAGGTTACCGATGAAACCAGGCCCGGGCTAGAACGTATGGTACAGGAAAATGGCCTTGAAATAACGGCTTATGTCCCATATGATCCCCAGATAGCCCTGGCTGATGCCTTAGGTAAGCCTATCATTGAACTACCAGAGGACTCTCCCGCTTCTATAGCCGTGGTGCAGGTTTGTGAAAAGATCAGCGAGCGAGCCACTCGTTAATAGAGGGAGAGATTATTTAAGGTAATACCCTGGATGCTGACAGCAGAAGGAGTATTTTATAGCAGGAGAAAAGGAGGTGATAGCACGCTATAATAGGGATATATAGAGCTGATGATCGGAAATTCTAGGATGAAAGGAGGGTTTTAATTATGGCTACGGAAGTGAAAACCGAGCTTAAGCCCTGGTACAAGACAAAGTTGCCGCCAGGGAAAGTTTACCAGCTAGAGACAGACTTGGATAAATTGTGGGATGGACTGGAGGATGTAGGGATTGGCCCCAGGTATATCGGAGAAATCCGAAAAGGCTATTGGCATGCGGAACTGGGCGGCCCTAAGCATAATTATAAGAGCTTTCTCTATGCTGAGGTAGTTAACGATCCGAATGAGATAGTTGATGGCCGGGTAGAGGTAATTGGCCCGGAACTGGATGAGATACCACCGGAAACTTCTCTTCCCTTCTCTTTGCATGCCAAGCTCTGGGGACCGGAGCTAACAGAGGATCATGAGGAGTTTGCCGCCCGGGGTATGTTTATGGGGTTGATGTTTATGGAAGGTGTCGGTATGATCGGCGCCCGGGATACCATCTGGACAAGGATAAGTAAGGAAGTAGCCCCCAGGCTGAGTTTTAAAAAGCTGTCCCAGTCTATAAGGGCAAGTGTCCTTACCTCAGCCCCGATTGTTGAGGCGGTAGAAGTAAAATGGGTATTGGGTACTCCCGAGATCGGTGGGGTGAAGACTATAGAGTCAATATTGGAAGAGACTAAGCCGAAATGGGAGGCCCTGATGGCCAAGCATGCGGCTATTGCAGATGAGGATGTAGACCTGTTCTATGGCTGCACCCTCTGCAAGATGATTGCCCCCAACCATGCCTGTATCATCACCCCAGCAATCGTCCCCTACTGTGGGGTTCTAAGCTTTTATACCTGCAAGGCCATTCATGCGATAGACCCCCATGGCTATATCTTTGAACTCCCTAAAGGGGAGACCATTGATCCCATAGCAGGTCGGTTCACAGGGGTAGATGATGCCATTTATGAGAGATCAGACCATAGGCACAAGATCTTTCATCTGCATAGTAGCATCAAATATGTCACCACTAACTGAGGGTGATTCGAGGCGGTAAGCTTCTATATCCCTCAGGTTGATGGGATAGGAATTGCAATAAGGCGCTATATGGGGCAAACCCCCATCGGATTACCCTTCTCTAAGATTGCGGGATTAATGAGCGGAGGGGTACAGAATCATGGCTTTAAAGGGATATCTATATATGGCACGAAGGCACCCAAGTTCCTCCAGGGAGATGGTGGTTGGAACCGGATAGTGTGGATGCCCAAAGACCTGAAGGTAGAGATTGCCGATGCCATTCCCGAAGAAGTCTACGATAAGATCGCTACCGAGGAGGATTGTATCACTCCTAAGGACTTAGAGAATTTCCTCCGGGAAAAAAAACACCCGGTGGTAGAGAAGCGTTGGAAGGATGGTAAACCAGCCCCCGTAAAGATCCCTTTACCTGGGCACGACTGGCCAGATGAGACCAGGGAAATTCCCAAATAATATGCAGAGAAAGGGAGGGCTTGTTCCTCCCTTTCTCACCCTGCATCAATTTTAATTTTTGTAATTAATCAGCCACCAGGGACGCTAAGTTTTCCCAAGTATCTGAGACTAAGACTAAGAGATTTATAGAGAGTGGGAGACTATAATCTCTCTTTATAGGGGTCTGGGATTCAAGGGTAGAATCGCTAGAACCCTTAGCCCCTAGAATCCTCTGCCTAAGTCTCCTAATCTCTTAGTCTCTAATAGAATTCCTTCGTGTTACTTCGTGGCTGAACAGTTACTAGAGTGACCGTCATTAGTCATTAGGTTAAATCGTTGTAGCCTTGCATTTGCCATTGACCAATGACGCCGCCTATAATTCTTGGTTAGCTTATAAACCCTTTTTTGCGGAGGATATTTTGCTTAGGGATGAACTTCTTAATAATTTAATCTATGGATGTGAGGAGGGAAGAAATCGTCTGTTTCACCAATTCCAAATGCCGGAATCAGTGAAAGAGGCATTCCTTAGTAGCCTCTCTAGTGGGCATCATTTACTTATTCTTGGCCCCCCGGGCTGTGGTAAAACAGCCTTAGCCAATAATATTAGCCTTATTCTGGATGATATAGAAATAGTTGAAGGTTGTCCTTTAAACTGCTCACCGCAAAACCCTTCCTGCCCCTGGTGCTTAGACGCTAGGGTGCAAGAGAATGGTCATAAAAAACAGACTTTACCGGGGGTAGGGCGTGTGAAAAGGATACAGGGCGGAGGGGATCTGGTTCCTGAAGACCTTATTGGCGCCTTTGACCCCGAGGCCGCTTTAATCCATGGTATCCATTCTTTGCAAAGCTTTATGCCTGGTAAACTCCTTCGGGCTAATCGTGGCATCCTTCTGGTTGATATGATTGACCGGATGCCAGAGAGGGTATTGAATACCCTCCTATTCGCCCTGGAGAGTGGAAATATTACCATTGGCGCTTATGAAGAGAGGATAGCGCTAGACATCCTGGTGATAGCTACCGGTAGCCAACGGGTATTAGAGACTCTGCCCCTAGGAGTACTGGAATGTTTTGATACTATTTATCTGAACTATGTTGAGGATCGGACGGACGAGAGGCAGTTGGTAGTATCCAACCTAGAGCGGATATATCCGGATAAAGTGCCGGTATCAGAGGTTACCATTGATAAGTCTATAGATATAACCAGGGATACCAGAACTCACAGTGAAGTAGAACGGGGTGTAAGTACCCGGGGGATGCTCCGGTATGGCGAATTAGTATCCTCTCTCCAGGAAATAGATTACGGAGATGAGGACAAGGTCATCCGGGCAGGGGCTTATTGTACTCTTCCTCACCGGCTTCAATTGGCTCCCTATTCTGATAACCCGGGCAAGAGAGATCAGATTATTGAGGAGGTACTGGATAAGGCTTTAGGTGTTTTGGTAGAGGAGGAAAAGATCAGCTTTTCCAAAGATGATATGCTTGCCCTGGTGGAAGAGATTGTGCGGGAAGATAAGTTTAGACAACCTCTTAAGTACGGGGCCTTTGATCTACTCTTGAAGAGGATAGAACGATTCCCGGAATCTAAGCTGGCACAACTGGTAAGGGAGATGAGGGTCCGTATCCGGGAGCTTTACCCAGAGCGATTTGGAGGAGACCTCATTACGGATGAGTTACTGTATGAGATTGAAGAGGTGCGCAAGAGGGATGCCCGGATAGCCAAGTTGAAGCAGGAAATGGAAGCCGCTGCCCTTAAGGAAACTATCAGCTACCTGGAACGGGAAAAGATACTGGAGAGGGGTAGCACCGGTTGGGAGCTCAGTAGACGCGGGGTTACCTTCCTCCTGGAGCGATTGAGCCCTACGGTAGAAGCCAGCTATCTTTATGGTTATGGTAAGCATAGTACCGGCAAGAAACTAAGTACCGGTGAAGGGCGGGAGGTTGGCACCAGACGCTTTCGGTTTGGGGACCGCTACCGAGACGTATCTTTCAAAGATACGATCCGGGAGACTATCAGAAATCGAAGACAGGAGGTGACCAAAGACGATATCATGGTCACCACCAAAGATATCCGGGCCAAGATTGATTTCATTCTGGTGGTTGATTTATCAGGGACCATGCGGCAGTTGGAGAAATTATGGCATGCCAAGGAGAGTGCTATTGCCCTTTCGTTAGCGGCTGCCCAATATGGTGACCGAGTGGGGGTAATAGGTTTTTCTAACCTCGCTGATGTAGTGGTGGATATCACTGGTAGTCCTCAGAGGTTGAGCCGTCGAGTAATAGACCTGGAGTTGCATGAAAATGCCTTTACCAATATTGGCTTTGGTATCTTGAAGGCTACGCAGTTATTCGGTCGCCATCGCCGGGGTCGTGCCAGTCAACAGATGATCCTTATCTCTGATGGTGATGCAACTGCACCCCATCCCTCCCCCCAAAGATATGCCTTGCGGCAGGCAATTATGGCAGCAAAAAAAGGTATAACTATCTCTTGTGTTTGTATCAATGAGGAATCAACTGACCCAGAGTTAATGAGGAGGATAGCTAGAATAGGGAAGGGTAGAATCTATTTTATTGGGCCGGAAGGCATGACCACGGCCCTCCTGGAAGAGAGGTTTACCGCTGCTTCATCATGAGAGGTAGCGAATAATTTAATAGCAGGGGAATTTTCAACTTTGAGATTGCTTTGCTCGCAAAGACAAGATAAGACTCTCAATGTCGTTGCGAGGCTTGTCCCGAGCCGAAGTCCCGAGTGAAACGAGGGAGCAAGCGAGGGAACTCGACGAAGCAATCTAAATTTGAATGGAGGTGTGTGAGAAATGGCTGAAGCAACACTCTGTAAGGTATGTAACAAAAATGAAATGGCGTTTAATTGTAACGAATGTGGGATCCCTTTGTGTGATATCTGCAAAAAGGAGGTTACGCTAGAGGAACAAACCCCGGGTGCTAAGGTAAAGGGCGATGTTACTATGTCAACCCTAAGGCCCGCCAAACGCAAGCTCAAGGTATGTCCTAAATGCATGGCTGAGGCGGATTTCTTCTAAAACTCCATTTCTGACCCAATGCCTTCGCTGGGTTGGAGCCCAATAAAGGGTCAGGATTTGACTCTTTCCTTTCCCTGAGGTTATCTACAGCAGAATAATACTAATACCTAAGGTAATTATATTCTTAACGAGAAAAAGAGAAGGAGGGGTCCAATGGGAGATAAAAAGACAAAGACTGTTCTGGGTAGTAGTGAAGTAGATATTACTAAGGTCTGTCGGGATATTCGGGGGGTAGAGGATATAGTCCTCTGGGCAGTTGAGAATGATTGGATGGAGAACCGATTCCAACAGTTTGATACGCGGATATTCCCTTTTACGGATCAGGCTGATGTTTCTGAGTGGGATAGTCACCTTTTAGATAGGTATACCCCCTTATATTGCAATACCGTAGAGACCTGTACCGATTGCCCCTTAGGGCCATGTAACCTCAGCTCTGGTAAAGGAGTCTGTGGATTAGAATTCGAGGGGTACCAGGCCCGCCTCAGTCTCCGCAAGGCATGTCGGGGTTGTTCGACCCAGATGGTCCATTCGCGAGAGCTATTGGACTATGCTATTAAGGTGTTCGGTAGAGAGAAAGAGGTTTCCTGGGGTGCGCATCATGATGCCTCAGACCTAAGCCACATTGGCCTTTTTACCTGCATACCCATGGGTGGACAGAACCTGGCTGATTTGGATAGGGCCCTGGCTTATGCAGAAGCCCAACTAGTTAAACTCTCCTCTGCTAGCTTTACTGGTACCGATGCCATTGAGCTGGAGGGGATGGTTTTTCATGCCGGCTCCATGCTCATGATCGGAAAAGATGTTATCGAGTTAATAAAGATGAGCCTTTTTGGCCTGACCAACGCCTCTGACCATGAGGTATCAGAGATGATTGACTGGCCAGAGGTAAACGTAGTAGGCGGTCTGGGGAATGTAGAGCCCGGAAAGCCAGTGATTACTTTTATGGGGGACACCTTCCTCCTGGCTTACCTGGTAGCTAATCAACTGAAGGAGAAAGGGCTGACCGAAAAGGTTGAGGTATGCGGTATTGGACCAGCAGGAGATGATCTGGCCCGTTTTTATGAGAGGGTCCGCCCATTGGCCCCTATGACCAAGGCCAGGAAGATATTACGCTACGGTATATCTGATGTGTTGGTAGGGGGCAGTTCTTGTATGAATCTGGATATTCTGGAGGATACCAAACGGGTAGGGACCCGGGTTATATGGGTCAGCCGGGATAAGAATATCGGGTTGCCGGATCGGACTGATAGCTTTGTGGATGATATTGTGAAGGATTTAGTGGCTGGTGCTCCAGGGGCCTGGATAAGGTTGCCGGAGAAGGCAGCGGAGGTAGCCCTCAAGGTTCTCCAGCAAGTCAAACGGAAAGGAGATTATCGGCTATCTGAAGAGAAGGCCAAGGCCGAGGCCAAGAAATGCCGGGAAGATTGTGATCTTTGCTTCAGTAACTGCCCCAATAGCCTTCTGTTGAGTAAGGCAGTCCAGCAGGTGGCTAAGGAGGGTATTAAGGCCCTGGCGGAAGTAGAGAAGGGGTGTTTTGGATGTGGGGCCTGTGTCAAAATCTGCCCAGAAAATATCCCGTTGTTGGACTTAATCGTAGCCTCCATGGAGAAACGAGCACCGGGGGATAAGTTTAAGCTCCGGCCGGGTCGGGGGCCTTTACCAAGGGTAGAAACCTCCTCCTGGGCCTTTAGCTCCATGTGGGGTAATACTCCAGGTATTTGTCACCTTTTAGGGTGCGGTGATGCCAAGCATGAAGAAGACCTTGGCTGGATAGCTTATGAATTGACCGCGCGTAATTTTATTACCTTTGTCGCTGGCTGTGCCGCTGGAGAGGTAGCCCGTCACTTTAATGAAAAGACCAAGAAATATATCTTTGACGAGTTTGGCGCCGAGGCTAATCTAAGGAATCTTATCAACACTGGAGATTGTGCTGCCTGTGTTCATATTTTGGATCAGGCTATGAAATGGCCCCGGACGGGTGCAGGCGCTTCTCATTATGGTAACTTTGCTGAGACGGCGGATATATATGGTAACCTTGTCTCACCTCCTTTGTTGGTGTGGGGTGCGCTGCCAGATAGGATGTATCCTATTGTAGCAGCCTGGGCCAGGGGTGGTTGCCCAGTAGTAGTTGGTCCAGAGTCAGCCTTTGACTGGCATCGCTTTTTGCCCGGAAATAAATGGGACTGGAAGCGGTGGTGGTATTACGATAGCTGGACCAGGAAAAAGCGACCCGTTGAACCAGCACCTAAGCATATGATTATCCCGGTAGAGACCCGCGAAGAGGCGGTTACAGCTGTAACCATCATGTGCCAGCGGCCAGTAGCTATTAGGGATTTTCGCTTAATTGGGTTGGAGACCTATGTAGAGTTTTCTCTGGCAGCCTTTGGTGAGTGGCCAGATGATTGGCCTCTCTTTGTCCGTTCCTCATGGGAACTCCCGGTACGTTATAAGGCCAAGATGCTTAGGGAGCTAGCAGACAAGCATGGCTGGGAAGTAGAGCGGCTAAACTTAAAGCGGGCTAAGCATCCCGATGGACGACTGGTAGATATGGAGACCATGCAGAATGAGTTTAGTTGTATGGGAGGGGTCTATCCCACCAGAGTTCCCAGGATGTTCCCCGATCCAGAGATCAGGAACTATAAGACTTCTTATGAGATAGGAGTCAAGGAGAAGAAGAGCTGAGCATATGGCTGTCAGGGGTCAGAGATCAGGAGCCAGCCGTTTCCCGAGCCCTGACCCCCAAGCCCGGAAATTCTGCGAATATCCGCGAAAACATGTATCCGGATTAATTTAAATGAATAGCTAAAGGGGGAGGAAATATGAGCGCTAAACGACCGTCTGAATTGGCTACCTGCCTTAAAAGCAAAAAGAGGGCCTTACTCCTGACCGGGGCGTTGTGTAATGAACTCAATTTCGATGGTAAGTCATTACTGGATTATGCCGCTGAGATCGCTAAGAAGCTAAAATTGCCGGTAGCAGCTACGGCCAATACCGCCAAGGGCTTGAAAGAGCGGGGAGTGGAAAAGGTAGCAAAAAAGTATGCTGCCGAAATAGTTGATTTTATCCGAGGACCAGAATGGAAAGAACCCATCACGACTGAGAAGCCGGAATTGCTTATATTTTTAGGCTATAGTCCCAAAGTTGCGCGGGGGCTAACTTCGGGAGTCAAGGGTGCTGAGACTGTTGCCTTAGGTAATGTGTATATAAAGGAAGCTAATTACTCTTTAGGCGATGCTTCATTAAAACAGTATCAACAAAACCTTGAACAGTTGATAAAAGCGTTATAAGAGACTCAAAACGTAAAGTGTAAAGGGCAAAGCTAAGGTAATTATTCCTTAGCTTTGCACTTTTAGCTTTGAGTTTTACGCTCCCTTGGCGTCTTTGGGTCTTAGTGGCCAGAGAACGGTTAGATGGGTAAACGATCACAACTGAGCATAGAAGGGGTTGATGGGATATGGCAAAGGATAGGCCTGATAGGGTTAAAGAAGGGGACTTTAGGGAATGGTATTTCCCGGTGGAAGAAATAGTGGGTTGGACCAAGCAATTCTTACAGGATGTTGGTTATGAAATCCTTCCAGAAACCTATATCGGTTTTGCTAAACCAGATTTTCATGCCAAAAGGGTCGAGGGCGATAAGACTTACGAGATTGTCGGGATAGGGTGTCAACACTTTGATGTGGCCCTGGAAGGGCTAACAAAGTTAGCCGCTATCAGATCAGTCCGGGGGGATAAGATTGACTATACGATTGTAGTACCGCCGGTTAACGAATTCTTGATGTTGGAATTCTTTCGGACCGAGAAAGGTTGGAAGTATTTTGAGATCAAGAGAAACAAGTTTATGGTTTGGTTTGCTAACCCAGATGAAGAATATGTCTGGTGTCTGGTAGGTGAACCTTTAGATAAGACATGCAAAGAGTATTTTGCATTAGGAAAGCAATCCCTGGATGGTGTTTTGGCTATGCAGCTTTCCAAGGAGCTTTGGGAAGAGGAAGAATATTAAGGTGCTATGTCCTATAAAAATCTTGTTTGTACCGGTTGTAGCTGTCTATGTGATGATATTGGAGTTGAGCAGGAAGGAGATGTTATCACCCGGGTAGAAAATGCCTGCAGGAAAGGGGCAGCTTTTATTTATGCCCATAATATAAACGAAAGACGTAATCCACCCTGCCTGGTAAAGGGAGAGAGAGGAGACTTAACAGAAGCCCTTGATACCGCCACCCAATTGCTCCGACAGGCAAAAAAACCCCTTATCTTTGGCCTGGATAATTCTACCCTGGAAGCCCAGGCCAGGGCTATTGAACTTTCCCGTACCCTGGGAGCCACAATAGATGACTGCTCCTCTTTCTGTCAGGGCACGGTAGTAGAGAATATCCTTACGGGAACTTTACCCTCTTGCTCTTTTCCCCAGCTAAAAGAGGCTGATTTGCTCGTCTATTGGGGTTCCAATCCTTACCACTCTCACCCAAGACACATATCTCGGTTTGCTTATTATCCCTTTGAGCGGGCTAAACCCGCCGGGCTTAGTTGTGTTGATGTAAGGGATACCGAGCTTAGCCGGCGCTGTAGACATGCCTTTAGACTGTTGCCTGGTGAGGATAGAGATTTTATAATCTCCATTTTGACGGTCATAAAAGAGGACTCAGGAAGAGAAGATGCCCGGGCCTTCGTGGAGCTCCTAAAAAAGTCCCAGTTTCCGATTATATTCGTGGGTTTAGGGTTAACCTATGCTTTAGATGGAGATTTTTCTCTCTTCCAGCAACTGATTGAGACCATAAAGAACATTCTAGGTATAGGCCTGGCAGTCATTCCTATGGCCTGCCATACTAATATGAGGGGTTTGAACCATTTATTATATCAGCAGACCGGCCATGTTAACAAAATATCTTTTGCTAATGGCATATCTCATGGTCCTCAGTTTTCTTTCTTAGAACAGGTACGCAACCAGGAGGCTGATTGTATCCTGATTGTAGGAACAGACCCATACTCCAGCTTACCTGCTTCCTTAGCAAAAAATTTGAACCGGGGGATATCACTGATAACTCTTGACCCATATATAACCCCCACGAGTATGCATTCTACCGTAGTATTCGGGGGCGCTATCTCGGGCATAGAAGCTGGGGGGAGAGTAGTGCGTATGGATGGGACTGAGGTGACCTTAAGTCCTATAAAAGAGACCGATCGTCCTAGCGATGAAGAAATTATTAGCCGGCTGCTGGAGGGAGTATGAAAATCAAACTGGTGATTGTCACTTACCGGGATGCTTACCAATGGGCAATAAGGCAAACAGAGGGTAGTGAAGCTAATTACCAGGAGCTGTCAAGCCAGATAAGTATGGCACCAACTGATTTAGAGACACTGGCTATATCGGAAGGTGATATGATCAGGCTTAGTGATTCTATGGGTGCCATAGTAATGAAGGTAAAGGCAGATGCCAACTGCCCCCCAGGGGTTGGTTTCGTGCCAGTGAGTTCTTATATCAATAAATTGACGGAATATGATCCCGTAAAGGCACAATTACCTAATTTTAAACGAATAGAAGTCATAGCAGAAGTGGTGGAAGCATGACTCAGGAGAGAATTAATCCTCTACAAATATATCAATTGCTCCCGTGTACAGACTGTAAGGCATGTGGTTGTGAGACCTGTTTGGCCTTTGCCTTTGAACTCATCAGCCGAGAAAAGACCCTGGCGGACTGTCCGGATTTACAAAAAGAAGAGTTTAGCAGTTCTATGGAACTGCTGAAGGAATATTTTGGCGAAGAGCTAGAGGAAGCAGATATAGCAGAAAGTGGCCACCTTATTAAGCAAGAAAAATGTGTGGGATGCGGTGACTGTATTATGGTTTGCAGCCTGGGGAGAAGGAGCCGCGTCCGGCCCAGAGGTGAAATGCCCGCCTTTACTGAAAGCGTGTCAGTTCTTCAGGTAATTGATGGTATTATTCATGTGGTTAATCCATACCGTTGCAAGAGAAAGGCTGACCCACCAGAATACTGCAGGGCATGTGCGATGAGGTGTCCCTTTGGGGCCCTGGAATTGGTCCGATAGACGAGGAAGGGAGGAATAATCCATTATGACAACAGTTGAAGATGCCGATAAAAGGGTAACTGTTCGAGACATTAATAAAAGCTTTGTCCAAAAAGGAATCTTCATCACACTACCCTTAGCTGAGAATTTTATAGTAAAGGGAATGGATATTTTGGAAAAGCAGCACTACCCCGGGGGGATCAAACTATTGCTCAGGGTTAAATTTGTTGATGATAAAGAGATCGAGCACTCCGATCTGTTTTATTGTGAAGGGAGAATGGAAAAGGAAAAGAGGCCCGCACCTCCACCTGCCGCACCCCTCAAACTAAATCTGCTCCCTACTCGTTCCCAGGGTACTTTCACTGATGAACAAGAGGCAAGGGATTATATTAAGATGGCTATCACCCACCTCCTGCAAGAAAAGGGTTATTCGCCAGGAGAAAGCACTGATGCAGACCTTTATTTTGAGCAGGAAGGAAAGGGTTTTCTTGTTAACCTGGAGGTCAAATGTGATGAAAAGGCGGAAGAGAGGGCTAAAAGATTGGTTGAATTACGCAGGAAGAAAGGTAGTACTCACGATTATGCTATTGTGATACCTGCCTTCCAGGAGAGTTTGGGTATCCCCTTAAGGCTCCAGGAGCGCTGGATTGCCCGGCTTCAGGATTATTTATCTGTGCAACGCATCGGGGTATTTGCGGTAGATAATATTGACCCTAACCGGATCTATCCCTTCACTATTTATCCTAAGGCTAGAGGGGTGATGCAATATTTTGTCCGTATGAGTTCCCAATGGTCCCTGGTCCGCTCCCGCTATGTGCAGGACCGGGTGAAAAAAGAAACAACTTAAAATAGTTATAACCATAAAGGCACTAAGGCACAAAAGAGTCAATAGTAATGCAGTTCACGGGGTTCAGGAAAAGACTTTAATTTTTGAATAGTTATCGATCTTTAGAGATTGTGCGAAGGACTCATAGCCCGAGAAAAGCTTGCCTAACCACTGATCCCTGACCCCTGTGAACTGTTACCCATGATATTTTTCTTTGTGTTTTAGTGCCTTTGTAGTTTTTACCCAAAGATCATGAAACTCAAGAGGTTATTTTCTGCGAACTGCCTCTATCTATACGCCTTTCCCCTTTCTGGGGATATGCCTCTTATAAAACCAAAGCTCGATGTTCAGGTATATCAATTAAGAAATATTTCTGAATCGCCTTGCTTCAATTTATTAGAGATAGCCGATGAATTGATTTGCCAATCCCGGTTTGGCCGGGGAGAGATGATCTGGATAGCGGTACACCAATCTCACATAGCAGCCTATTGTTGGGTCGCCTTCTCCGAGGCAGAAGTAGGAGAGATTGATAAGGTTATTAAAGTTAAGCATGAAGAGTTTTATCTCTATGATGCGTTTACTTTACCAGACTACCGGGGTAAGAACCTTTATCCCTATATCTTGACCTATGTTTGTCAATATGGTAAAGAGAAAGGCTATACCCGGGCTTTGATCTTTGTCCTGCGCGAAAATATCCCTTCTCAATGCGGCATAGAGAAAGCTGGGTTTAAACGATTCCAGGTGATAAAATATAGCAGAATATGTGGGATACCTTTTTACCGACAGAGTCCTATTGAAGAAGGACATGAGGGAGTCATATTTCTCCCCAGAAGATAAAGCCCTATCCTGAGCTAAGGCATTGCTACGCAATAACTTGATCAAGTTAAATGTGTAAGACAAGGAGATAAGGGGATAAAGAAGATGTTGGAGATAAAAAGAATTATATATAAATCTCCCTATCCCCACCATCCCCATATCTCCTCTTCTTTGATCAAGTTATTTTGTGACAGATTCTAAGGGCATAGGAATTTGCTTTTTGGACTAAATAGCCACACCCAAATAGTTACCTGGTAAAATGAAGTTGATAATAGAAGAGTTGAGGGGATGGACCGAGTTTATCCAGATGCAAGAGCCCTGGAATCAACTCTTGAGCCGCTCCCATGCCCCTAAGATATTCTTCTGCTGGGAATGGTACTACCTATGGTTAAAGCACTTCTGGTATACCAAAGATTTCCACTTTCTCCTTGTGAGAGACGAGTCGAGAGGGTTGAGAGGGATAGTACCGCTGATTATGAAACAGAGTCGGGATGGGGTAGTGGTAGAGTTTATAGGAGACACAAATACCTGGGACTATAGGGACGCGATAATTGATCAGGCCATGATAGAGCCGGTTCTGGTCTCCATATTAAATTATCTTAAAGAGAAGATCAAAGGGGAGGGGACTATAGAATTATCCGGGCTACCGGAAGATTCACTAACAAAGACCTGGATTGTCAAACCAGCAGAAAAATTTGGTTTTGAAGTACGACTGTTGCCAGAAGATACTTGCCCGATACTATCTTTACCTACTAGCTGGGAAGAGTATCTGCAGCTCTTAAAAAAGAAGGATCGGCATGAATTAGAGAGAAAGACCAGAAAGATCAACCGCGAGGCCCAGGTAGACCTGCTTAGGATAAAAGATGCTAACAAAATTAGGGAAGGGATAGAAGATTTCTTTATCCTGCATCGGGCAAGTCGGGAAGAGAAGGCTGGTTTTATGGGTGGTGAAATGAGCTCCTATTTTTTAAGCCTGGCAGAATTATTCGCCCAGCGGGGTTGGCTAAACCTCTCCTTCTTAACCGCTAATGGCAAGAAGATTGCTGGTATAATAGGTTTTGAATACCTTGATACTTTATATATATATAACTCTGGATACGAACCCCGTTACTCTCCCTGGAGTCCCGGCATTGTCCTTATAGGGTTAATAGTTAAGGACTGTATTGAGAAGGGTTTCAAGCGAGTGGACTTTCTTCGGGGGAATGAGTCATACAAATATAAGTTTGGGGCAGTAGATAATACGGTCTATAAACTGATTTTACGGATTTAAGTGGGATAGGAATTTCTTTTTTGCTGGATCAGGAGACCCAGTACTACCCGCGGATAGGATCGCGGTCTTCTGACCCGACCCCTAATTCAATGGGAATAGGAAAATGGTAGGCCTCAACCGGGTGGCAATGATAAGTGTCCATAGCTGTCCCTTAGCCCCTTTAGGGGGCCAGGATACAGGCGGTATGAATGTCTATATAAAAGAGCTGGCTAACGAATTGGGCCGCCGAGAGATTATGGTAGATATCTTTACCCGGCTCCAGAGACATGATCTGCCCCAGGTAGTTTCTTTCGGGTCAAAAGCACGGGTGATACACATTAAGGCGGGGCTATCGCAGCCATACAATAAGAATCTGCTCTGGTATTTTTTACCGGAATTTATCAACCAGGTAAAAGAATTTGCCAGAAAAGAAAGGATCAGATACGATCTTTTGCATGCCCATTATTGGCTCTCTGGGGGGGTGGCGAAAGAGCTGCAAAAGGATTGGGAAGTCCCGGTAATTCAAAGGTTCCATACCCTGGGTTACCTGAAGAATATGGCTATGGATAATGGTGGAAATAGAGAGCACCCTTTACGCCTCAGGCTGGAGAAGGTCCTTATGAGCCATGTTGACCAGTTGGAAGCGGCCACTCAGCAAGGCAAGAGTGATATGATAAAGTTTTATGAGGCTGTCCCGGATAAGGTAGAAGTTATCCCATGCGGCGTTAACCCGTCTATTTTCCGACCAATACCTAAACATAAGGCCAGGGCCTTCCTGGGCCTAAATGAAGCAAAAATAGTCCTTTTTGTTGGTAGGATTGATCCTATAAAAGGCCTGGAAACCTTAGTAAAGGCCATATCTATTCTGCGCAGTACACCGGGGTTAAAACTTATTATAATAGGCGGCAGTGATAATTCTGATAGCGAAGATAACCAGGAACTGCAGCGGATAAAGGCCCTGGTAAGAAAACTTGATATATCTACGAAAGTCTCCTTCTTGCCTGGCCAGAGGCAAGAGGTCTTAACTTATTATTATTCTGCAGCGGATGTCTTAGCTATCCCTTCCCGGTATGAGTCTTTCGGGATGGTTGCTTTAGAAGCTATGGCATGTGGGACTCCTATCGTTGCATCTAACGTGGGTGGGCTTTCTTTCACTATACCTGACAATAAAGCTGGTTTCCTTGTACCAGTCGGGGATGGTGGAAGCTTAGCCGAAAAGCTGGACCTGCTCTTATCCGACAAAGAATTAAATTTCCGGCTGGGGCAAAATGGGATGGCCTGGGCAAAGAATTTCCAATGGTCAAAAGTTGCCGATCAAGAAATCCTCTTATATAACAAAGTTATTGCCAATTTTAATAACCGCTATGGAAAAAATAGGGAAAATACTGGTTATTTCCGCTCATCCTGACGACCCGGAGCTGTCCTGTGGCGGCTCTATAGCTAAATGGACAGCCGAGGGTAAAGAAGTAATCTATATTATCTGTACAGACGGTAATAAAGGGAGTAAGGACTTAGAGATGAACCCTTATCAATTGGCTGCCTTGCGGGAACGGGAGCAAGAGGCCGCTGCCCAGTTGTTAGGTGTTCAACGGGTCATATTCTTACGCCATCACGATGGGGAGCTAGAAGTTAACTCTATCTTGAAGGTAGAGCTGGCACTACTCATACGCTATATTAAACCCGACCTGGTTATTACCCATGACCCCTGGCGGCCCTACCTTATCCACCCCGACCATAGGGCCGTTGGGATAGCTGTTACTGATGCCATAGTAGCCGCAAGGGATCATCTATTCTTTCCGGCGTTTTTAGCTATCGGCCTGGATGCCCACCGGCCCAAGTCAATCTATTATACTTTTCCAGAAAAACCTGATATTATTGTTGATATTACGGAATTTATAGAGATCAAGTTGCGGGCTATTGCCCAACATAGCACCCAGATCGAGACTATCCCGGACTGGCAAGAACGCATAAAACAGATGGGGGCTAGGTTTGGAGAAAAAGAATGCCTTGCTTATGCCGAGATATTCAAGCAAGTCGAGTTATAAGCCTGCATCAAAACAACTAATATTATCAAATAGGAGGTGATGTATGAAGCTTCGATTAATAGAGCCTGCTAATAAAGATTATCTTTTTCATCACAACAGAGATACCATTAAATCCTTTTGGTTCCCCCGTCTCAGCCTGGTATCAGTTGCCGCCCTGACCCCGCCGGATGTGCAAGTCTCTCTCATAGACGAAAATATAGAAGATATTGACTCTGGGGCAGAAGTAGATGTAATAGGGTTGACAGCTATGACGATGCAGGCCCCCAGGGCCTATGCTATTGCCGATGAATATCGTGCCCGGGGGGTAAAGGTAATTATGGGTGGTATCCACGCCTCCCTCCTACCCCAGGAGGCTAAGCAACATGTAGATTCTGTCATAATAGGTGAGGCGGAAGGGGTTTGGGCAAGCGCCATAGAAGACCTTCGATCCGGTACCCTAAAGCCTTTCTATCAGGCACAAAAACCATCCCTGAAGGGCCTACCACAGCCCCGGCGGGACCTTTTTAA
>Ga0156295_1251_pt1 | contig 25164 bp, 22 predicted proteins | sample RifCSPlowO2_12_FD_107943 | JGI IMG/M metagenome (GOLD analysis project Ga0156295, IMG submission 107943) | Nitrospinae bacterium RIFCSPLOWO2_12_FULL_45_22 | reverse complement strand
AATGAGGTGATTATCTTTTTTTATAAAGATGTTGCTGGTAGCGCCTTCGGTTATTTGCCCTCGTTCATTCATAAAAATAATATCAGCAAAGCCATTGTTTATAGCTTTCTGATACATTTCATTATAAAGGTGTCTATTGGTGGTTTTATGGTAGAGAAATTTATTATTGGAGTCAGTTCTCAGGTTAGACAGGATAATAACGGCAGAATTCGACTTTAAATCCTCATCAATTGCCATATTTTCAGAAGATGCCTCACCATAGCGGTTCAGCTTTAGCCTAACTTTATACCTCTTGCCTTTTACGAAGGACTGGCTGTTTTCCCTAAGACCAGAGATAAGGCTATTTATGTCACAAGGATAATCGAAATATTTCGCTGATTGGCTTATCCTATTTATATGTTTTTCCAGTAAGCGATAACCATTATCCCACAAGATGGTCTCTATTAATTCAAACTCTTCCTGGGGAGCAGTTAAAAATTGTGCCTTTAATTCACACTCGGCATATTCATCCCCCGGAATCGAGTCATAAACAATCCCGCTCCCAATACCCATTCTACCCTTATTTTCATCAATTACCAGGGTCCGGATGGCCACATTGAATGTGGCTTCTTTTGCCGGCGAAAAATAGCCAATCGCTCCAGTATAAATGCCCCTCCTGTGAGGTTCTAGTTCATGGATAATCTGCATGGAGCTAATCTTAGGGGCGCCAGTAACGGAACCAGAGGGGAAAATACTCTTGAATATGGCATAATAACTTAATCCTTCCTGAGCCTTCCCTTCAATGGTGGATGTCATTTGAAATAATGTCTGATATTTTTCTACGGAAAAAAGTTCCCTGACTTTTACTGAACCAACTTCGGCTACTCTTCCCAAATCGTTCCTTAGTAAATCTACAATCATCAGATTTTCCGCTCTATTTTTCTCATCTGTTCTCAACCAATCCTGTAACAGCAGGTCTTCCTCACAGGTTCTTCCTCTCTTTACCGTCCCCTTCATCGGTCTGGTTATTATTTTGTTGTCCTTTAGTCGGAAGAATAATTCAGGAGAGAAGCACAAGATATTTTTACCATTAGAGTTTATAAAGGCGCCATAAGATATCCTTTGCTTCTTTTTTAAGGTCTCATATAAAGCCAGGGCTGAGCCCTGGAAATCAAAGTTATATTTAGCGGTAAAATTTACCTGATAGGTATCTCCGGCAAGGATGTAGTTTTTTATATCGGCTATTTTCCGGTAATAATCTTGCCTTGAAATATTGAGCCGGATATTGCTTAATTCGTATTCGTGCAACAAAAAATTATCATCTGAGCTGGGGTTAAGAACCTCTAGACAAGAATTTTCCCAAGTACCAGTTAAATGGTTAAAGATTATTGGCTCATGATAAACGCCAAACCAGGCTATGGGATGACTAGAAGTTGTAGTTTCGGCAATCTGTTCAAAATGATAGCCACATTCATAGCCAAAATACCCGGCCAGATAATAGTCCTGGGTTAAATACTGTTCGATTCTAGCAAACAGATCAGGCGCCTCATCTGCGGAATATACTTGAAGGGTTTCGAGGGGATCAATAAATAAGAAAGTCCTATAGTTTTCCTTATCATACCTAGAAGTTTCTAAAAGGACAAAGTTTTCTTTCTTGTTTAACAACTGATAATATTCAGCGGGAAAATCGTTATGCATGTCTTCCCTCCCATGCCTATCTCAGCTAATGGGTAAATTGGCTTGGATGTATATGGGGGTGAGCCGATAGTTTGCTATTGTTATCAGGATTATCAAAGTCTACCAGCCACACTTTATCTCCAATAATCCTGCCGGTTTCATCCTGGTATTCAACATCAATCCCCTCGGTAAGCATTTTGTGGAACCGGTGATTGTTTGCAGCCAGTAGGGGCGATTCATGGATCGCTCTTGTTAATTTCCGGTAGGCATCTTCTATTGCTTCCCCAGGAATGTCAGGATTGATTTTGATCAGTGCAGAATGGAGTCTGTTTTCAAGGATAACATCGCTGTAACTTGCCCGCTCTTGTAAAGGGGAGATCACCTCGCCCCTACCCGGCGAAATGTCAGGGCCGAAAAGAACGGAATATCTCAGTTCCTTGAACCACTCAATGGTTGCTTGTTCTATTTCTGATTCGGTTATATTGTTTCTGTTCATTTTATCATTGATTAGCTGTCATTCCTGCCCCGCATCAGTGTGCGGGATTCCAGCAAGAATCCAGTTTTTTCTTTGATTTTTTCTTTTTGTTTTAGTATCATAAAAACATGAAAAAGAAGTCATTGAAAGAAACAAACCCGTATTTGAAAGACTCTAAAAAATACGAGGCTTCATTAGTTACAAATGTTATAACCTCTTCTGCAGTTGAAGGTATTCGTATAACGCCCTCTCAACTCCTCAAAAAGAACCTTAAATCTAAACGGACTTAGATTTGATAGACCTCTCAATGATTTTCTCAAAAAGTATTTCCATTGGTTTATAGTCCCTGCTCAAGCCTCTGTTGATTGCGGTAAAATACTCCTTCTTTTTTCTGTGTGTAATATCTTTAAAGTTCAGCATCGGCAAGCCTGCCTGAAATGCCATAATGGTCGAGAGTATTCTTGCAACCCTGCCATTGCCTTCACGGAATGGATGAATAAGGACAAGTTCAACATGAACCTCTGCCAGCGCCTGAATAACTCGCTCTAACGATTTGAAATTGCAGGGTGTATGCTTGTGGAGATGACCTTTTTCAAATTCTGCCATTAAAAATGGAATCTGCTTTGCAGCAGCAAAAGGAAAATCCCCTTTGCTCACATTAACCTGCCTGTATTCACCTGCCCACTCATAAATTTCACCAAGCCAGACTTTATGCATTGTTCTAATGTCCGCTGCCGTAAAACAGTGGTGCTCATCGTATATTCCGAGAAGATTATCTATAGCGGTTTTAAGGGCAACCGATTCAACCTCGTCCATGTCCTTTTTGCTCTTTATGCCGAGCTTGTTCTTGAGGACGCGGCCATGTGAGCCCGGCTCAAACTGGGCTTCGGGGAGAGAGGATGTATCGTAGCGATAAGAGTTTTTCATTTTCAATGAATATTCTTCCGATTTAAATAATCGACGGTTTCCTTTAGTTTTTCATAAGATATTTTAGGTATCGAAGAACCGATTCTCTCAAAAAGATGATCACTATTTCTCTTTATGTAGTCTCTTAGCTTTTTGAGTTCGGCATAGGTAAATCCTTCGTCTTTGATCGCCTCGCTCAGCGCCATAATGCCGATTCTATTGGTGAATCCAAGTTCTACGAGGTCTAATTCCAGTCTATTTTTTAAGCCGTAAAGCAAATATTGTGGCCAATATGACAAAGTTTCCGACAGATTTTTGTCCTTTTCTAATAATTTGCTGTCGGCTATTCTAATAATGCTTGAGATGATGCTTTGCAGATGGAACCCAATTAATGAAGAAAATATCTTAAGAATTGTATCAACTTCTATTTGTGATTTGTCCGCGATATCCTTATATGCATGACCTTTAATCCAGAGTTTAATTATCTTAATAATATCGTCGGACGAGAGATTAGTTCCATTATATTTGTTGAATTCCTCTATGCTAAATTTTGGCTGAGGAAGCGCAAGAACATTGTCTTTTATCACCTGTAACCATGTTTCTGATACTGGGTCGTTGGTTGCTCGCCATAATTCATCCTCTAAGTCTATCGAATCAAGAACGCTCTTATATAGTCTTACTGATGCCCCACTCTTTTTGATGGTTCGATATTCCTTTGATTCTACATATGGCCTTAGGACATCACCTCGAAGGTTGAATATGTCCCGCAAAGCCTTTTTTTCATCAACATTTGCCTGCCGAAAGGCAAATGTTTGCTCTACTAGAGTGTTGATATGCTCTCTAAGTTTCTCGGTCTCGATTTCCTCAGCCATTAAACTAATTAGGGAGATATCTATTGAATCAATCAATTGTTTAAACCGCTCATTCTGTTCATCTAAAATGTCATTTGATAAGGTCAGCCTTTTGTCCTGAACAAACTTTGCCACAGCATGGACTATTTTGTATAAAAATCCTGTAACATTGTTGCCGCCCTCATCTTTTATTACCTTCTTAGCTGTATTGAAATCTGTTGGATTTGTAATTATTATGAATCCCTTAGTTTCTTTACCAGCTCTACCAGCTCTGCCTGTAATGTTTTTTAAATCTCTTATTTCCATGTCCACTAATCTTTTCGACTCATAATCAAATCTTTTAGCTGAATGGACAACTATCGTTCTTATTGGCAGATTAACTCCTTCAGCTAAGGTATTTGTGCAGATAATAAGTCTTACACTACCATCGCGCAGTGAATCCTCTATTGCTTCGTGAACATCCTGTGGCAGATCCCCATGATGAAATACAGCGCCATAATCAATCAGCCTAGTGAGCAGATATTCTTTTCCAAAAAGCTTTTCACAGTACTCTTTTAGTAATGCTACCGAGCTTGACGAGTAATTTGCAGGATTAGGCAATGACAATTTATCAACCTGCTTAATGACTTCTTCTGCCAATCCGGACACGCCCCCTTGACCTTTTTGAGGGGCAAATAGTGCAACTGTCCCCGACGGCACAGCTTTTAGGGCAGAAGCAACTGCTCTTGCTTTGATGCTACTAAAAGGATATGTCTTTTTCCGATTTGTCGCCGGATTAATGTATTGGAAATCTATTTTAGACAAAAATTTAGATATTTGATAATTCTCAGGTCTTCCTTTTGTGGGATTGACATCCAAATAATAGGTTTTATCATTTCCTTGTTTGAGGAAGGCAAAGTTCAGCTCTGTTGGCCTATATTCTGACTTTACTAAGGAAGTTTGATCCCCACCCAGCCAAGTGTTTATTTCTTCTATATTGGGAATTATGGCGGATAAAAATATGAATTTCTTTTCGCCTACTGATGGACTTCTAAACTTAGAGAGTAAGATCTCATAATTTAAACCCCTTTGCTCGTTGTCAAGTAGATGTCCTTCGTCACAGATGATTACCTGAAACAACTCGTAAATGTCAGGTATAAAACTTTCCACTGCCATAAATTTTTCTGGGGTTGAGATTAGAAGGTCTACTTTTTGTATGGCTTTTTTTTCATCCTGAGTAACTATATTGCCCCCGTAAATAGTTTTTGACTTAATTCCTAACTGAGCAATCTTTTTACTAAAGCCAGATTTCAATTCCGATGCCAGAGCGCGAAAAGGAGCAAGGAATAATATTTTTGCATCTGGATTCATTCTCTTTTCATTATAAATGATTAACTCGCAAAGAGCAGTTTTGCCAGCACTGGTAGGCATCTGAAAAGAAAAAGATTTATTTTCTTTTAGTATTCCTCTGTTTATGGCCTCCTTCTGCGAAGGAAAGAAATCCCAAACTGGCGGCTTCCGCTTTAGATTTGCTTCAACATATTTCTTCCATACTTGTGGTTCATAGTGATTTTGCCCTAATAAATCAATCCAAATATTATTCGTATAGAAGCGATCGATTAGACAAGATGCTAATTTGTAAAACGTATATTCATGAGGTGAGTCCTTGAGAGCGTCTTTAGTTCTTTGAGAAAACGTCTCCCGCATTTCATCTAAAATAGTTATGTCTCCTCTGTGCAAATATTTGCGAAGTTGTGAGACGTAAGCATTATCTACCTGAATGTTGCGGCTCAAGAAACATGAAATGAATTTATCGGCATCTGAACCATATTGATTTGCAGAGAAAAGGTTTGCCAAGAGCCATGCTGATGCAGAATAGTCTGCCAGATAGTAAAGGCTTGCAGCATACAGGATATTCTCGGAATAATTGACTCCTCTAAACTTATTTCTTGTACTTTTAAGAGAATAAATTTCCAAGCCTTTCCCTATAGCAAGAAGGTCATCTTTCTTTTCTTCAAATTTTGGATCATTTAGAAGGTCAAAAAGTTTACCAAAGAGGGCAATGTAGAAATCATCTGTACGTTCCAAGAATGGATATTTTGCGATAGCCTTTTCCGGCAATCTAAAATCAACAAAAGTGTGCCAGGATTCAGATTGAGCTATCCACAGCTTTAAGTTTTTTCTCATATGCTGACCCTATTCATATGTTTGTAGCATCGTCTTATAAGTGGATTCATATGCCGTTTTTAGGTCATCTATAGAGATCACGATAACCTCAAAATCATCTTCTATTTCAAGGTCTTCGATATTTTCTTCTAAATCATTATCAAGAAATGAACTGTCTATAATAGCAACTGCTTTAAAATGCTTTGTGTATTTCCCGTATTTATCCTCTTGAGAATTAATGAATCTGTCGAGATATTCAATTCTTGCGGCATTTGGGGCGACGCTTGTGTATATATCCTTTAACCAGATTAAAGTGCGAGAAAATCGTGAAACATAGTCCTTTTGAACTCCTTCTATTGCCTGTTGAATTGGGTTCTTAGTTCTCTTCGTTGATTTTGTCTTTACTTCAGCTAACACAACTAAATCCTTTTCGGAGGGTGTATCATTTCTATCAAACATTATTACATCTGTGAACAGAAGCGCCTTATTTCTATCATTCTTCCATCGCCATTTCTTAGGTCCGAACAACTTTATTGGAAGGTATTTTCCTTTAAGTATGAAATACGCTGTAATTTCCCCGAAGTCTCCAGCCATTACACTACCTGGGTCTGGAATTTTGCTTTGGATAATTTTCTTGGCAGAAATATTTCCGTTATGCCTTGAAAGTAATTCCTCTATTTTTTGATCTGTTATATAGCACTTTCTATACTTGTTGGGGAGTTTCGATAAAAACGCATCCCTTTCTTTTGGTTGCAATTTAAGAATAAAACAACCATTATTGACATGATCGAAATAACTCAGAATACTCATAGCGACTTCTCCGTATCCTTCACCCTTATCTCCCCTGACAATAGCTTCGGCAGTAATGCATCACGGATAGCAGCAAGGGTACGGGATTGTATTTCATTGTTACTGATCATTTGGTCTATTGAAAAAACCGCTTCGTTGAAACGAGAAATAGTCTGTGTGGGTGGAAGGATAGTAGAGAAATTTTGAACGTCTTTCTTAGTAGCTGAGCCAAAAACCGTGCCTTCAGCCTCATATTTCTCCCATCCCCATTGGGTTTCTTTCATAAGATAATACAAGAATCCGTAGTGCTGTCCGTTTATTCTTAATGAGGCGACACCTCGACCTATTGCACATTTTTCGCTTGAAATGTTTAGACTTCCTACCGGTGCACGAACACTCAGAAGCACATCGCCCTCGTTAGCTAATCTGGTTGGAGCATTACAATAAACACGCCTTGAAGGAAAGCGAAAACCAAAGTCACGAATTCCTTGATAGAAAGGTAGCCCTTCGCCCATCTCATTATATGTTTCACCAGGTGGCGATTGACCCATAACAATTTCACATAGTTCTCCGAGCGAACCCACCCTCCACCCCTTTGGGGATCTTCCCAAGGGGTGAGTCCTGCCATTCTTTATGCGGGCCGAGGCCAGGGATGGGATCAAAATCAACAAACCATGATTTGAATATTGCTCTTGCCATAGCCTCCAGGGTCTCGTTTATTTTTCTGTTCAGTTCAATCTTATCATCCAAATCGCCGAGGATGTGTGCAATGGCTTTTTGTTCTACTTCACTTGGTAAGATTAATTCAGAATTTTCAATTACATCAGGATTAAATGATGGATATGCAGATGTATGGCTTTCTGCAATTATCGTCAAATAATTTGTGAATGGTTTTGTTGTTAAATAGTAATACAAAAAACGAGGTTGTACATTTTTTGGAGTTATAACAGCAAACCCAGTTGACGCGACTGTATTTGGTTTAGCCTTCTTAATGAAAACGTAATGTTCAAGATTTGGCCTAACAGAAGAAATTAATATGTCATTATCTTGGACAATTCTCCTGGCTCGACTTGGGGCTTCTTTTAATGGTAACACTTGAAGCGATTTGATAGTTCCTTTTTCAACGGATGCGATATCAATATATTCAATCCATTCATGATTATAGTTTCTTTGTATGCTTGACCCATTGATTTTTGCTACGTCTCGAACTTTGACTATACTCCATTCTGATGGAAGGTTAAACCTTCCTGATGTAAGTTCATTAACTTTAAAAGCCATGCCTCAACCCCTTCAAGTTCTCCAAATCATTTTTCTTCTTCCCTCCGAATTTTCTTTTTCTTCGTCTCCGGCGGAGTCATCAATTGCCGGATTGCGTCAAAGACGACTTTGAACTGCATATCGTATTTCTTTTCAAGAGCGTCGAGTTTACACGCCAGTTCGGCATTTGAGGCAAGCATCTGTCTGAGTCTGACAAATGCCCGCATAATCTCTATGTTTACCTTTACGGCCCTTTCACTGTTCAAAACACAGGAAAGCATAGCGACCCCTTGCTCGGTAAAGGCATAGGGCATGTATTTGGAATGCTCGCCTCTTTTTAAGGCGCCAAAATGGCGCCTTAAAGATTCATATTCTTCTTTTGATAATTGGATCATGAAATCTGCTGGAAAACGTCCTATATTTCGTCTGACCTGCCTTTTTAGCTGTTTCACCTCCACACCGTAAAGCCCAGCAAGGTCTGCATCTAGCATAACCTTTTTGCCTCGGATCAGCAGGAGTTTTCTTTCAATCAATTCTACAGGGACAAGTGCTTTCATTGATCCTCCAAACTTGAGGTACCAATTTGTGACCTCAAGATATCACAACTTAGATTCCGCACCCTTTCTCGAAGGCCAGAAATAGTTTGTAGTGGGTTGAAAAAGGGGGACACGAATTACACGAATAGACTAATGGCACAAATGAAGAAAGGATCTAATATAAAGAGATAGTAAGCTAAAGTATTTGTGCCATTCGTGCCATTTGTGTTTAAGTCTTTAATTTTATGATCCTTTTTAGGTTTTGCTTACAACAACTTGGGCGGAATGTAGGTTAAATCCCTGTTCACTTCAATTTAAATGTGGCCTCGGCGGCGTTCCCTTCATTTTTAACGTTCCCCTAATTTCCTGACTTTGGCGTTGATATGGGATTTGTACTAAATTTTGTACTAAATATTGTAGCAAAAAGGAAGCGACAGTGGGAAACAATTTGATCCTGGAGAGGTCATAGAGTGATGAATCACCCTAAAAAAGATACCCAGTCTATAGCTCTCTCTCTGACTGCCCGATAGCAGTGTTTATCATTTTTGGGGTAGGGGGCTCTGTTGGGCAGTTTGGAAATAAGCGGGATTGACTCGCTCTACTAACTTGTCTACTGTGGGCCCCATTATATTTAAATAGGGCTTGGGATAGAGCCCAATCCAGAACATAAAGATAATCAGAGAGACCATATAGATTATTTCTCTGAGATTACAGTCCTTCAGTTTTTGGTTTTCCGGCTTATCCAGACTGCCAAACATCATCCGTTGATACAGCCAGAGCATATAAGCCGCCCCTAATATAATACCGGTTACACCAAAAACGGCATAGATATAGGTGGCCTTAAATACCCCCAGCAGGATCAGAAATTCCCCTACAAAGCCATTCAATCCTGGTAGACCGATGGAAGAGAGCATGGTAATGGCAAAGAGGGTGGAAAAGATGGGGAGCCGGTGGGATAATCCACCAAAATCGCTAATCATCCGGGTATGACGTCGCTCATAAATTATCCCTACCAACAAGAACAAGCCCCCGGTACTAAGGCCATGGTTGATCATCTGGAGCATGCCACCGACAATACCCTGGGGGTTCAAGGCAAAGATACCCAACATGACAAAGCCCAGGTGGCTCACACTGGAATAAGCTACCAACCTCTTCACATCTTCCTGCGCCATGGCTACTAAGGCACCATAAATAATCCCGATAATAGCCAGTACTGCCATAAAGGGCACGAAGAAATGACTGGCTTCCGGGAACATAGGCAAGTTAAAGCGTACAAAGCCATAGGTACCCATCTTCAACAATACCCCAGCCAGGATCACACTGCCCGCGGTAGGGGCATCGGTATGGGCATCGGGTAACCAGGTATGGAAGGGAAACATAGGCACTTTAATGGCAAACCCGATAAAGAAGGCCAGGAAAAGCCATTTCTGCAACCCCTCGGGTATGTTTAGTTCATAGGTCATCTTTAGGATATTGAAAGTATGGGGCTCGGGCGTCAGGAAATAGAGGGTAAGGATACCTAAGAGCATGATCACGCTACCAAAGAGGGTATAGAGGAAGAATTTTATGGCTGAGTACAACTTCCGGCCACCACCCCATACGCCAATAAGGAAATACATAGGCACCAGCATCACTTCCCAGAAGACATAAAAGAGGAAAAAATCAAGGGCCATAAAGACCCCCAACATACCCGTAGATAACAAGAGCAGGCAGACATAGAATTCCTTTTCTCGATAATCAATAGCCATAAAAGAACAGAGCACTGAAACAGCGGTCAATAAAGTAGTTAACATCACCAGCAGGATGCTTATGCCATCTATACCGAGAAAGTACTCTACACCGATAGAGGGTATCCAGGAATGTTGCTCAACGAATTGCATAGCATTAGTGCTGGGGTCAAAGTATTTCACCAGGGGCAATGAAACCAGAAAGTCTATTACACTAATAATAAAGGCGAACCATTTTATCAGGCTAGTGCGCTGCTTGGGGATAAAGAGCATTATGATTACTGCGCCCAGCAAAGGGATAAAGAGGGTAAGGGAGAGCAAGGGAATAGAAAATTTGATCAGCTCAGGCATCTTTAACTCCTTCCAGCTTGGTTAATAGTTAATGGTTAATGGTTATCAGTTATGGTTAGCTTTAGATAAAGAATAAATAAAGGCTCACAAAAATAAATATGCCAAAAACCATGGCCAGGGCATAATTATGCACCAGGCCAGTATGGAGCCGCCTGAACCCCCGGGCCCCATTATTAAATAGGGTAGACATACTATTGACTGCCCCGTCCACAGTATAAAGATCAAATATCCCGGAGAGGCGGCTATTTAGTACCGTGATAAAGCCCGTGCCATTTACTGCGCCATCAACAATATAATTATCCAGGTCCCAGAGGAAGCGCATCCCGCGCTTAATGGGGTTAACAACAAAATATTGGTAGAGCTCATCTACCCAGTATTTATTGAGCAGGGCCTGATAGATACCAGGAAATCGCCCGGCCAATCTGGCAGGCAGCTCTGGCCGCCTGATATACATATGATAAGCCAAAAAAATACCCGTAGCGGCTACCAGGATAGAGATTAGCATCAGGAGAAATTCTAAACTAGTAGAATGAATGGGTGGATCAGGATGGGCCCCATGCTCTAGCACCCGGGCCAGGAAATGATGGATCTGGTTGCTGCCACCCAGGGCCTCGGGTATCCCTACCCAGCCCCCTACTACCGAAAGGAAAGCCAGAATAATCAGGGGTATAGTCATATTGTTAGGGGACTCATGGATATGATGGGCTACCTCTGGCTCAACCCGGGACGAACCATGAAAAGTCAGGAATATCAAACGGAACATATAAAAGGCCGTCATCCCGGCCGCTGCTACCCCCATCAACCAAAGCCATAAGCTCCCATGGGGCGAGCTGAAGGCCTGCCAGAGGATCTCGTCTTTACTAAAGAAGCCGGCAAAGGGTGGTATCCCGGCAATAGCCAGGCTGGCTATCAGGAAAGTCCAGTAAGTCCGGGGTGTGTGAGGCTTCAGGGCACCCATCTTCCGCATATCCTGCTCCCCCTGTAAGGCATGGATAACACTCCCGGAACCTAAAAACAGTAAGGCCTTAAAGAAGGCATGGGTCATAAGATGGAATATTGCGGCACCAAAGGCCCCTACCCCACAAGCCAGGAACATATAGCCCAGTTGACTGACCGTAGAATATGCCAGCACCCGCTTAATATCGTTCTGGGTCAGGCCAATAGAAGCAGAGAATATAGCGGTGAATGCCCCTACTAAGGCTACGACTGCCATCGAGTACGGGGATAGGCTATACAGGACATGGCTACGGGCTACCATATATACGCCAGCCGTGACCATGGTTGCTGCATGGATCAGGGCACTGACCGGTGTTGGCCCCTCCATAGCATCTGGCAGCCAGACATAGAGGGGTATCTGGGCAGATTTGCCCACGGCACCAACGAAAAGACACAGGGTTATGATCGTTGCCGTAGCCGCAGTAAGGATATGGGCATTTTCAAATACCGGGATAAAATTAAAGGTACCAAAAAGGGAATAGATAAGAAAGAGTCCCAGCAAAAAACCGGCATCGCCAATTCTGTTTACGACAAAGGCCTTCTTACCGGCATCAGCCGCGGACTTCTTTTGAAACCAAAACCCTATCAATAAGTAAGAACAGAGCCCTACCCCTTCCCAGCCGACAAACATCAAGAGGTAATTATCAGCCAGCACCAGGATCAGCATCGAGAACATAAATAGGTTTAAGTAGGCAAAGAACCGATAATAGCCACCATCACCGTGCATATAGCCAATAGAATAAACATGGATCAAGAAGCCTACCCCACAGACCACCATTATCATTACTGCGCTTAATGGGTCTATCAGAAAACCTACATTGGCTTCCAGACCCGTACCGATGATCCATTGATACAGGACAACATCGCCTCCACCCCTACCAAAGGCGACTTCCCAGAAGACTAAAATCGCTACCAGCAATGATAACCCTACGCTGATTACACCCGGGTAATGGGATCTATCTTTAATATATTTGCGGCCCAAGAGACCGTTAATAACAAACCCTACTGCAGGGAAGAACGGGATCAGCCATACATAATCAACCACTATTAACCTCCTCCTTACAGTGCAAAGTTTAAAGCGAAAAGCGCAAAACTAAAGTTAGATCGTAAGACCTAAGGGCGTTAGGAGAGAGGAGTGAGGCATAAGTGGTAATGGACAAAACCAATTTCACCTTACTCCTCACCCCTTACGATTTACGCCCTATCTCTCGGCTTTACACTTTGCGCTTTACACTTTTAGCTCCTCTGGTTACCATTTTAATAGCTGGATCTCATCCACATTGACGGTTGCCCGGCACCGGAAAAGGGCAATAATAATAGCCAGACCCACCGCTGCTTCACCGGCTGCCACAGCAACGACAAATATAGCAAATATCTGACCAGTAAGATCGGCCAGGTGGTAAGAAAAGGCCACCAGCGTTATATTCACCCCATTTAACATCAACTCGATAGACATCAGGATGATAATGGCATTTTTACGGGTCAGGACCCCGATGCTACCGATGATAAAGATGATAGCCCCCAGGGTCAGGTAATGGGATATGGGTATCATTTTTCTATTTCTCTCTTGGCCATGACAATAGCGCCAATCATGGCGGCTAACAATAGTATTGAAGCTACTTCAAAAGGGAAGAGATATTTGGTGTACAAAAGTTTCCCCACCGCCTCTGTGTTCCCTTCCTGGGCAACTTGCTGTAAAGCAGTTCCGGCAATAGATTCAGGGAATAATGCCCTGGATAATATGAGAAATATCTCGCCCAATAAAAACACCCCTAAAAGGATGGCTATGGGCCTTTGCCGCTGCCAGGGATTAATAATTTTTGTCTCTTCCACATGGATTAACAAGATAGTAAATACAATCAGGACCATTATCGCACCGGCATATACCAGTATCTGGATAGCAGCCAGCAGCTCTGCCTCCAACAAGATATATATAGCCGCTACCCAGAAAAAGGTGGAGATCAGAAAGAGGGCAGAATGGACTACATTCCGCCGGGTAATAACCATAAGGGCAGAAAATACCGCCAGCAAAGCAAAACCCCAAAAGAATATCTGATGCATCCTTCTCCCTCTTATTTTTTATATTTTTTAGGTAAATGCTTGGTGGTGAGATACACTTTATCGGCAATAAGTTCCTCCCGGCAATAACCGGCCAGCTCGTAAAAATCGGTCATCTCCAGGGCATTCTGGGGACAGACCTCTACACAGAACCCGCAATATATACAACGAGACAAATCAATCTTATACTGTTCTAGCTTCCGCTCTTTACCTTTACCAGATGTCACTATCTCAATGACATCACTGGGGCAGCTCCGGGCACACAGCCCGCAGGCAATACAGAGGTCTTTCTCGCCGCTTTCGTTCTTTTCGGTCTTTAAGGCATGGAGGCCACGGAAGCGCTGGTAGGGGGTCCAGCGCTCCTTAGGATACTGGATGGTGATAGGCTTCCGGAAGAGATGTTTTAAGGTAGTCTTGAGTCCCTTCGCAATATCTATCAGAAAGATTTTTTTTGCCAGGTCAGATAATTTCATTTATCTCCTTTCACAAAAAGAGATAATAGATTATTCCGGTAAGGGCAATATTTAATAAGCAAAGGGGGAACATTATCTTCCATCCGATCCGCATCAATTGGTCATACCGGTAACGGGGTAGGGTACCCCGCAGCCAGATAAACAAGAAGAGAAAGGCTCCTACCTTAATAGCGAACCATACAATACCCGGCAGAAAAGGCCCCTTCCAACCGCCCAAAAAAAGGATCACGGCCATAGAAGATACTACCATCATATTGGCATATTCTGCCAGGAAGAAGAAGGCAAATTTCATCCCACTATATTCCGTATGGAAGCCCGCTACCAGTTCTGTCTCGGCCTCTGGCAGATCAAAAGGTATCCGATTAGTCTCGGCTATGCCAGCAATCAGGTATAGGGCAAAGGCCAGGGGTTGGTAGATAATAAACCATACTCCAGACTGGGCCTCCACGATCTTCAAGGTGTTTAAAGACCCGGCTAGCATCAGGGGGCCGATGATAGAGAAGCCAAGAAATATTTCGTAACTGATCATCTGGGCGGCAGACCTGAACCCACCCAGTAAGGCATATTTGCTATTAGAGGACCAGCCTGCCAGCACTATGCCATAAACACCCAGGGCAGAGATGGATATGATGTATAAGATACCGATATTGATATTTGCCAGGTAGAAATGCTGAGAAAAGGGTATGACCGCATAGACCACAAAAGCCGGCACCAAACAGATGATAGGGGACAGGATAAAGACCCATTTATCGGCTTTTTCTGGGATAATATCTTCTTTAACCAGCAATTTTAATCCATCAGCTATAGGCTGCAGCAAGCCATGCCAGCCTACCCGCATCGGTCCTATCCGTACCTGGAGGTGGGCAATAACTTTCCGTTCCAGGTAAGTCAGATAAGCTACGACTAACAAGATCACCCCCAGGATAATAATGATCTTTACTAAGACCATACCCAGGTCTACCAATAAAGGTGGTAAGAAAATATTAATCAGCGGTCCACCTCCCCTAAGACAATATCTATGCTGCCAATAGCGGCTATTACATCGGCTATCAGACCACCCTTCAGCATGAGCGGTAAAGCTTCCAGGTTAACGAAAGATGGTGCTCTTATCTTTACCCGATAAGGCTTTTCTGAACCATCACTGACAATATAAAATCCCAGTTCTCCTTTAGGCGACTCTATACAGGAATAGGCCTCGCCTGCCGGTGGTTTAATTATCTTTGGGACTTTGCCCTTTATCTCTCCATCAGGCATCTGTGCTAAGGCCTGGTGGACTATGCGGGTACTCTGCCGCATCTCCTCCATCCTGACCATATACCGGTCATAGACATCACCCATTTGGCCTGTAGGTATCTCAAAATCTAGTTTATTGTAGACTGCGTAGGGATTCGCCTTACGAATATCCCATTTGATGCCTGAGCCCCGCAAATTAGGGCCACTCAAGCCCCAATTAATGCCATCTTCCGCAGAAATTACCGCCACATTCTTGGTGCGGGCTAACCAGATGCGGTTTTGGGTTAGGAGGGCTTCATAGTCGGCTATTTTGGCAGGAAAGGTATCCAGGAATTCCTTGACCTTAGGATAAAACTCAGCGGGCAAATCGGCTGCTACACCACCGAACCGGAAGAAATTAACGGTCATCCGTGCCCCAGAAACCATCTCAAAGAGGTCTAATATTATTTCCCTTTCCCGAAAACAATAGAGAAAAACCGTGATAGCGCCAATGTCCATAGCATGGGTACCCAGCCAGACCAGGTGGCTGGCGATCCGGTTCAATTCAGTAAGGATCACCCGGATATATTGGGCCCGCAGTGGTACTTCTAAGCTCATCAGCTTCTCAACGGTTTGTACATAAGCCAGGTTATTAGGAAAGGCAGCAATATAGTCTAGCCGATCAGTGATCGGGATAAATTGCGTATAGGTCTTTGCTTCCGCCAATTTTTCAATACCCCGGTGCAAGTACCCTATAATGGGGTCAGAGTTTACTATGGTCTCCCCCTCAAGATAAAGTAGTAGCCTCAATACCCCGTGGGTACTGGGGTGTTGGGGGCCCATATTCAACAGTAGTTCTTTTGTCTCCAGCACCATCTTCCTAAATTTCTTTGTCGTGGTCGAGCTTTGCCCGACATATTCGGCAGAGCAAGCTCTGCCACTACAGTCGGTATTTCTTACTTGCTAATCTGGTTTAGTATCTGAATTATATCCCATCAACGGGTACTCTTTTCTTAATGGGTGGCCTTCCCAGTCTTCGGGTAAAAGTATCCGCCTAAGGTCAGGATGGCCTTCAAACGGAATCCCTAACAGGTCATAAGCCTCCCGCTCATGCCAATTAGCCGTCTGCCACACACCGATTACCGAAGGGAGCGGCTCCCCATCTTTGACCGATACTTTTAACCGGAGCCGGTGCCTTTTGGTAATAGAATAGAGATGGTAAACTATCTCGAAGCGCTCTTCACGCTCAGGATAGTCTACCCCACAGAGGTCTGAGAGATAATTAAAAGCCAGGTGGGGGTCATCTTTAAGAAACTGGCAGACTTTGACAATCTGCTCTTTTTTCACTTTTATGGTCAGCTCATCAGGATAGGGCTGCAAACCGGATATGCTTATAATAGCTTCAGGAAATATCTCCCTGAGTTTTTTAACTATCGGATTATCTTCCCAGAGACTATGGTCACCTTCAGCAAATTCCGACTCTACCGCTCGCTTCTCTTCATCCATTGATCTCTATACTTACTTTCGCACGAATTTCATCTGCTCAATCTTTTCTTGTAACTTAAGAACCCCATACATCAGTGCCTCTGGCCGGGGCGGGCACCCCGGTACATAGACATCTACCGGGACAATCTTATCTACCCCCTGCACCACACTATAAGTCTTAAATATCCCGCCTGAAGTAGCACAACTGCCCATCGCAATTACCCAGCGCGGTTCCGGCATCTGGTCATAAAGCCTCTTCAAGACTGGCGCCATCTTATGGGTAACCGTCCCGGCTACTATCATCACATCGGATTGGCGGGGGGTAGCCCGGGGTATCATACCGAATCGGTCAAAATCGTACCGGGAGGCACCAGCCGCCATCATCTCAATCGCACAACAGGCCAACCCATATGTCATATACCATAAGGCCGATTTACGGGCCCAATTAACTAAGGCATCAACGGTGGTAGTAATAATATTCTCTCCGAAACGATTCTCGACTACTCCCATTCCAAAGCCCCTTTGCGCCAGGCATAGATGTATCCCACCAGGAGGATAGCGATAAAAAGCATCATCTCTACAAAGCCATAAAGCCCTATCTTGTTATACACTACTGCCCAGGGATAAAGAAAAACCACCTCTACATCAAACAAAAGAAAGAGCATGGCAATGATAAAAAAGCGTATAGAGAACCTTTCCCGGGCATCCATCATCGGTGGTATACCACACTCATAAGGCGATAGCTTCTCTGGATCAGGCTTATTGGGCCGTACCAGATAGGAAAAAATAAGAGTCCCTATAGCAAAGGCAAAGGCAAAGATAATAAAGACTAAGATAGGAAGATAGTTATGAATAACTTGATAGTCACCAAAAAGAGATAGGGAGGTATCCATCGGTAAATCCTTTAGCAGTAAAATTGACCTCTCAGCCGGTATAAACTGGGGCTAGGCCCTACACTACACAGGCCCTATATTACAATGGTTGATAATTTTTAGCTACAGGATTCAAAGAAGAAATAATATATCATATATTGTTTCTCGCGGCAAAATTTTTTTGATTTGTGCGCTTCGTAGCTAAACAGTTATGATTGACCTTTTGCTACGGGAGGGATAGAATAGTCTTGGGTGATAGATTTGATGAAGCATGAAGGAAAATTTTATAAGACCCTTCCCTTCAAGATGATGGTAGGGGTGGTGAGTACGTTGACCCTCACTATCTCTCTCTTCCTCCTGCTCCAATATCTGGCTCACAGACAGCATCTAATAAGATATATGGAAAATCTAAGCAATCACCTCTCTTATGTGATCCAACAAAACCTGGAACCGGCCATGCTTCGGAAAGACTTCCAGGAAGTCCAGACTATCTTGCGCAACCTCTCTTACAATCCTATCATTGGTGAGATTCTGATTGTAAATAAAGCTGGGGAAGTAAAATTCGCTACTAGCAACAAGTTCCTGGGAAATAAACTCCTCGGTAAAGACCCCAGTTGCCAGATCTGTCATCAATACCAGGTAAGGGATAGGAGCCGTACTGCGGTTTTGCCCGATAACAACGGGCAGAAGGTATTCCGGAGCGTCAGTCCTATCAAGAACCGGGAGCCATGTCATGCCTGCCATGAGCCCAAACAGAAGCTCCTGGGAGTGTTAATAACTGATTTTTCTATGACCGAGGTCAACAACCTGATCTCGCACGAGCTTAGAAGTATGACGGTTTCTTTTGGTATCATGTTGCTGGCCTTAATAATTATCGTACGGTTACTAATGGGCCGGATGGTCCTGGCTCCCTTAGGGAAATTGGTGCGGGCTACTCAGCGCTTAAGCTCGGGAAACTACTCTTCTCGGGTAGCGATTAAGAGTCAGGACGAGATCGGCCAGCTAGCTGATTCTTTCAATAATATGGCGAGCCAGATAGATCAGGCTATCAAGGAAAAGACCAGGATTGCTGACGAGCTAGATACCCTTAATAGAAACCTGGGAAAAAGGGTCGAAGAAGCTACCCGCGAGTTACGGGATTTAAACCAGAAGTTGATCCGGACTGAAACCCTCTCTGCCATAGGCAATCTGGCCTCAGCCGTTTCCCACGAAATAAGCACCCCTTTAGGGATCGTCTTAGGCTATGTCCAGGTACTTCTGAGTGAATTAGAAAGGGATGACCCCAGGTGGGAAGACCTTAGGATTATAGAGAAAGAGGCTATGCGCTGTAAAAGTATCATAGAGGCCCTGCTCAATTTTGCCCGCCCTCCCTCTTCGGAGAAGATTTCAGTCAATATAAATCATCTATTAGAGGAGGTGCTGGATTTTATAGACTTTCAACCCTCTCTAAAAAAGAAAATAACCGTTGATAAGAGGCTGAAGCCTAACTTACCCTTGACTATAGCTGACCCTGGTCAGTTGAAACAGGTCTTCTTGAATCTAATTATGAATGCCTTACAGGCTATGCCACAAGGCGGGGGGCTTACCGTTGCTACTCAGGATAACACTGGCTCTTATGAAGGCCAGCGTGATAGGTCTATCAGGATAGAGATTACCGATACGGGATGTGGTATCCCAGCTCAGTTACTGGATAAGATATTTGAACCTTTCTTCACCACCAAAGACGAAGAAGGGACGGGATTAGGATTGGCTATTAGCTATCGTATCATAGAGGAACATAACGGAACTATTACTGTGGCTAGCCAGGAAGGCAAGGGTACTACCTTTACTATCGCCCTGCCTATAGTAAGCAGTAAGGAGTAAGCAGTAAGTTGTTACTCTTTACTGTTCACTCCTGGAGAGGAATAGACGGATGGCTGGAGAACGGATATTAGTGGTGGATGATGACCCGGGTATGGGCCAGTTGCTTAAGCGGGTACTGGAGAAAGAATCTTTGAAGGTATTTAATGTCCTGTGTGGGGAAGAGGCACTGGAGGAGTTAGAGAAAAGGGAGTTCGACCTGGTTATTTCCGATATCAAACTCCCTGGTATGGATGGATTAGAACTTCTGAAAAAAACCAAACAACTCTCTCCTGACCTGATGGTTATCATGATAACGGCCTATGCTAAGGTAGAATCAGCCGTAGAGGCAATGAAGATCGGGGCATACGATTATATTACCAAGCCCTTTAGGACCGATGAACTCAAGTTGGTAGTCGCTAAGGCATTAGAGCGACAACGAATTATAGAAGAAAACCGTTATTTGAGGCAAGAGTTATCGAAAAAATCATGGCAAGGAAATATGGTGATTGGTAGTCAGGTTATGCATAATATATTTGCTACTATAAACCAGGTAGCGCAGACTAATGCTACCATCCTGGTTACTGGAGAAAGTGGTACGGGCAAGGAGCTGGTAGCCAGGGCTATTCACTACGCTAGCCCCCGGCGGGAAAACCGCCTAATGACTATCCATTGTAGCTCTTTGCCAGAAAGCCTCCTGGAAAATGAGCTGTTTGGCCATGTCAAAGGGGCCTTTACTGGTGCCCATGAGAGCAAGAAGGGACTCTTTGAGGTAGCCCATCATGGCACCGTCTTTCTGGACGAGATAGGGGATTTGCCTTTAGGTACCCAGGCAAAACTCCTACGGGTACTACAGGAGCATGAAGTTAGAAGAATCGGGGGTACGGAATATATAAAGATAGATGTGCGGGTAATAGCCGCTACCAATCAAGACTTAGAAACGGCGGTACAGGAAGAGAGGTTTCGGGAAGACCTCTATTACCGCCTGAAGGTCATCCCCATCCGTATACCACCCCTAAGGGAAAGAAAAGATGATATGCCTCCGTTACTCCAATACTTCTTGAATAAATTCAATCAGGAGAATAATAAAAATGTCAAAGGGTTTTCTACAAATGCCCTGGAGGCCATTATGGCCCACCACTGGCCGGGTAATGTGAGGGAATTGGAGAATCTGATAGAGCGAGTGGTGATCCTTTCCCAGAAAGATATCATAGGGCTAGAAGACCTGCCGGGGTCGGTCTTGAAAAAAGGAGAGGCTGATGAGGTGCGGCTTTCTTTCCCTAACTACATCCCGTACCGCGAGTGTCGTGATTGGGTATTAAAGGAATTTAATCAAAAGATCATAGAGGAAAAACTCCGTTTAACCCGTGGAAATATCAGTCAGGCGGCGAAAGACCTGGCGATAGAGAGGGCCCACTTGCAGCGGATCATGCGCCGATATGGGCTCTCTGCTAAAGATTACAGAAGTTGAACGGTTCTGGATCAAATTGTTGCACCCCTCTTCATCCCAGCTAGAGCGAGATTCTACCTTATAACCCTCCTCTAGCTGCAACTATTATAACGCACTACCCTTCTTAAATGAACCAACTCCGGCGGCACTTTTTAGACAGGATTAATTAGTTGCCCCTGAAAAAATCTTTACAAAGCAAGCTTTGCCACTACCTATTCTATGATAGGGCTGTTCTGATAATACCTGTAGTGGTCGAGCTTGCTCGCATAATATAAATGAAGGCAAGCTTTTACCCTACAGAATTATGCGGAATTATTTGTGTCGCTCGCTATAATTTGGCATAAAAATTGCTTCTTTTTGGTTCCGATTCAATGCCCCCTGGGGCTACCCTGAGGCAGTCCTCAAGAGGAGGGGCCTTTCTTCTACCTTTGGCAGAGAGGTGGGGGATGCCAATGGAGGGGAAAAAGGCCTCTCCTTGTCTAGCCAAAGACTCTTTTATAAATTATACCGAGCTATGCCTGCTGTAACAGTTTAGCCACTTAAAGGCCTCGCCCCACTTTAGCCACAGAGGCACTGAGGATACCGAGAAAAGGAGTAACGGTGAAATATGAATCACGAAATTTGGGATACTTTATTTGGCTAAACAGTTGCTACATGCTTAAGCCTTATCAGGCAGGGGTTGGGATTATAGGAGATAGGCTTTATATCAAAGAGGGTAGAGGTGTTAAGCCCAGGAATCCTTATTATAGATGATTCCGCAGAGATGAGGAACTTATTGGAGCGTGTGCTGGCCAGCAATTATCATACTACCAGTGTTTCGAGTGGGGCAGAGGCATTAGAACTAGCCCCGGGTGAGAATTTTAGGGTCGTTTTTCTGGCTAGCCGGGTGTTAAGAAAAGAGGGGTTGCCTATCCTGGATTCTTTGAAGAGCCTTCACCCAGGGGCGAAGATCGTAGCGGTAGCCGATCACCCGGGTGATCCATTCCTACAACAAATCAAGAACAGAGGGTTCTATGCCGGCATCTATAAACCCTTTAGTATAAAAGAGATATTGGATTTAGTAAGAGAGGTCTTAAACCAGCCGTATTGATCCCCCTTAGTCCCCCTTTACCAAAGGGGGATTTGTTTACTTACTATTGCAGTTTATATAATTGACCTTCCTTTAAATGTTACTTTTGCTCAGCAAAAATCAAGACTTGACCTGCCTGACTTAAATTGTGTAAAATCGGGGCATTGGAGGGAGGTTGCATGACACTGCCTTTAGAAGGTATCAGGGTTTTAGACCTGTCCCGGTTGTTGCCGGGCCCCTTTTGTTCCTGGGTCCTGGCAGACTTCGGTGCGGAAGTTGTTAGGATAGAGGAACCTTTAGATGCGAAAGGACGAAGGGCGGAGCTGAGTCAGGGGGTAACCAGGAGGGCCGTCTTTACTACCGATGAGCCAGCAAAAGTTAGACCCTATGACTGCCTTAGTCGTAATAAGAAAAGCATTATCCTCAACCTTAAGAATAAAAAGGCCCAGGCTATTGTCCATCAAATAGCTCAGGAGATGGATATTTTCCTGGAAGAGTTCAGGCCAGGGGTGGTAAAGCGGCTGGGCGTAGATTATGAGATTATTAAAAGGATAAATCCCCGGATTATTTACTGTTCTATTTCCCTCTATGGCCAGGATGGCCCTTATCATCATCTCCCCGGGCATGATCCCTGTGCCCTTTCTGTAACCGGGGCTATAGGCCTTAGCACAGCCGAAGGGGAGAAACCAAAACCTTTTGGCGTTCCCGTAGCCGATGTCCTTACTGGATTCCATGCCATCGTAGGTATTCTACTGGCCCTCAGGGCCAGAGATATAACGGGTAAGGGGCAATATATTGATATTAGCATGACAGACAGTGCCCTTGATCTGCTGTGCCTGGCCTCCCAGCCATATTTTCGTAAAGGTGTTATATCAAAAATAAACCGAAAGAATCCTTCTAGTGGAATATGGGAAACCAAAGATGGTAAGTTTATTTGTACTACCAACATGGAAGCCCACCACTGGGCTAACTTTTGCCGGGTTATAGGCCGGGAAGATTTTATCTCCCACCAGTATGATGTAGCAAAGCGGGAAGAGATGTACCACGAGGTCCAGAAGATATTTTTAACCAAAGACCGGGATGAATGGTTGCGGATTTTACAGGGTGACCCAGAAACCCAATCCGCACCTGTACATCGCAATTTGGATGAAGTCTTCTCTGATCCCCAGGTCCTTCACCGCCAGATGATGCTAGAGCTCAATCATCCTGACCTAGGGGTGGTTAAGCAATTAGGGACCTCTATAAAACTTTCAGAGACACCGGTAAAAATCAGGAGCCTGGCCCCCCTCCCCGGGGAACATACTGTGGAAATATTAACCCAGTTGGGCTATAGTAAAGAAGAAATTAATGAACTCCGAAGAGACGGGGTGGTGGAGTAGTCTTTTGGTTAGCAATTAACAAGGAGGTAAATCATGGAAAAGACAGAGACCACAGATACAGATATGGAGGAATTACATGCTAAGTTGTACGAGACGGTTACTAATACCATCGAGGGGATCAAGAGAGGGGCTGTCCAGCTTCAACCAGAGATATGTAAGGGATGCAAAAACCTGGATAAGTGCGAGCTTCCGTATGTTGATGCGTTAAAGAAGGCATTTGCAGAATGTGGCATAGCCTGTGGGGTGTCTTGTCCAGAAATCGCTGGTAGGCATATCGTCCAGATGACATATGATGGTGAGCTCTTTATGCAGGTAGATCCTATCACCAAGGAAGCCCTGCAGAAATGTACCGATGATATGTGCAATACAGTCTTCTACCATCGGGTCTTTGGGGTAAAAGAATAGTAGCCTTAGGGCAGACCCAAAAAAATTTTTGTGTGAGGATTAGTCAGCGAATTTCCAATAAGGTTGGAAATCTAAATAAAAGGACCAGGCCAAGTGGTTCTCCCCTCCCTTTATCTTGGCCTGGGACACTATTTCTTCCAGGATTCCAGGCCTATTGAGCTGCTCAAAAATATTAGACTTACGGGTCCAGATGGGGGTACCAGTAAAATAGACCTCCCAGAGGCAATCTCCCGGTAAGCCATAGACCCTTTCCTGGGTTTTTAGTATATCGTTTAAAAGGACCAAAAGCTTAAATAGATTGGGATTCACCTGGGTTTCAGGGATACAGCCCTGGCGAAAATTTTCTAAGCTTTCAAAGGAAAGAAGACATAGCAGCCCCAGGGCATATTTAAACTGAATTTGATAGAACTTATCCAGGCGCTCATTTTTAAAAACCAACCAGGCATTACGGCTCAGGGATGTGCCCAAAAATACGCCTGCCCCCTGAATCAATTTCTCCTGATAGAACTCGGGCGTCAGATAAGGTTTGGTGCCCAGATGAGAAAAGGCCCTGAGATAGCAGGCCAGCCTCCAGTCTGTTGATTGTTGAGCAATACTTACCAACCGGCCATTAGTTTCCTTTTTATCCTCGCCCCGTCCTAAAACATAACGCAACTCTTGGGCAATACTGAGATAATTTCTGATCATGGCCGCCGAAATGGCTTGAGAATTATAGGGATAACCCCAGATATCAATCATCGTGAAGAGGATTAAGGCATCAATAAATAACTCCCGCAGCCTGGAATCTTGTAAGATAGGAATAAATTCATGGTCCTCGATCATGATCCGAAACGATAAATAGGATATCTCTCCCGAATACAAAGTTCCTACCAGCAGATGATATTGGATTACTTTGGTAATCAGCAAGACCAATGCCTGATCCATCCCCCAGCCCTTCATTAATTCCATTGAGGAAAGTAGTTCGGCACCCTTTTCCGTGTGGTGACGTTTATCCCGTATCTTGCCTATATCATGCAGCCATAGTATCAGGGGCATAATTAAAGGACTGTTACTCGTCATAGAGTCGGTTAAAGTGTATACCGGTTGTAGTTCATCCTGATTCAACCCGCTTTCAGTAAAGCACTGTTGAGATATCTGGTTAAGAACCGCTATTGTATGAAAGGTATGGTCTACTGTGCGTCCAAATTCCGCTGGGTCCTCTTGCTTGCCTTGCTTGAATAATTCCGACAAAGG
>Ga0156295_1127_pt1 | contig 28334 bp, 22 predicted proteins | sample RifCSPlowO2_12_FD_107943 | JGI IMG/M metagenome (GOLD analysis project Ga0156295, IMG submission 107943) | Nitrospinae bacterium RIFCSPLOWO2_12_FULL_45_22 | reverse complement strand
GGCAAAGCCATGCCGCATGGTATTTTCTGTAATAGTCTGGGGCTCCATGAATTGCAAAAGATAGTCGGGCCCACCAGCCTTGGAGCCAATCCCTGACATCTTAAACCCACCAAAAGGCTGGCGGCCCACAATCGCCCCGGTAATCTTCCGATTGATATATAGATTGCCTACCCGGAAGTCCTGTTTTGCCTGTTCTATATGGGATGGTGTACGGGAGTATATTCCGCCGGTAAGGCCATAAGGGACATTATTGGCGATAGAGAGGGCTTCAGCAAAGTCTCTGGCCTTAATGACTGCCAGCACCGGGCCGAATATCTCTTCCTGGGCAATAGTAGCACTCCATGGCACATCGGCAAATATGGTTGGTCCGACAAAATATCCTCCCCCGGCTATGCCAGACACATCGGTCTCGAGCACCAATTTAGCCTCTATTTTACCTATCTCAATATAGTCTCGTACCTTATTTAAGGCCGCTTCATCAATCAGGGGTCCGACAATGGTATCTGGCTTTTCAGGGAAATCAACCTTTATACTGCGGGCACTCTCTATCAATCGCTCAAGGAATACCCGGTAGACTCCTTCCAGGACAATGACCCGGGAGGCAGCGGAACACTTCTGACCTTGATAGCCAAAGGCGGAATGAACCGTCCCCAAAACCGCTTCATCCAGGTCAGCGCTGGCATCTACAATGATGGCATTCTTGCCCCCCATCTCAGCTATTACCCGCTTGATACCTCCTTGTCCCTCTTGTGTCTGAGCGGCTATCTGATTGATATGCAAGCCCACTTCTTTTGACCCGGTAAAGGCAATAAAATTGACCCCGGGGCTCTTTACTAAAAACTCTCCTACCTCTTCACCAATGCCAGGAAGATAATTAACAACACCCGGAGGTAATCCAATCTCCAGAAATATCTCCATAAGCTTGGCCCCTGCTACTGAAGACTGCTCTGCGGGCTTCATTATTACGGTATTACCAGCAATAATAGCCGCAGAGGTCATTCCAGTAAGAATAGCCAGCGGAAAGTTCCAGGGGGCAATGATCACCCCTACGCCCCGGGGTTGATAGCTATATTGATTCACCTCTCCGGGGATATGATCCAGTAAGCGTGGCGGGCCCAAACGCAGCATCTCCCGGGCATAATATTCTAGATAATCAATGGCTTCTACCACATCGGCATCGGCCTCACGCCAACTCTTTCCTACCTCGTACACCTGCCAGGCCATTAGTTCCATCCGCTTGCGGGCCATGGCTATGGCAGCTTTAATGAGATACTCGGCCCGTTGGTTATAGGGCACAGTACGCCATTTATGGAGGGCTTCGCGGGCAGCCCTGAGGGCTTCGGCAGCATGTCCAGTATTGGCCTTAGCTATTATACCAACCAGCTCTTGCGGCCGGGCAGGGTTAAGAGAAGGGATGGTATCGCTAGTCCAGACCTTTTTGTTATTAATAATCAAGGGATATTGTTCAGCAAATTGCCGCTGGATAGCCGGCAAAGTTTGTCTCAGCTTTCGGCGATTCTCTTCTTTAGAGAAGTCTAGTAGCGGATAATTTTTAAAAGGCAGCACTACCCCAGCTTCTGGCTTATCCTTTAGTTCTACTTCTTGCACTACAGAGCTTTTGATTTCCCCTGGGTTTTTTATAAGCTCTTCTAGCGGAAGATCCTTAATTATCCGATGCCGTAAGAAAGATTCATTAGAGGTATTCTCCAGGATACGCCGTACCAGATAAGCCATGCCTGGGATAAGCTCTCCATAAGGCGTATAGACCCGGACTTTCTGACCCATCTTTATCAGGGCCTTTTTGATCTCATCCGCCATCCCATAAAGCATCTGAAACTCTATCTTATCTTCAGGCACCTTCAGGGTATGGGCCACTGCCATAGCATGGGCGATACTCCTGACATTATGGCTGGCAACGGCCGTATAGATATGGGCATAGTTTTTGAGCAAGAGTTCTATTAGCTTTTCAAAATTGGCATCCGTCTCCCATTTCCTGGTGAATACCGGCATAGGCCAGCCCCTCTGGCTGGCTATAATAGTCTCATAATCCCAATACGCACCCTTGACCAGCCTTATCTGGATAGGGTGGCCTCGTCGCTTCTGCTGCACCCAATTAATGATATCCCTTAAGGTTTCTTCTGCGTCCCTCAGATAAGCCTGGATCACGGTTCCTACCTGAGTATATTCCCTAAATTCCTCTTCTACTAATAGTTCTTTAAAAATCTCCAGCGTAAGGTCTTTATACTGATACTGCTCCAGATCAACGTTCACAAAGGCTCCTAATCTCCTGGCTACCTGCAATATTTTCCGGAGCCGGTTTTTTACCACAACAGATGTAATTTCGGGAGCAATGGGATCGAACTGGGAATATAAAGAAGATAGTTTCAAGGAGATATTGATCTGGCTGGTGGGTTCTTTACTGGCTACCGCTTCCATCAACTCAATATAGCGTTCCATGTATAAGCCGGCTTCTTTTTCGCTGGTAATAGCCTCTCCCAAAATATCCAGGGTATAACTCATCTGCCCTTCTTTGAGTCCCTTTATCGCCTTTAATGCCTCTTCGACGCTAGCACCGGCAATAAACTTCCGGGCCATCCGGGTAACTATATAACGGGTAGTAGCAGCTATCACCCGGGAAGTAATCAGGGCCGGTCTAGTAAAGGTGACCCCCACCCGCAGGGCTATGGGTAGCCGCTGGTCTGGGTGAGGGAAATATTCCCGCAGGTGTTTAGCTACTTCTTTAGGGGTAGTGAGGGCAGGTAGGACATCTATAAAGCGCAGGATCTGGAATTTGAGGGCTTCATTGGCCAGGCACCATTCCAATACCCGGGCCTCCCACGAAAGCCCCTCTTCGGCCATCGAGGAAAATATCTCCCTGCCAATAGCCTCAGTCTTTTCCTCCACCAGCTCGTGATCCAAGGAGAGCATCTCCCCTGCTTTCGTATATCAGACCTTAGGTACTTATTATTGCCGTTTAATATAAGTGGCAGAGCAAGGCTCTGCTGCTACAATCGTATCCGTAAGCCTTGTCCGTTTCGGACAGACACCGAGACGCGTCACGGCATTAGGGCTTTCCAGCTAACTATTAAATTATAACAGAATGGTCCTTCAACGACTAATAAATTTTGCTTTTGTCCACTCGGCTAGACTTTTAGCTGGTGGTCTATTAAAATAGGGTGAGAGAGGAGATTATGGCGTGCGGCTACAGAAATTTATTGCCCAGTGTGGTGCAGGATCCAGAAGGGCGGCAGAACGGATGATGCAGGAGGGTAGGGTCTCAGTCAATGGCCAGGTGGTAACGACTCTGGGTGTACAAATTGATCCTGAGCAAGATAAGATCAGACTGGATAATAAACTCCTTAAGGGAGCCGAACCTCTCACCTATATCTTATTCTACAAGCCTAAAGGGTGCCTAACCAGTATGAAAGAAGAGGGCTCCAGACCGGCTATACCGCAATTTCTTGAGAGAATAAAAATCAGGGTATTTCCGGTAGGGAGGCTGGATTATGATGCCGAGGGCGTGCTTTTACTTACTAATGATGGAGAATTGGCTAAAATCCTTTCTCATCCCCGTTATAATATCCCCAGGCGTTATTTGGTAAAAGTAAAGGGGATACCGTCAGCAGAAAAGCTTAGTAGCTTGAAAAGAGGCATAAGGCTGGAAGATGGTCTCACCCGGCCGGCTGTTGCAAGGCGTAAAGGTACCACCAAGGCTGGTAATAGCTGGGTAGATATTACCGTTTGGGAAGGACGTAATCGTCTTATTAAACGGATGTTCCTGCAAATAGGCCATCCGGTGCAAAAACTGAAGCGGGTGCAATTCTCCTTTTTGGGGCTGGCTGGGTTATTACCAGGACGATACCGGTATTTAACCCCAGATGAGATAAAGCGGTTGCGGGCGATAGTAGAGGAAAAAGTAGAAAGATGAATCTACCCAATGCTATTACCCTGCTCCGGGTCTTTTTATTACCACTATTTATTTCTTTGCTAGTTTATGGACATAGGGTCTGGCCCGTGGTGCTCTTTTCTATTACCGCCCTTAGTGACGCACTGGATGGCTTTATTGCCCGCACCTGGCAGCAGAAGACCGCTCTGGGTAGCATATTAGACCCTATAGCTGATAAATTGTTCTTGACTGCCTCTTTTCTTACTTTAGCATACGTAGAAGCTATACCAGTATGGCTTATGGTAATTGTGGTCAGCCGGGATGGGATGCTGGTTATTGGGGCATTAGTCATACATATACTGACCGGAAAGCTCTCGGTCTCTCCTACTATCCTGGGGAAAATAACCACCCTTATCCAATTTGTTACTATACTTTTGATCTTAAGCCTTTATGCCTTAGAGAAAAACCTGGTTTTAATCTCTTTTATGTATGATCTAACAGCCTTATTTACTATCCTCTCTGGACTCCATTATATTTATCGTGAGATAGCTAAGCTATGATCCCAGGTAAAACCGTTAGAAACTTGCTTATATTATCAGGGGTTTTAATATTCTTTTATCTGCTATTTTTACTGCGCACCATCCTAACCCCTTTCTTTATAGCTTTTTTCCTGGCTTATCTCTTAGACCCCCCTATTGATGCATTAGAGAAGAGAAAGATACCCCGGATGGTTGGAATAGTATCTTTCTTAATCCTCCTGGTGTTTTTGCTGGTCTTGCTGGTCTTTATCCTGTATCCCATTATAAAACTACAACTGGACAACCTGATAGAGCATATACCTGACTATATAAAAACCATAAGGGAGTGGATTGAGCCGCTTATTGGAAGTATAGTCCGTCAGAACCCTGAACGCACCCGCCTGGTGCTGGAGGAAGTGTTAAAGAGATTGGGGGATATACCTACTCAAATATTAACGGGAATTGCTAATTTCTTCTGGGGGTCTTTATCTAGCCTGTTTAATCTAATTATCCTGCTCCTCAATTTACTGATAATCCCAGTAGCTACTGTATACTTCCTTAAGGATATTGACAAGATCAAAGGGGGGCTGCAAGCATATATACCCCTGGGCTTAAGGGATCAAGTTATCGGGGTCTTCAAAGAGATAGATGAAGTGCTGAGCGGATTCATTAGGGGCCAGCTCCTGGTAGCCCTTATCCTGGCTGGGTTATATAGTTTGGGCTTGACCCTTTGCCAGGTGCCCATGGGGCTCCTGATAGGTGTGATAGCGGGTATTATGGCTATAATACCTTATCTGGGCTTAATAATCGGGCTGGTACCAGCATTGCTCTTGACCTTCTTGCAATACCGCACCTGGGAGCCGCTTTTATTGGTGCTGGCAGTATTTGCGATAGTACAGGTTTTAGAAGGGACCATAATTACCCCAAGGATAGTAGGCAAGAAGATAGGCTTGCACCCGGTAGTAGTGATGATAGTAATCCTCTTGGGTGGTAAGCTCTTCGGTTTTTTTGGTATCCTGCTAGCGGTCCCGGTTGGGGCAGTAGCTAATGTATTTGTGACGCTGGGGCTGAGAAAATATAAAGAATCCCACTTTTTCCGTGGTGAGTAGTGAGTAGGATCTAATTACCAATTAACCAATCACCCATAACCATATTATTGGGAAAGATGGATAAAATATTCCAGGTTGCCCTTGGGGCCTTTAAGGGGAGATTGGATTACTCCATGCAGCACTAGACCTAATTTCTCGGCACAGGCAGTTATTTTTTGGATAACTTCCTGATGCTTATCCAGGTCCTTCACTACACCACCTTTACCTACCTCACCCTTACCTACCTCAAACTGGGGTTTTATTAAGGCCAGGATTTGGCCGGGGCTATGAAGGAGATTTTTTACTACCGGGAGAACCAGCACCAAGGAGATAAATGAAACATCAATTGTAGCTAGATCGGCCTTTTCTGGTAAATCCGCAGGTCTTAAATAACGTACATTAGTCCTTTCCAGAAGGACAACCCGGGAGTCATTCCTTAATCTCCAGTCCAACTGACCATGACCTACATCAACCGCATATACCTTTCGGGCACCATGCTGCAGCAGGCAATCAGTAAAGCCCCCGGTAGATGCCCCTACATCCAGAGCTATCTTATTCTCCACCCGGAGCTGGAATTTATCCAATGCTGCCTGGAGCTTCAATCCGCCGCGGCTTACATAAGGGCAATAGTCTCGTAATATCTTTATGGTAGATTCAGGGCTTAGCCTCTGGCCTGCGCGGGTAACAATCTCTCCATTGACTGTTATCAGGCCGGCCAGGATGAGGCCCTGGGCCTCTTGGCGGCTCTTCACTAACCCCTTTTCTAGCATCAACGTATCTAGGCGACCCTTCTCTTTGAGGGATTTTAATATAGGCATATTCGCCCTCTACTACTCTCTTTACTGTATCTATTATACCCCGGACCGTCAGGCCATATTTAGCTCTCAATATATCTTGCGAACCGTGCTCAATGAATATATCAGGTAAACCGATTCGCTTAACCCGAACCCGGGACAGGCCCTGCTCCCCCAATAATTCTAACACTGCACTACCAAAACCTCCTTGCAAGACATTCTCCTCTACCGTAATCAAGGTGCCTACTTCCAGGGCCAGGGACAGGATTAACTCTTCGTCCAGCGGTTTCACAAAGCGGGCATTTACTACTGCTACGTCTATCCCTTCCAGTTCTAGTTGTTCCGCTGCCCTCAGACCGGGATAAACCATATGCCCCAGGGCAATAATAGCAGCATCTCGACCCTCTTTTAGGAGTTCTGCCTGCCCGATCTCCAGCCGCTTAAAATCATTATCCAACCGAACTCCTACACCCCTCCCTCGAGGATAGCGTACCGCCGCGGGCCCAGGATAGTCTACCGCAGTTTTCAGCATATGCTGTAACTCATCCTCGTCCTTTGGAGACATCACTACCATATTGGGTAAGGAGCGTAAATAAGAAAGATCAAAGGCCCCATGATGCGTAGGGCCATCCTCTCCAACTAGCCCTGCCCTATCTATGGCAAAAGTAACCGGTAAATTAGGTAGGCAGACATCATGCAGGATCTGGTCATAAGCCCTCTGCAGAAAGGTAGAATAAATAGCTACTATAGGTTTTAGTCCTTCAGCCGCCATCCCTGCGGCAAAGGTCACCCCATGCTGTTCAGCAATGCCTACATCAAAAAATCTATTCGGAAATATCTTACCAAAGCCTTCTAATCCTGTCCCATTGCTCATAGCCGCCGTAATGGCTATGATTTTATCATCTGAATATCCTAGTTTAACCATACTTTGCTGAAAAATTTCTGTATAACTAGGTATGGTACTGTCTTTCTTTGGGCGGCCAGTCTTGAGATCAAAAGACCCTACACCGTGATAATACACTGGGTCTCGCTCAGCCGGTAAATAACCCTTACCCTTTTGGGTAACTACATGAACCAATATAGGCCCTTTTATAGCCTTGATGTTCTCAAAGGTCTCGATAAGATAATCTAACCTATGGCCAGAGATAGGACCAATATATTTGAAGCCCAATTCCTCGAAAAGGACCCCAGGAGTAAAAAGTACCTTCAAGGCCCCTTCAAACTTCTTTAGCCCCTTTACTAACCCTTCGCCTACCAGAGGAACTCCGCTCAAAAGGTCTTTTAGGACTTGCCTGATACGCCGATAGGGACGACGCGTTAAGACCCGGCTCAGATAAGAAGCTAAAGCGCCGACATTCGGGGAGATAGACATCTCATTATCGTTCAGGATCACAATCAGACCTTTTTTGCTCCCCCCAGCATGGTTAACCCCCTCAAAGGCCATGCCTGAAGTCATGGAACCATCACCGATAATAGCTATTACCTTACAGTTTTCCTCTTTAAGCGCTAAGGCTTCCAGCATGCCCAGGGCGGCTGAGATACTGGTCCCACTGTGACCAGTATCAAAGGTATCATAAATACTTTCATCCCTCTTAGGAAAACCGTTCAACCCCTGGTATTGTCGTAATGTGGAGAACCGCTCTCTGCGGCCAGTAAGGAGTTTATGGGTATAGCTCTGGTGCCCTACATCCCAGATAATGCGGTCTTCTGGCGCATCGAAGACATAATGGAGGGCCAGGGTCAACTCCACTACCCCTAAATTAGAGGCCAGGTGACCACCAGTATTAGAGACCGTAGCTAAGATTTCTTCCCGGATCTCCTCTGCTAATTTAGGTAATTCTTTTATCGGGATCTTTTTCAAGTCTTTAGGATCATTAATCTTATCTAAATAAGAGTTCATCCCCTCCCTATCTCCTAAATAGGTTTTGGCTTTAAAAAATTTTAGCCGGCCGGCCTTTTTCCTGAGTGAGGATACCCAGCACTCATTAGACATTGGCAGCCTTAAAGGCTTCCATTTCGTTAAATCAACCTGCCTTTATGGAAAGATATACCTTATCATGTTAGCCTTTCTGTGTCAACGAAAAGTTCTACTAAAATAGCTAAAATAGCGATTGATTTTATTTTTTAACCACAACCTCCAGTAGGACAAGCGTCTCGCTTGTCTGTATATTTCACCCGAAGAACAGGTAAGCAGGAGACTAACCACAGAGCACGCAAAGGACACCGAGATGAAGGTGTTGGGGGAAGGAATTTTTGGGTGTTTCCGTTGTTATTTTACTGCAACTATTCCTTCCAGAAGGGAGACATCTTTCGGAGCCGCTCTACTATAGGAGGCAGAATGTCCAGGATATAATCAATATCGTCTTGGGTATTATATCGGCTGAAGCTGAAGCGCAAAGAGCCTTGATATAGCTGCGGTGGGAGCCCCAGGGCTACCAAAACATGGGAAGGCTCGATAGAGCCCGATGAGCATGCTGATCCGGTCGAGACCGCTACGCCAGCCAGGTCTAAATTCATTAACAGGGATTCGCCTTCTATGCCATAAAAGCTACAGTTAAGAGTAGTAGGCAGGCGTTTAGTTGGGTGGCCATTCAGTTTTACCCTGGGTATCCTTTCCTGGAGTCCTTCAAAGAGCCCGTCCCTCAACCCACTCAGGTTTTTTGCCTCGTCCGCCATATGCTGGGCAGCTAACTGGCAGGCCCTACCCAGGGCAACAATCCCAGCTACATTCTCAGTACCAGCCCGCTGGCCCCGTTCCTGATGGCCGCCATGCAGGATGGGTTGTAACTTAAGACCTTTCTTAACATAAAGAGCCCCTATACCTTTAGGGCCATGGAGCTTATGGGCAGAGAGGGATAGGAGGTCTATCCCCAATTCTTGCACTATAATAGGAACCTTGCCTAGACTCTGCACGGCATCGGTATGGAATCGGATACACCTCTCTCTAGCTATCCTGCTAATCTCTTCGATAGGCTGGATAGTACCGATCTCATTATTGCCATGCATGATAGTAATCAGGATAGTTTCATCAGTTATCGCCCCGGCTAATTCCTCGAGACGTATCATGCCATATTCGTCCACGGGTAGGCATGTGACCTTAAAGCCCTCTTTTTCCAGGTGTTTGCAGGTATTGAGCACGGCCGGGTGCTCTATCTTGCAGGTAATAATATGCTGGCCTTTGCCCCGCAGGGCATGAGCAGTGCCTTTAATAGCCAGGTTATCTGCTTCTGTCCCGGAGCTGGTAAAGACTATCTCTTCTGCTGCAGCGCCTAAAAGGGCAGCTACTTGCTCCCTGGCCTCATCAATGGCCACCTTTACCTCCCGCCCGAAAGCATGGATACTAGAGGGGTTACCAAAATTATCCCGGTAAAAAGGCAGCATAGCCTCCAGCACCTCAGGGGCTATCGGCGTAGTAGCATTATTATCTAAATAGACCCTCCGCATATTTTATTCCTCCCTTCAACTTAAGAGCATAGTAATATCCTTACCAAAATATGCCATACCATGCTATAAAGGTCAACCTGGAGGAGATATTAAAAGCATGGCAGCACAAGGTGCTGCAGCTACAATCCCTTCTAATTAGATTATAATACCTTGTAGCAGCAGGGCCTTGCCCTGCCAAAAATAGGTATTACCCACGTAATTAAGGCATTACTTTTCCAGTTCAAATTGGGTTGACAGAACTGTCCCCTTTACTTTATTATTGCGGTAAAGTTATAGATTTTGACCATCCCCTCTCTAAATGCTTCCTATCCCAAGGCGATCCGAAAAGTGAGTGAGAGTAATGCTCAATATCTCTTTTTACAACAGATTGAAATTCAAAATAATCTCCGCCACTATATCTATACTAACAGTTTTTCTTGGTGTCTTTTTTTACTTTTTATATAACTTCCATCGAGAGCAGCTTATAAGCAGTTTTCAAGTCTCTGTCACTTATTTAAGTAGCTTGGTCCAGAACAATTTGGAATACGCCATGCTAATGAACCGACCCCTTATCCTCCATGGCATGGTAGAAGAGCTGGCTAGGCAAGACGGGGTAGAAAATATTGTGATTCTTAATAAAGAAGGCGTTATAAAAGTCTCTTCTGATAAAGGGGTCATAGGAAAGATAATGAATAAGCAAGATGCTACCTGTCAGATCTGTCATCAATTAGCCCCAGAGACAAGGACCAAGAGCATCTTTTTAAAGGATAAACAGGGAGGAGAATTTTTGCGCAATATTAGCCCTATCTTGAATCGGGAACCCTGCCATGAGTGTCATGATCCCAAGGTTAAAATCAATGGGATTATTTTGATGGATTTTTCTTTAGCCGATATTAATCGACAGCTCTCTTCTAATTTAGGTAAATTGTTTCTCCTGGTGGTTATAATGGTTGGCTTATTAATACTGGTGATAAGTTCTTTGATGAATAGATTGGTTATAAAAAAACTAAAGCTTTTAGAAAAAACCTCTAAACTAATAGGGGAGGGGAAGCTGGAAGAGAAGATAGAGATACCGGGCAAGGACGAGATATCCCATCTGGCAGACCATTTTAATCGGATGACTACTAACTTAAAAGAGATTCAACGTCACCTGGTTCAGTCGGAGAAGCTGGCTGCTACTGGCCAACTAGCGGCCGGTATTGCCCATGAACTTAATAACCCCATAGGTAATATAATGCTCTATTCTAAACTACTTTTAGAAGAATTAGAGCCCGGGGATATAAAATATAAGAATACCCAAAAGATCGTGGATAATACTATAAGGAGTAAAAATATTGTCTCCGCCTTATTAGATTATACCAGAGAGTCAGAAAGTGTTATGACCTCGAATAATATCAATGATATTGCAGAAAAATCGCTAATGATGCTGCGGCATCATATGGAGATCCAGCAAATAGATGTTCAATTAGATACTGATCCCGCATTACCTCAAGTCCTTTGCGATAAAAATCAGATCCAACAAGTCTTCATTAACCTGATCCAAAATGCCATCCAATCTCTACATAACGGTGGTAAGATCGAGGTATTTACTCATTTAGGGGAGGACAAGGAAAGTATCATTTTTGGAGTAAAGGATAATGGCCCTGGGATACCGAAGGAGTGTTTAGATAAGATATTTGAGCCTTTCTATACCACCAAAGAAGAGGGAACAGGATTGGGATTATCCATATGCTATGGAATTGTTGAGCGCCATAGTGGCAAGATATGGGTAGAGACACAAAATTCTTCCCCTACAGAGGGAAAGGAATTTAAGACCATCTTTAAGGTTAGCTTACCCATTACGGTCAGGAAAAGTTAATTCATTAGGGTGTGGCTATTCTTTGTCATAAAGCTCGTGTAATATAATGCGAAAATTGATTCATATTAAAGGGGCAAAGGGTAGAAAGGATAGATATACCTTGCTTTCAGGAGTAGCCTTAGCAGCCTTGAAGGAATATTATCTTGAGTCCCATCCCAAAAGATGGCTTTTTCATGGGCAGAAGGAGGAGAGGCATATCACCTGAGATTTATACCCATGTCACCAGTAAGGATCTAATGGCAATTAAGAGTCCATTAGACCAGATTTTTTGACCCCGATGCCAGAGAGGAGGTGGTGAGGTATGGTACAATTTGCCAAGCTGAGATACACTGGTTTGAAGCGCATGGCATCGGTCGTAAGGATTTCAAAATTAAGAGGAAGATACGATGAGCGATTTTGTGATCTGTATCAACAATGACAGCAATCCGGCAAGCCTGATCGTGGGCAAAGTTTACCGTACGTTGTCAGACCCGGAGGCAGAAGCGCACAACATGCTTCGCGTCATTGATGAGGACAAGTCAGAGCCTGACGGCTATCTTTATCCAGCATCAATGTTTGCACCTATTGAACTTCCGGAAGAGGCAAAGCAGGTGCTGATGACGGCGGGCGACTGAAGCCGGGCAGCGTTTTTGATGGCTCAACTCATAGAAAGTTCCCGTCAGATGATCCATTTGGCGGGATTTCTTTATTGAAGCAAAATTTGCTTGAAGATTATCCAGAATTGGAATTTGAAGATATACAAGCTGTTTTATTATATGTATATGCCGCTGAGTTAGTTAGCGAAGAACAGGTTTTTGAAGTAGGTGCATAATTAGAGGTATCGATTATGAGTTCGGTTAAAGAATCACTACATAAGATGATCAAATTATTGAGCGGCGAGGAAGCTCACCAAATCCTAGAGTTCATCCAGCATCTACTACAAAATGCTAAAAAAGATCCACTATTTTCTTAGCATAAAGAGCATTCGCTCTGGATTCAGGATAATTGGAGAAGGGATATAGGATGGAGAGACAGTCTCAAACTGGCATATGGATATTAATAGTAGATGACGAAGAGGATACCCTGGATGCCTGTACCCAAGCCCTAACTAAAGAAGGGTACAGTATTGATACTGCTAACCGGGCCCAAGAAGCCCTAGAAAATATAGGGGCTAAAGATTATCAGGTAGTATTGGCTGATATAAAGATGCCGGGGATGGATGGAATTGAATTATTGCAAAGAATAAAGAAAATCAATCCCCAGATAGAGGTTATTATGATAACTGGCTATGCTACCATAGAAACCGCTGTTAGATCAATGAGGGAGGGAGCCTACGACTATCTTCCCAAACCCTTTACTCCCGAAGAATTGAGAATGCTGGTAAAGAAAGCCCTAGAAAAGCAGAGATTGGTGATAGAGAATAGGGATTTAAGAGAAAGATTAAGGATAAATAAGGAAGAACGGGTCTTACTGGGAGAGAGCCAGGAGATGAGGGAGGTTGATAGATTAATCAATAAAATAGCTAAGACCAACTCGACCGTAATGATTCTCGGAGAAACTGGGACCGGGAAAGAGTTAGTTGCCGAAGATGTCCATAAGAGGAGTCACCGTTCCCATAAACCCATGATTACGGTTAATTGCGCGGCTATCCCAGCAGAGTTATTAGAAAGTGACCTGTTCGGTCATGAAAAAGGGGCCTTTACTGGGGCTATGAGGAGCCGGAAAGGCAGTTTTGAGCTGGCTCATGGGAGTACCCTTTTTCTGGATGAAATAGGATATATGAGTTTGGATCTCCAGGTTAAGTTGTTACGGGCCTTACAGGAGAGAGAAATAAAACCAGTGGGGAGCGAAAAAAGTATCTCGGTGGATGTTCGTATTATTGCCGCTACCAATAAAGACTTGAAAGAGGCTATAAAGAAAGGTGAGTTTCGGGAAGAACTTTATTATCGGTTAAATGTGGTTCCTGTTTTTCTCCCACCTCTCCGAGGAAGAAAAGAGGATATCCCTTTGTTGGCTAACCATTTCTTGAAAAAATACAATAATGAAGTTAAAAAGAAGATCCAGGGTTTTAGTGAAGAGGCTATGACACTTTTACTTAACTATAGCTGGCCTGGCAATGTCCGGGAACTAGAAAATGTTGTCGAGAGGGCAGTTATATTGGCAGAAGGCGATTCGATCGAACCTGAAAGTTTTAACCAATTGCTGGAGAGAGGACGAGAAAATAGTATTTCGCAAAAAAGAACGGCCAAAAATAGTACTCAGCTAGAATCCTTTCCCTCCCTGGAGAGAGTGGAAAGGAACTATATTTTGGAAGTCCTGCAAGCCACTAAATGGAATAGAAGGAAGGCCTCAGAGATTCTAGGAATTAGTACCAGTACTATCTGGCGAAGGCTTGAGAAGAGGGATTAGTATTGCAAAATGCAATGATGTGTTGAAATTTGGGATAGCGGCTTAAAAACCTTTATGGTATCTAGACTTAGGGATAGGGGGTATTTCAAATTGCGATCCTGAAGAGGTGATTAAAATTAACCACCGGGGCACGGGAGACTTAGAGAAATAAATTAAAAATTCTTTTCTTACTCGGCTCTGGGTCTCGGTGTTATATAACCCCATATACAAAAAAAGCCACCTAAGTAAGAATTAGGTGGCTTTTTTTTTGCTTGAAATCGGTAAAGGCACGCTATTTGCTCAGTCTCTATTCAGTTGGTTTTAGAATCCTTCATAAACCTTTATTTGTTTGTCCTGAAAATAGCATTTTGGTTCCATTAACAAATAAGGTAGCGCACCAGCTTGCTGGCATTTATGAAAGCAGACTTTCACGCTACAGTTCAAGTTATTTATGCCTCGTGGTGTCCGTTAGGGTATGAAGGTTTGCCCATCAAATAAATCCTTGGAGCCCAGAGGTTTGGCTATGATAGATAAAAGAAAAAGGCTCCTTATAGCAGATGACAATAAGGAAGAGAGAGAACAAATTGCCCATTTTTTTTCTGCCAAAGGTCACGAAGTGATCCAGGCAGAGAGCAGCAAAGAAGCCCTCTCTCTTAGTATTAGGGAAAGGATCGATGCCGCCATTCTAAAGGGACAGCTACCGGGCTTAACCGGTTATGATATAGCTCCCATAATAAAGAAGATTAATCCTAATATCCATATCATTCTACTACTAGGAAAGGAGTTCAATGATGATGGAATAGAGGACAATAAGATCGATTTTTTCGATTGTTTTGAGGAACCCTTAAATCTGGACCGGCTAAACCAAAAGATCTCATGTACTTAAGAAAGGAGGGGTTATGAAGAAGATTTTATTCTTGGGGCTTTTTTTCACTGTTATTGGGGGAATAGTATTTTTATCTATTTTGGCCCAAGCCAATGTCCAAAAAATCAATCCGTTTAATTCTAACTCTTTAAAACAACCTTTTCCCTTCAACCATAAGATCCATAACGAAAGCGGATTAGAATGTGAGAATTGCCATCTGTTTGTCTTTACTAGGACTGATCCCGGTATACCCAGATTAGAAATTTGCCTGGAGTGTCACGAGGGGAATACCGCGCCACCCTTTGATATTCTGGAGAAATATTCATCCAATGGAGGCCAAATACCCTGGATAAGGCTATACAAGTTGCCTCGTCATGTCTATTTCTCCCATAAACGGCATGCGGCAATAGGCAAGATAGCTTGTAAAACCTGCCATGGGGATATCGGAGAAAAGGAACTACCTTTGGACAAGCCCATCATGGCTACTTTGAATATGGACACCTGTATGGACTGCCACGAGCAGAGGAAGGTATCTAATGATTGTTCTGCATGCCACAGGTAGTGATAGTTGGCTCAAACAGGAATTCTCTTTTTGAGATAACCGCGCTTCACTTGCAATGACAAAATCAGACCTCAATGTCATTGCGAGGGGCGTTAGCGACGAAGCAATCTAAGTTCTTGTAGGAGGAGACCATGTCAAAAGTTACCCGTCGAACCTTCCTAAAATCGGCTAGTGCTGCCCTATTAGCTGGAAGCATGACTAGCTGTCGAATAGAAGAACTCCTGGAGGAAGGATGGCCGGAAGAATATGAAATTGATAAACCACCAGTGCCCGGGGCAGATGAATGGTCGCTAGGGGAGGAGCGTTACTATAAAAGTATCTGTCTACAATGCCCGGGTGGGTGTGGCATTCAGGTGAGGGTAGTTGAAGGCCGGGCAGTAAAGATTGAAGGGAATCCTATATATCCCACCAATCTGGGGGGGCTCTGTCCCAAAGGCCAAAATGGGCTCCAGGTGCTCTATGACCCTGACAGGATCAGGGGTCCAATGAAGCGGGTTGGTGAGCGAGGGGAAGGGAAATGGCAAAGCATTTCCTGGGAACAGGCCATTAAAGAATTGGGGACTCGACTTGCTAAACTCCGAAGTAAGGGGGAAAGCCATAGAGTAGCAGTCATTGGGGGTCACTACCGGGGCCATATGGGTCCGCTCATGGACCGCTTCCTTAAGGTCTATGGGTCTCCTAACAATATTAGTCATGATCTGGGGATGGAAGGGGCCATGTCAGCTCACTATTTTATGCAAGGCGCTAAGGACTATTTTGCCTATGATTGGGAAAATACCAATTATATACTCTGTTTTGGCACCAGTTTACTCGAGGCAGGAGTGCCCGCTGCCTACCGGTTACGCATGTATGGTCAAATGCATCGAGGTCGGCCAGGAATCCGCGCTAAATTAGTCCAAATAGATATCCGTTATTCCATATCGGCATCCAAAGCCGATAAATGGATAGGAGTAAAACCAGGTACCGATGGGGCTCTGGCTTTAGGATTGGCCCATGTCATTATCCGAGACAATCTCTATGATCATACTTTTGTAAAAAACTATACCTTTGGCTTCGATGACTGGCGGGATGATTCTGGCAAGGAGCATGTAGGCTTCAAACATTTGGTAATAGAACAATACCCCCCCGAAAAGGTCTCCCTTATTACCGGTGTCCCCACGAAGGTAATTGAACGGACTGCTCAGGAATTTGCCAGCCATAGACCTGGTATTGCTATATATGGCCGGGGGATTAGTGGCCAATCCAACGGGCTATATACCTGTATGGCTGTCCATTCTCTTAATGCCCTCATAGGTTCTCTAGATATACCGGGCGGGGTAATGATTCAAAGAAGACCACCCTTCAAAGAGTGGTGGGAGCCGACTTTGGATGCAGGAGCGATAAAGGGATTGAAACAACCTCGAATAGACTTAGCCGGCTCAGAAACATTTCCTTTTGCATCCAGTGCCTATGCCACCTTGCCCAATAATATCCTGGCAGGGTACCCCTACAAATTAGATACTCTTTTTTTATATTATACTAATCCCCTCTTCTCTAGCCCACAAATAAGTAGATATTATGAGGCGTTTACTAAGATTCCTTTTATAGTAAGTTTTTCTCCCTTTTTGGATGAATCTACCCATATGGCTGATCTAATCCTACCGGACCATACTTATCTAGAGCGGTGGGAAGATGATGAGATCCCTTCGAGTACAGGCTACCCTCTATTAGGTATCAGGCAGCCTGTGGTTAAGCCTTTATATAATACCAGGCATACAGGGGATGTAATGATCGCTATTGCTAAGGCCATTGGAGGAACGGTGGGGGCGGCCTTTTTAGATAATTATCTGGATATGGTTAGAGATGCCTTAGAAGGAATAAGGACCGCTGGAAGGGGTTCTATCCAAGAAAAAGAACCCCAAAAGTTCTGGGCTGCCCTCTTAGATAATGGGGGTTGGTGGGCACCACCATATTCGTTTGCTCAATGGCAGGAAGTTATAAGGACCCCCTCAAGGAAGTTTGAATTTTATTCTTTGCTCATGAAATTAAAGATAGATGAACTAGTACAAAGGATCGCAGATAGAGAAGGATTAACCCATGAAAAGGCCTTTGAGCAATTAATAGAAAAGTTGCAGTTATCCGGCCAGGGAGATGAGGTTTTTATGCCCCATTATGAGCCCCTGCGGTTCATAGGGGATGAAAAAGAATATCCTTTTTTGATCAATACCTATAAGGTTATGCCCCATGCCGAAGGTAGAGGAGGCAATCAGCCCCACCTGCAAGAAATCTTTGGCCTCCAGCATAGCAAGAGCTGGGAACCCTGGCTGGAGATCCACCCTGAAGATGCTCACATTCTGGGAATAGAGGATGAAGAGCGGGTATGGGTAGAGTCGCCTATTGGCCGGGTCCAATTTAAAGCCCTGATCTTTGAAGGGGCTCAGCGGCATGTCCTAAATGTCCCCTTCGAATATGGCCATAGCTCTTATGGCCGCTGGGCAAGAAATAGGGGAGAAAACCTGAATAAAATTATAGGGACGGAATTTAATTATCTTACGGGTAATGTTTCCTGGGGCTCTACCCGGGTACGTTTAGTAAAAGTTTAAAAGGAGGGAGGTGGTAGAATGCCAAGGTGGGGTATGGTGATAGACCTGGATAGATGTACGGCTTGTCAGGCCTGTACGATTGCTTGCCGGAATGAGAATAATATCCCCTTTGCTGGTCCCGATCATGCCTCTAAAGGTAGAGCCATCTTCTGGAATCAGGTACTACCCTTCAAGGAAGAAGGGGAGCAGGGATATTCTCGCATACGTTTTACCCCACTTCCCTGTATGCATTGTGATCGGCCTTCCTGTATAAAAGTCTGCCCGGTAAGGGCCACCTATAAGAGTGAAGAGGGGATAGTTTTTCAGATCTTTGCCCGCTGTATTGGCTGCCGGCTTTGTATGTGTGCCTGTCCCTATAGCAGGAGATTCTATAATTGGAGCAAGGGCCATTGGCCAGAAATAATGCAGAGTGCTTTTAACCCTGATGTATCGCTCAGACCCTTAGGTGTGGTAGAAAAATGTACCTTTTGTGTCCATCGCTGGCAGAAGGCCCGGGAGAAGGCCCGGTCAGAAGACCGGCCTATCCGGGAGGGGGAATATGTTACTGCTTGTGTACAGACTTGTCCAGCCAAGGCCCGTTATTTTGGCGACCTGGATGATCCAGAAAGTATGGTGTCAAAGCTAGCCCGGAGCCGCCGGGCCTTCCGGCTCTTGGAAGAGCTAGGCACTCATCCCAAGGTTATCTATTTAGGAGAAGGGGAATGGCGCGAGGATATATAGAAGACAGAGAATTAGAACTATTGTTGCGTCCCTTAATTTATACCAGTTGGATGTTTTATCCCTTTTTTGGATTGCTCCTGGCCGGGGTAATCTGGCTTTTCTATAATTTTCAGCTCCAATTTTTTGAGGGGCATCACTTTACTGGCCAGGGCTCCCAGGGTGCTATCTGGGGGATACTGGTGGCTGATATTGTCCATTTTATTGGCATCAGCCACGTCGGGATCGCTATTTCTGCGGTAGTACGCATATTAAACTTAGAGCGATATAAGCAGTTAGCCCGCATAGCAGAGCTGGTTACCCTTGCTTCCTTAACCACAGCAGTATTGAATATATCTATGGATGTAGGCCGGCCAGATCGCTTTATCTTTAATGTGGTTAAGCATGGCCGCTTTCATGCCCCCTTTGTCTGGTCCATGACTGTCATCACTACATATCTTATTGGTAGTAGTGTTTACTTATACCTGGCTATGCGCCGTGATTTATATATCTGCTCCCTGGTATTGCCTTCTCATAAGCGCTGGCTATATAAACTACTGGCCCTGGGGTATTCGGACACCCCCCAGAGCCGTCAGACCCATGAGCGGGTGGTCTGGTGGCTGGCTGTCATAATCCTTCCCATAATGGTATCAGTCCATTCAGTCTATGGGTATATCTTTGGGATGCAAGCCGGGAGGCCCGGATGGTTTAATCCCTTCCAGGCCCCCTATTTTGTCTTAGGGGCAATAGTTACAGGCTTCTCTTTTGTCATTATAGTCCTGGCTATCCTGCGGCAGACCTTTGGCTGGCAAGAGATATTTTATCCGCGGATATTCAAAGGCCTGGGGGTATTTCTAGGTTTTGTCACCTGGCTATATCTCTATTTTCTATTCAGTGAGTGGCTAACCGGGACCTATGCCCCACCGGCAGCCGAAAGGGTAGTGTTTAATGATGTGCTTTTTGGCCGATTTGCCAAGATCACCTGGCCAGCTACTATCCTGGGAATGGTCGTACCTTTTTGGATATTTTTTATCCAGGGCGCCAATCCCCGGATATGCAGCATAAAGCTGACAGTTCTTGCAGCTATCCCGGTCTTTATATCCATGTGGATCTGGCGCTATCTTATTGTAGTACCCTCTTTCTATCACCCCCACCTGCCTTATAAAATCGCCCCATATATGCCTACTTTTTTCGATTGGAGTCTGATCGCCGGGAGCTTTATCTTCTGTGCCTTCCTTTATACCGTTCTGGTTAAAGTATTGCCGGTCTTAGAGCTGCCCGAAGAAGTCCGCGTAGCTACGCATAGCCCGGTAATATTACCTTACTATGTCTCTCCTTATGAGAGGATAAAAAACATCTTAGGATTAATAAAACGTTTTACTATCCCTTTAACTCTACTAGCCGGGGTAGGACTTATAGCTACTGGGATCATTACTCGGGAAACGCCACCCGCACCGGCTATCTGGGTATTAGGTATTATTACCTTATGGAGCTTGCCTCTACAAATCTGTATCCTTCCCAAGCGTGAATCAGCAAGGAGATACCGATGGCCTTATTAGCTGAAATCCGACAAAGAGGTTATGTCCTAATGGCCCGGGCTTTCTCGCGCCCAGAAGGAGATTCCTATCTCGAGGAGTTTCTGCAGCAGATTACCAGATGGTGTAAAGATTGGTCAGGTAGTTCGGAAGATCAACCCCCACCCGTTGAAATCCAATCAATTTTGCAAGAGGTCACAGATATTCTCTGCCCTTTCAAGAAAGGATATAAAGAGCACGGCCTATTGGCTTTAGAGGTAGCCTATAATCGTCTCTTTTATGGCCCCGGTAGGCCCTTAATACCTCCATATGCATCTGCATATATCCATCCCCGAGGCCAGTCGGTTATGGCTCAGCCCGCTATAGATGCCCTCAAGCTCTATAGGAGAGAGGGCCTGGAGATAGCTGAAACTTTCTACGATTTGCCGGATCACCTAATCCTCGAGTTAGAGTTTATGAGTTTTCTCTGTGAGCAGGAAGTTTTTGCCGACTTACCAGAAAAGTGGTGGGAAAAACAATATCAGTTTCTCTCCCGCCATATTCTATGGTGGCTACCCTCTTTTGTTGATTCTTTGCAAGAGCACGCGGCAGAACCGCTTTATCCCTCTCTGGCAAGGCTCCTTCTAAGATGGATCAAGGCTGATCTGCGCTATTTGAAAAGTTTATTAGGAGAAGGAGCATTGGGCGAAAAAAAGGTCTCTCCAGACAACCAAACAAAAGGCCACCAAATTCCTGGTATGGATGGAAAAATGCCGTTAAGGCATGGTGGTGGGATTCTGTGCCCGCCCCTTAAACAGGAGCATACAGGTAAGGAGAGGACAATTTGGTTACATATTAAAAAAGAAGATTGCTCCTTTTGTGGGATTTGCTCCCTGCAGTGCCTGGATGGTGCATTAGAGATATCCTTATTGGAAGAGGAAGTTCAGCTTAACTTTTATCCGGCAAGGTGCTCTGGATGTTTTGTCTGCATTGAAAATTGTCCGGAAAAGGCGTTGCAGGTGCTTAGAAAAGGATCTCCCGGAGATAACCGGGAGCCCACCAAGGAGATATTGGTGAGGAGTCCCCTTAGGAGGTGTCAGGAGTGTGGAGGTATCATACCTCTACCCGGTCAGGCCTATGTCCTTCATAAGCTTGGGCAGGAAGGAGAAAGAGATTTATTATTATCATTGCTTCAGCTATGTGAACGGTGCCGCGGGCGAAAGCTAATCCCTGGATTAGGTCCACCCTGGGCAACAAATACCAAGGATAAATCATTTCACTTTTTAGAAGGAGGGAGCGAATATGGCTAATATATCTTCCAATGAAGGAGCACGGGGAGATCAGAGGGAGAGGGCCTTAATGGAACAGATACTGCTCAAACGGGCAAGGAAAAAATTTGGTCTTAATCCCTTATCTTTCCTTATCGCCAGCATAATATTCCTGGTAGGCATCTTGCTATCCATTGCCACCTTAAATATCTTGCCCGGCATAATGATTCTCATATTAGCCGTCATTGCTGCCAGCATGATCAAGATAGCAGATCAATGGGAAAGGGCCATCATCCTGCGGCTTGGTAAATATCATCGCACCAAGGGACCAGGGTTCTTTACTATTATACCTATAATCGACTCTATCCCGTATTGGATTGACCTTCGAGTGATAACCACTATCTTCCGGGCAGAGGAGACCTTGACCCGCGATAATGTGCCAGTGGATGTGGATGCCGTACTTTTCTGGAAGGTGACTGACCCCATGAAGGCGGCTCTTGAGGTAGAGGATTATTCGATGGCGGTGAGTTGGGCAGCCCAGACAGGCTTGCGAGACATTATTGGCAAATATGATCTTTCAGAGATGCTAGTGGGGAGGGAACAACTAGACACGGATCTCAAAAAACTTATCCATGACCGGGTTATCCCCTGGGGGATCGAGATTGAGGCCGTGGAAATAAGGGATGTAATTATCCCGCTAGCGCTGCAAGATGCTATGTCTATGCAAGCACAGGCTGAAAGAGAGCGTCAGGCCCGGGTAATCCTGGGTGATTCAGAACGACAGATAGCCAAGAGCTTCGAGGATGCATCCCGTGTCTATGTGAATAACCCTACTGCCCTGCATTTAAGGGCCATGAATATGCTGTTTGAGGGGCTTAAAGGGAACTCTACTATAGTGCTGGTGCCATCAACAGCGATTGATAGTATGAATCTAGGCACAGCCGCAGGGTTGACAGCCATGGCTGAGGAATTCAAAAAAGCTAAAGAACTAGCCATAGACTAATACCACTTTATTGACCGGATTTCCAGGATGCAACGGAATATGCAAAAGATAAAAAAATTTATAAATCTGTGTCCTAGCAAATTGGTAATGTCAAAAGTTTTATGAAAAGAGAGGGAACAATATAAAGCCACAGAGAGCACAGAGGGGAGGAAATCAAAATCCTCACAACTTACCTGTCTGCCGTGGCACAGGCAGGTTGATATTTAATGATTTCTCTGTGTACTCTGTGGTGAAGTTTTGACAATACCAACAAATTTAAAAGGAGGTGATATGAAAGTGGATAAGAAGCTTAAGAGAATAAGATTTATCGCCTTTTCACTCCTTATTGTATCGATATTTTGCCCCTCTTTACTCCTTTTGTCTGAGGGTAATGCCTATACTCTGGAGGAACCTAAGCGGGGTTGGAAAATCTTTTACGAAAAAGGGTGCATAAATTGCCACCCTATCTGGGATATGGGGGGAAAAGGAGAGAGCAATCTGAGCGGATTCCCTTTTGGAGAGCTGGCAACTGAATACGGGAAGCATGCCATACAAGAAGGGATAAAGATGGGTAATAATAAACTCTTATCCATTAGGATTTCTCCGGGAGAGGTTCCCGCTCTAGTCTCTTTCCTCAAATTTATCCAGACTTTGGATGGGCCGGGTAATCCAGATAAAGGAGAAAAGGTCTTAGCCGAGAAGAGTTGTAATTCGTGCCATAACAAGATTGCTCCTGATTTGAGACCAAAGGCTAAGTTCGCTAACCCGGTCTCCTGGATTGCCCGGATGTGGAACCATGCCCCGGAGATGAAAAAAGAGATGAAGAGGACAAATATTCCCTGGCCACAGTTTAATGGTGGTGATTTAGTCGATTTACTGGCATATATCCAAAAACTTAGCCCACCGAAAGAAAAGGTTTATCTTACCCTTGGAGATCAAAAAGAAGGGGAAAAGGTAATAAGGCAAAATACTTGCCTAAGATGCCATTCTATCCGTGGGAAAGGAGGAAATACCGGGCCGGAGTTTACTATCATCAGCCAGATTAATAAGGGCGTTCCCCGGACAGTTGGACAGGTGGCAGGCTTAATGTGGAACCATTTTCCAGAAATGGAGCAAGAGATGAAAAATAGCGGTCTTGTCCCGGTCAAGCTTTCTGAAAGGGAAATGGGCAATATAACTGCCTATCTCCTCTCGATACAAAAATTTAAGACTGACGGGGATATAGTGACTATCAAAAACCAACCATAAATTATCCCCTCACCGGAAGAGATTCAAATAAAAAGTCTACTCTACCCGGAAAAAGGATGGGGGAGAGGATATCTTGGTCTTCAGGTCTTTTTGAGGTGGAGACCAAAGCATAGGAGGAGGGATACACCATGAAAAATAATCCTTTTTGGATCCATAGGGGGGGGGCCTTAGCAGTTGCTCTTACTCTTCTATTTATCTTGATGGGGCGTAATCTAAAGGCCCAGCATGGCCAAACAAAGAGCGTAGACCTCAAAACTAAAAAAACAACTGCCCAACACATCCCTAAATTACAGAAGGATTCTCTTACCAGTAGTCAAATCTGTGGCAAATGCCATCAATCCATTTATAACACCTGGAAAGAATCCATGCATGCTAAGTCCTTAGAAGATCCTGTCTTTAATGGGGCTTATGCGGAGGTATATAAGAATACTGCTGGTGCAGCAAAATATAATTGCTTGAAGTGCCATGCCCCGGCTGTATTAATTAATAATGATTATGATCTAAAACAGGAAATCACCAAAGAGGGTGTAACCTGCGATTTTTGCCATAGCGTCAAAGACGTGAATCTAACTAATAAGGAGAATCCCTTTGAGATCAAGCTAGGATTGACCAAATGGGGTCCCTTGAAAGATGCTCGCTCGCCTGCCCATGAGACCCAATATGCCTTCCTCTTCAATACCTCCTATTTTTGTGCCGGTTGTCATGAGCATAAAAACGAGCATGGGTTGGCTATTCTGAGCACCTTTTCTGAATGGACAGAGAGTCCCTATGCCGCTGATGGCAAACAATGCCATTATTGCCATATACCCCAGAGAAAGGGGACCCTGGCTTTTGAAGACCCTCAGCTTATAAAAGGAAAAAAACAAGAAGCCCTTCTGTGCTGTGTAGGGGTTAATACTTTAGATATGCTGAAAGAGGCGGTAAGAGTTAATATTAAGGATATTGTAAGGAAACCAGAAGAAATGACGATGGTGGTAGAAATAGAAAACCATGGTGCCGGCCATAAAATCCCTACAGGCATGCCTAATCGAAAGTTAGCCCTTTTGGTAGAGGTTAAAACCGGCAATAATCAAGCCTTTAGTAGCAGCCGGGTATATGAAAAGATTGTGATAGACAAAGATAGGAATATATTATCCGAGGAGAGTGATATCTTGATTAAAGGCAGCAAAATCATTAAAGATAACCGGATAGCGCCCAAGGAGGTCCGCAGGGAGGAATTTCTCTTCCCTATATCCCTTAAGGAAGAAGTTAGCACCAATGCTAATATATTTTATCTATATGAACCTTGCGTCATTAAAAAAGAGGAAATTAGAGTGCAATTAGCTGGAGATGAAAAAAACCTCCTGGCAGAATCAAGCACTAAGTAACTAACTAGCTCCCTCCCTCTTTCCCCACCAACAAAAAGGGGGAGAGGTTACTTTTTCTTCGGGACGGCTATTTTTTGTCAGAATAACAGCAAATAATTACCCCCCCTTTTAATAGATATAAATCCTGCTAAAAAGTAGCCTATCCTCCTTTCCCAGTTTATCCCTTGAAAAAAAACCTACCAATCTATAGAATGGAATTATTGAAATACCTCAACAGGATGGGTAGAATGGGTCATAAATTTGATGTAGGCAAGATACCAATGGGGCTCTTAGCCAACCTACTGGAGCGGTATGCCGGGGTTGATCCCCGGATAGTAGTAGGGGCAAAGGTAGGTGAAGATGCCGCAGTGATTGATATGGGCGACCGGTATCTGGTAGTCAAATCTGATCCTATAACCTTTGTAACTGAGGATTTAGGGTATTATGCCGTGAATGTCAATGCCAATGATATTGCTACCTGTGGGGCAATCCCCAGGTGGTTTCTAGCAACCCTGCTCCTGCCTGACCAGGGGGTGTCCGAAGAGATGCTAGAGGGGATATTCAGACAGATAGCTATGGCCTGTCAAGCCCTCAATATTGCTTTAGTTGGTGGTCATACGGAAATTACTTATGGCTTAGACCGGCCTATCATCTCCGGCCATATGCTAGGTGAAGTAGCCAAAGACTCCCTGGTGACGACGGCTGGGGCTAAGCCCGGAGATATTATTATCCTGACCAAGGGGATATGTATTGAGGGGACATCTATCATTGCCCGCACCAAGGCCGATGATTTACGCCAACGGGGCTATACGCCAGAGGAAATAAAAAAGGCCCGGGATTTTTTATTCCACCCAGGGATCAGCGTAGTAAAAGATGCCCTTACTGCCTGCCAGGCAGGCCGGGTAACCTCTATGCATGACCCGACTGAAGGAGGATTAGCCACGGCTTTGCACGAGCTGGCCCAGGCTGCCCGGGTAGGAATAATGATTGAAGCAGATAATATCCCTATCTTCCCTGAATCGGCCGCATTATGTAAAGAATATTCTCTGGACCCATTAGGTACCATATCTTCCGGGGCACTGCTCATAACTTTACCCCCACCAGGAGCGGAATTAGTCCTGACTGCCCTTGCCCGGGAAAATATCCCGGCTGCTAGTATTGGTCGGATTACCGCCAAGAGAGGCGAGATTCTCTTGCGGCATAGAGATGGGGCATCTCCCCTGCCCATATTTGAAAGAGACGAGATTACCAAGATATTTTAATTCCTCCAAGGGTAGCATGTTCTGGTAAGGGATTGGGGAAGGGGAAAAAACTGGCTGGTAAGTAGTATGAGAATTTTAGTAGCCGAAGATGAGAAGAGGCTCGCTTCCTATCTCAAGAAAGGGTTAGAGGAGAATTCGTTTGCCGTGGATCTGGCTTCTGATGGCGAGGAAGCTGCTTATATGCTAGAGTCTAAGGAATATGACCTTGTCATCTTAGATATTATGCTGCCCAAGATAGATGGCATCAGGGTACTGAAGAAAATTAGACAAAAGGGCATCCAGACACCGGTTTTGATGCTCACGGCCAAAGATTCCGTTAGTAGCAAGGTAGATGCCTTTGAGCAGGGGGCCGATGATTATCTAACCAAGCCCTTCTCTTTTATAGAGCTATGCGCCAGGGTCAGGGCCCTCTTGCGCCGGGGCAAGGTAGAGCCCCAAACAAAGCTAAAAGTAGGGGACCTAGAGATGGATTTAATCTCTCACCAGGTTACCAGGGCAGGGAATACCATATCTCTCACCAGCAAGGAATTCTCCCTCTTAGAATTCTTTATGCGAAATCCCAGCAAGGTCCTTACCCGCACTGTTATCTCTGAACACGTCTGGGATTATAGCTTCGATAATATCACTTCTAATGTCATAGATGTCCTGGTTAATCGTTTAAGAAACAAAATTGATAAGGATTTTGATAAAAAGCTGATCCATACAATAAAAGGGGTAGGCTATATCCTCCAGGAGTAAGCGTTACAGATGACTATCCGGCTAAAGATCTGCTTATGGCATACGGTCATTACCTCCTTGGTAATTACCACCGGTTCTATCCTGCTCTATATGGGTTTTGTCTATATATCTCATCGGGCGGTTGATATTTTCCTTACCGAAGAAACCCATGGTTTAGCAAATTACCTGAGATTTTATAACTACATAGATCTAACGAGCTATATTGCCCGGCTCCTGGATGAGCAGGATATGTTTAAAGGAAACAAATATATCCAGTTAATAGATAAATCAGGAAAGGTAATACTCCAGTCAGAAAATCTGGAGCATGAAAAAATAACTTTGCCTTTAAACCGCGAGACCCTCCAGAATGCCTTTTCAGGCCAAGATTTCTTTGCAAACAATACCATTCCTGCTATCGGCCCCTATCGGATGATAGTAATGCCTATATCAGATAAAAATGGGATTCAAACAGTGATACAGATGGCAGTATCCACCGGAGAGATGATAAATTCTATCCACGAACTCCGCCTGAGCCTCCTGATAGGCTCACCTATAATCCTATTAGCTATCGGGCTGGCCGGTTGGTATATTGCCGGGAAAACCTTAAAACCTATTGCTGATATCACACGTAAGACGGAAAAGATCACGGCAGAAGATTTGAAGCTCCGGCTAGCAGCACCTCATCCGCGGGATGAAATAGGGAGGCTGGTAGGGGTGCTAAACTCTATGCTCGAGCGACTGGAATCTTCCTTTAGGCGAATAACCCAATTCACCGCCGATGCCTCTCATGAGATAAGGAGCCCGCTAGCGGCAGTCAGGTGTGGGCTGGAGATTGCCCTTTCCCAGGAGCGGACAGTTGAGGAATACCAACAGATTCTTAAAAATAGCCTGCAAGACCTCTGTCGGCTATCCCAGATGGTAGATAATCTTTTTCTTCTGGCCAAGGCTGACTCAGGGCAAGAAACTTTAAATCTAATACCTATAAGATTAGATCAGATAATGGAAGAGGTATCTGAGCAGGCCGAACTCCTGGCTGAGACCAAAGGTATAACCTTCTCTGCCAATATTACCCAGGGAATTGCTGTCCTGGGTGATGACTTTAGACTACGGCAGCTCTTTGTTAACCTCCTGGATAATGCCATCAAGTATACTAATGAAGGAGGCAATATAACTGTCTCTCTGGAACCAGTAAATAGCCAGGCCAGGGTAACAGTGGCCGATACTGGTATCGGGATACCAGGAGAAAACCTCCCCTATATCTTTGACCGGTTTTATCGGCTAGACCTGGCCCGCTCCCATGATGCTAATGGAGGAGGGCTGGGGCTCAGCATCTGCCAATGGATTGCCCAGCTCCATCA
>Ga0156295_1265_pt1 | contig 29474 bp, 20 predicted proteins | sample RifCSPlowO2_12_FD_107943 | JGI IMG/M metagenome (GOLD analysis project Ga0156295, IMG submission 107943) | Nitrospinae bacterium RIFCSPLOWO2_12_FULL_45_22 | reverse complement strand
TGGATGGTGAATTCAATAAACTTTCAGCGGATGTTCGAGAAATCATAAAGACCTTGGTAGAAAGGCTTAGAAAAACCACCCGGAAGACAGTAGCCCTTTCGGTTGAGCTCCATAATTTGAGAAAGGAAAGGTCAAAATAATAAAATAAGGAATGGGGAATAATTAATAATGCCAGGCGAGATACCAGTGGATAATAGTCTCTCCCCATAGGATTGAGACAAAGGTCCCCAGGGCCAAAAAGGGACCGAAGGGGACCATGTCTTTTCTGCCTTTCTTCCCGGCAATAAGCAGGGCGATAGAAATAATAGAGCCACTAAAAACCGCTACAAAGATGGTCAGCAAGATATAGCGCCAGCCAATAAAGGCCCCGATCATGGCCCCCAGTTTTATGTCCCCTCCACCCATGCCACCCCGGGAGAGCAAAGCTACTAAATAGAAGATGCCACCACCCAATAATATCCCCATAAGGCTATGCCAGAGGCTTTGCTGTAGGAACAGGGTACTGAAGAGGATGCCTAACGGTATCCCGGGAAGGGTTATGATATCTGGTATAATCTTATGCTCTAAGTCTATAAAGGTAATAATGATTAAGGCAGTAGTAAGAAAAATATAGATAAAGAAAGGTGTTGAGAGGCTAAATAGCCAGTAAAAGGTCAAGAAATTAACCCCAGAAACAAACTCTACCAGGGGATAGTGCCAGGAGATCGGCTGAGAACAGGTACGACACTTGCCCCTCAGGAGCAAAAAACTCAGGAGCGGGATATTATCATACCAGTAGATAGGTGTTTGGCAATGGGGGCAGTGGGAGCCTGGGAAGATAATAGACTCTTGCCGTGGCAGGCGATAAATACAGACATTACAAAAACTACCTACAATATTGCCTATAATGAAGAGATAGATAAATATAGCATAGTCCAGGTATATCATTGAGTTATATCAGGCCTTTGTGGGCTAATTCCTGGGCAGCCTGGTCAAAGCGGTCCTCTGCTTCTACCTCATGAGCCCATTCAATCAGCTCTTTCATCCCTATAGCGAAACTCATTTTAGGCTCAAAACCCAGGCAGCTCTTTATTTTGCTAATATCGGCATAGCAATGCCTTACATCACCTTTTCGGAACTTATTGGTTATTATGGGTGCAATATCTTTTTGGTAAAGACTGGCTAGAAGCTCTGCGACTTCTTCTATTGTCCGTGGGACACCACTACCTACATTAAATGCCTGATAATGGTAGTCGCCTGCCTCGAGGGCCAGGAGATTAGCCCGGGCTATATCGTGTACCGAGACAAAATCCCGGGTCTGTAATCCATCTTCATAGATTACCGGCGGATTATCATTTTTGATTCGGCTCATAAATATCGCTGCTACGCCAGTGTAAGGGTTAGAGAGGGACTGGCGAGGGCCATAAACATTAAAGTAGCGCAGCGCAACTACCGGTATTTTATAGGTCTTCCCGATATTCAATACCATATCTTCCTGATCCCGTTTGGTCATGGCATAGATGGAATTGCAGTGCCGTTCGGCCGGTTCTGGTGTAGGGACTGGCTTTAAGGCTTCCTGGCAATGAGGGCAGGGTAGCTCCCACCTGCTATCAGACAGTTGCTCTTCAGTACGCAATGGTGGCCTTACTTCACCGCACTTGTGACAATAATAACAACCCTCTCCATAGCTGCTCATGGAGGCTGCTATTACTATTTTCTCTACCTTATTTTTGGTATTAACGACTATATCTAAGAGATTAGCCGTACCGCCTATATTGACCTCTATGTAGTGTTTGATCTGATATTGTGATTGTCCTACCCCTACTGCGGCTGCCAGGTGCACGACTAATTCCATGTCCTTCAATGCCTTTTTCAACTGCTGGTAGTTGCGGACATCCCCCTTGATAAATTCCACCCCTTTGTTCAGGTACCGGGGTATTTCGCCACGGGGGTGCACCTGCGGATCAAGATTATCCAAAACCCTTACCTGATAACCCTTTTCTAGCAGGGCGTCTACTGTAAAAGAACCAATAAAGCCGGCACCGCCTGTTACCAGAACCTTTTTCCCCATCCTTATTATCTCCTTTGATTATGGCTATTGGCTAAGAGACGTTTGTTTATTTTTTAGGAACAAAACTGGCTACAGTCTCCTTATTTCCTTCTACCCATTCTACCAGACCCTTTATCCCTTCAGCAAAGGGAATATTGGGCTCCCAGGCAAAATCTTTTTTGGCCTTAGAAATATCGGCTACAAAGATTTTTTGATCCCCAGGCCGCCAGTCGGCAAACTGATGGGTTATCCTTTTCCCTAAGAGCCCTCCCAGATAAGAGATTAGTTCCAGCAGGGATAGTTGATTATTGGGCCCCCCGCCAATATTATATATCTGTCCCTGGGTAATTGCTATCTGGTCTATAGCTAGATCATAAGCACGGATCAAGTCTTTAATCTCTAGCACATCCCGTGCCTGCTTGCCATTGCCATAAATAGTTATAGGCCGGTCGAATAATGCCGAAATAGCAAAATGGGCTACCCACCCCTGATCTTCTATACCGAATTGCCGTGGGCCGTAGATACAGGACTGACGAAAAGTAATAGTTTTAAGGCCATAGATGCGACCATAGTCCCTTACGTACTGATCTGCGGCCCCTTTACTACAGCCATAGGGCGAGTGAAAATCCAGGGGATGTTCTTCTTTTATCCCGTTCTTTAACCCTTTAAATTCATACCGCTTATCCTTCTCTACCAGAGGCACATCCTCCAGATTACCATAAACTTTGTTGGTCGAGGCAAATATCAAGATAGGCTCATTGGGCGATTGCCGTACTGCTTCCAGGATATTAAGGGTACCGAGGGCATTGATCTCAAAATCTTCCCTGGGATTAACGACAGAAGTAGTCACTGCCACCTGGGCAGCCATATGAAATACTATGTCAGCCTGGCTCGTTTCTTCCTGGAGGATACGGTTATCCAGCCTGATATCGGCTGGTACGATGCGTAAGCGCTTGCTATGCCCCTCTCCCAACCAGCGTATATTAGCTAAAGTACCAGGCCGTGAGAAATTATCTATTACTGTTACTTGATGGTTTTTCGCTAAATAATGATCCGCTACCTGACAACCTATGAACCCCGCCCCACCTATTACTAAAGTTTGCATACCCTTCTCCATCTTATTATCTAATAACCCGCTTGGTTACCAGAAGAAATTGGGGATACAGAGCAGGATAATCCCAGTCAGGGTCAATAATAATCCTACTGGAGTCATAATTGCCCCGATCACATCTACTGGTCTTCGGGCATTATAGCTGGCCCAGAAGCCCCAGCCTATCATAAGCACCCCACTGCATATCATTAATATATATACGGCTATCATGGCTCAAATATTACCCCTCAAATGGAATTGAGAATTCAGGAGTTAGGAGTCAGAATAAAAGCTGTTTTCACAATGCTGACTCCTGAATTCAACCGTACTCTTTGCTCATACAAGGATGGATTATAATGTAACTAATCCTTTTAATAGATCATCTATCTGTTTCAGATCGTTCTGGGATAGTCTATAGCCACCATAACGGCTCTGATAATATCTCTGAGTTATGAGTCCCACACAAGCAAATTTGTCCCCCTTCTCGTCTATTACTTGCTGGGCAAACTCCCAGGGTGTCAGATGCCTTTCCTTACTAATCCCCTTCCTGGCCAGGATAGACAAGAGTCTTAGGTAGAATTTTGTAACTCCTGGATGCCTTTTTAAGGAAAAGGGCAGCCTGCAGGCTCTATACAGAAGGCCGAAGACAAATAAAATTAAGCTAGTAAGTAAAAATATGCTAGTAGAAAATTCAACCCGGGAAATATGATCTACTAAGGCCCTTAGTTGGGTTTCAGTCCATACCAGGAGACGGTTTTGGGTGTCTAGAAGAGACTGGACCATACGCCTTTGATCCCAGATGTTATAGGCCACCACATAAGAATCCCAGTTAAGCTCCAGATAATCATATAGTTGATAAACCAGTGGGAATAAGGTATCGCGGAGCCAGAAGCCAGCCTGCGGTGGTGTTGGATCAAAAACAATCCACCCCTTTCCGGCTATATAGGCCTCTACCCAGCTATGGGCGTCTTTCTCCCTCACTAAATAATACCCACCAAAATCATTCCATTCTTCTACCAGAAAACCATTCACTACCCGTGCCGGGATATTCAAGCTCCGAAGCATTATTACCATAGCTGAGGCAAAAAATTCACAGTGGCCCTTTTTCCTATTAAACAAAAAATCCTCCACTGGATCAAGACCCCGGCTCTGGGTAAGTTTTAAGGTATAGCCAAAGTTGTTCTTTAAATAAGCCTCTATCCTTTTGCCTTTTTCCCATGGGTCATGGGTGCCCTGGGTTATCTTTGAAGCCAGCTCCCTCACCCTGGTAAAGGGATGAGAAAGCCTAAGGCAAGACTCCTCGCCACCAGCTAAGAACGTCTGTTTTTCCTCTCCAGGTAAAAGATATATTGAATATTCTCGCCCGCGATAGTGGGGCCCGGGGCCAAATAAGGAAGAAGTATTATCCACCTCGATAATCGGCAGATCGCTCTGGATATAGCTGGTCTGATAAGGGACAAATATTACCTTTGAGTCCATTGGATTAAGGATAACCTCTTCCCAATATAGGTTCTGGCCGTCTACTTCCTTCAGTGTGATAACTCCTTTTTTATTGGCCCTAACTCTTTTAATTTTATTAGAATCAACCCGCCATTTACCGCCATCATAGTCGGTTAGGGCTATTCCTCTCCAGAGTCGTGCTTCAGGCAGGCGCTTAGCCGTCTTACCCGGTTTTATCCGCATAACTACCTCATACCCTTCTTTAATGCTACCGATAGCGCCCAATTCTACTTCCTCGGAAAAGCCACTAGTCAGGGAGGGCCCTTTGAAGTTCCGCTGCAAAAACCCAAAGCCTATTCTAGGGACGAGAAAGAACAGGAAGGTGGTAAAGATAAGAACGGAGATAGCTGGACAAATAGTAGCCCCAAGAAAGGTCCCAGGGGGTAGGTTCTCAGAAGGGGCCTGCCGCTTGATCTGGAACAGAGCCAGGGCAACTGAACCGAAAATAACAACACCGATAAAGAAGAAGAAAAAATATAGCTCTACTGTAATTACGGCTGCTACAATAAGAAGTGCCAGGCTTATAAGATAAATCTGGAAATAATCGCCATCCGATTTCTTCCCCAGCAGCTTTGTAAGCTGGATTAAAAGGAGCAAATGGGCTAGGGTCATAACAAAAGAGCGGGAGAAGAGAGACATATCAAGGAAGGCAAAGAGGAGATAAATAATAGTGAGGGGGGTTTTTAATCTCTCACTTAGATAAAAGACTTTTTTCTCCTCTACCCAAAAATAACTAGTAATTACTCCCACCAGGATTATAGTAGTATAAGTCAGGGATTCTTCAGCTACCGCAAGAGATAAAGCCCCTGCCATTACCATCAGACAAGTGGTAAAATTGAACACTTTGATTAAACTCATCTGCTCTTGATCCAGGATTCAGGATTAATCGGAATACATAACATCGAATTCCGGCTGGGTTACATCAATAATTTGTAGCCGCCCGACATTCTCTTCCCATCCCTTATCTGTACTATCTTTGCCCGGAAGGATCAGGATGGTCTCAGTATCAGATTTAATCAAAGACTTTATGTCTACCGGTCTGGGTGACGGCTTAAGTAGGGTTAAAGTTCTTAGTAGGAGTTGGAAATCTTCCTGGGAATTGGGGGCTAAGGATAGGCTGACCGGATTTGGGTTAAAGGTGGAGAATTGTAAAGGATACCCTGCATCTAACAAATATCTTGCCAGGGTAGCGCAGAGGCTTATGGACTTCTCCAGCACTTCTTCGGTACTTAATATATAGTTATAGAGCAACAGAGAAACTTTCTCGGGGTGTTCCCGTTCAAACTCCTTAGTCATCCATTTTCCCGCACGGGCCGATGATTTCCAGTGGATCCATTTAGGATTATCTCCCGGACGAAATTCCCTTAAGGCATGAAATTCTTCTCCTCCAGTTCCCCAGGCTACCATAGCCAAAGGCCCTTGACCGTTATTGAAACTGATAGGGGCTAAGATCTTGCCTAATTTAGGATACACCCATAAGGTAGCGGGGTAAGAGTATTCCTTTTGTTGGTTAAACAATCCAAAGGGGAAGCTGCATAGCACCCGAAAACCATTAAGTTGATAAACCCCTCTTTTTGCTATGCTAGCTCTATACCGAAGGGTTATTTTACCTTTTGCTGGGATTTGTAAGGCATAGGCTTGCGGGAAAGAGAAATATGGGGAAGGGATTTGTTCCTCTACCAACAAAGAGGTAGTAGAAAAGAACCTTTTTTTGTTATACAGAGTGATTTCTCCTTGAAACTCTTCTTGGGCAAAGATAGAGCCTGGCAAAGACCTTTTTAGCTCTAACCCCTCAACCAGTACCCTGGGGATAATCCAGCTTATTATGAACACCGCTAGTAACATAGAAAAGATCATATAGAGGAGGTTCACGGCAGTATTAAGTGAAGCCACTCCCACTGCCAGGGTAAACAAAAGGAATAATTTCCCCTCCATGGTTAAATGAGGTTTGTGCCTTGCTAACACGGCTGATAATACCTCTCTTTTTCACTATATATGCAGCCACAATATTTCTGGCGATACAGTCCCATCTTCTTAGAAAGCTCTACACCCTCTTGCCAGCCATCTCTGAAATCCTGATAATAAAATTCAAGCCCGTACTGCCGGGCTAATTCTTCACCTATGGCCTTTATCTTATCGTGCTTTTGATATTTGCTATAAAGCAGTGTCGTAGAAAAAGAGTCATATTGACTTCTTTTTGCTAACTCGACCGTGGTTCGGAGTCGCATTGTATAGCAGTAGATACAGCGATCCCCTTCGCAAGAGACCACCCCGCGCAAAAATTCTTCTAATTCATAATCTTCTGCTAATATTATATCTAGAGCCCATTGGTCAGCTAGTTGCAAAAAAGTGTTCAGTCGGCGATGATATTCTTGATAGGGATGGATATTAGGATTATAAAAGTAACACTTTACAGAAAATCCCGCCTCCCTTAATCTCTGCCAGGGGAACGGAGTGCAATTAGCACAACAGACATGTAATAATAATGGTCTCATGCCCTCAGTATCACTTTACTTCTGCTTCGACTTCTTGAATCCAGCCATTAGATATGCCGATCTGATCAATAATCCCTAATGCTGCTTGATGCTCGTCCCAGGATATACGCCTACTGAGTTCAGGATAATCAAAGGCATTATAAGCAGGGAAATATTGGCTCATTACACTCAGGTAGAGCTCAGGAGATATCTCTGAAAGTAGGGAATGCAAGACCTTGCTGGTTCCGGCTATATCATTAGGCAATATAAGATGCCTTACTATTAAACCTCTCTGGGCAATCCCTTCGGGCGACAGGATTAAATACCCTACCTGCCTATACATTTCCTCTATGGCTACTCTAGCTACCTGGGGGTAGTTCTCTGTAGCAGAATATTTCAATGCCATATGGGAATCAAAATAGCGAAAATCTGCCAGATACATATCGCAAACTCCCTCCAAGAGCCGCAAGGAATCTAGTCCATCATACCCGCTGGTATTATATACTAGTGGGAGCCGCAAGCCAGCCCTGGCACCAAGCAGTAAGGCAGCAAGAATCTGGGGAACAAAATGGGAAGGGGTAACCAGATTAATATTGTGGGCACCCCTTTCTTGCAAACTGAGCATCATTTTGCTCAGGTCTTCTAGCCCTACAATACGGCCAGCCCCTAGCTGACTTATGGGATAATTCTGACAATATACACAACGCATGTTGCAATTAGAAAAGAATATCGTGCCCGAACCCCTAATGCCGCTTAATGGAGGCTCTTCGCCATAATGGAGGGTATAACTAGCAACCATCGGGAGAAAACCGGAACGACAAAAGCCTTTCTCATCTCTTAACCGGTCTACTCCACAACTTCTCGGACAAACCCGGCAACTACCCAAAAGGTTATACCCTTCCTCTACCCGTCTTTCTAGTTCACCTTTTTCTAATAAATCCAGATAAGAAGACCCCATGCCCACCTCAAGGAAGCTAAAGATGCAATGTGTAAAGTTAAGGAATAATTCCTTAATTTTGCGCTTTTCGCTTTAATCTTTGCATTCTTTGACCTGGTATCCTAAATGCTTATAAGCCAGAGGTGTAACTACTCTACCCCGGGGGGTACGATCTATGAAGCCTTCCTGTAGTAAATAAGGCTCATAGACGTCCTCAATGGTATCCTTCTCTTCATTTATAGCAGCCGATAGAGTCTCTATACCCACCGGGCCACCATTAAATTTTTCTATGATAGTGGAAAGTAATTTCCGGTCCATCTTGTCCAAGCCATTATGGTCAACCTCCAGTAGATCCAGAGCCTCCTGGGCTATCTGCTGGGTGATAAAGCCGTCGGCTTTTACCTGGGCATAATCCCTCACGCGGCGTAATAAGCGGTTAGCAACCCGGGGAGTCCCCCGAGACCGGCAAGCTATCACCCAGGACCCCTGGCTATCTATCGCTATATCAAAAATCCGGGCAGACCGTTCAATAATTATCTGCAACTCCGGGTGATTATAAAACTCTAATCGGCTAATCATACCAAAACGATCCCGGAGAGGGGAAGTCATTAGACCCGCCCGGGTAGTAGCCCCTATAAGGGTAAAGCGCGGTAACTCTAATTTGATTATCCTGGCACTGGGGCCCTGACCAATAATGAGGTCCAGCTTAAAATCTTCCATCGCAGGATAAAGAATCTCTTCGACCACATGATTCAGGCGATGGATCTCGTCAATAAATAGCACATCTTTGTCTTGTAAGTTAGTCAGGATAGCCGCTAAGTCTCCCGCTCGCTCTATAACGGGACCAGAGGTAGCCTTAATATTAACCCCCATCTCATAAGAGATTATATGGGCTAAGGTGGTCTTTCCTAGGCCCGGTGGTCCATGGAAAAGGACGTGGTCTAGGGGCTCACACCGGGCTTTAGCGGCCTCAATGAAAATCTTTAGATTGGCCTTGAGCTTCTCCTGGCCAACATAATCATCCAGGCTTTTTGGCCTAATACCCGCTTCAAAATTTAATTCCTGCTCGCCCTCTTCTCTCTGGGGGAATAATAGGCTATCTTTTTCTTTTTTCATAGCTTATGCCGGGCTAAAATTTTTAATGACTCTTTTATTAATTCTTCCAATGAAATTTCCTCACCGGAAGCGGATCTAACTTTCTCAATAGCCTTCTCTGCTTGAGTTTTATGGTAACCGAGATTTATCAAGGCTGAGAGAGCATCTTGGAACTTCTGATCCTCCCCTCCCCTCATGTCTTGAGCTGGATAAGACCTATCTGGAGTCCTACTGGCGCCTAACTTATCCCTCAATTCCAGGGATATCCTCTCAGCCGTCTTTAAGCCAATCCCCGGGATAGAGTGAAGCCTTTGTATGTCCCCTCTGCTTATTGCCTCCTTAAGTTCCTTAACTGGTATGCCAGATAGGATATTAAGGGCCAGCTTGGGACCAATCTTGCTGATACGGAGTAGAGACTCAAACATCTCCTTGTCTTCCAGGTCAAAAAAACCGAACAGGTTTAGGGTATCTTCACGCACATAGGTAGAGATAAAGAGGGTTAGTGACTCATTGAGATCGGGAAGGTGATAATAAGTGGAGAGCGGTATGAAGATTTGATATCCTACACCATTAACATCTACTATTATTTGATTTAAAGATCGGTATGAAAGTCTTCCCGTAATCTTCCCTATCAACTTGGCCCCGGGATGCTTTTTAAGCTATTTGGAGACTTTGGGAGGATATTTTATCGCTCCACAAGCATGCTTCACCTTGTAGGAATGAATATGACAGATAGCTAGGGCTAAGGCATCAGAAGCATCAGTAGAAGTTAAAGAATTATTCAATCCTAGAAGAAAAGCCACCATCTCTTGCACCTGCTCCTTCCCTGCTCTACCATATCCTACTACTGCCTGTTTGACTTCTAGTGGTGTATATTCTACGACTTCTACATCATAAGACGCAGCCGAAAGAAGAGCAATACCCCTTGCCTGACCTAGCTTTAGAGCGCTTCTTACATTCTTAGCATAAAAAATGCTCTCTACGGCTACCGTGTTGGGTTTAAACTTTTCCAGGATTTCTTCTAAGCCTTTATAAATCTTCTTTAACCTAAAAGGCAAAGGATCGGTTGCTGTCTGAATAGCTCCCCAGTCCAATGCCCATAACTTCCCTCCCTTCTCTTCTACAACCCCATAACCTGTTACAATGGTCCCTGGATCTATCCCTAAAACCCGCATGGCTAATACCTAAGCGATCATCTCGGCCATAACCTCTTCGGGAATATCAAAATTGGCATAGACATGTTGAACATCATCATGATCTTCTAAAGTTTCCATCAGTTTGAGCATCTGCTGGGCCTGCTTACTTTCTAGTTTGACGGTAGTTTGGGGTAACATAGTAATTTCCGCTACCGAGACTTCTACCCCATGAGCTTCTAATGCCTTTTTGACTACTTCAAAGTCCTTAGCCTGCGTAATGATCTCATAGGTGCTACCATCTTTTCTTACATCTTCCGCCCCCGCCTCCAGAGCTACCATAAATAACTCATCCTCATCCACCTTGCCTTCTTCTACTAATATCTGCCCCTTCTTCTCAAATAACCATGATACACAGCCCGCCTCCCCCAGGCTACCACCATTTTTTGAAAAGATATATCTAATCTCCGAGAGGGTACGATTTTTATTCTCGGTTAAGATATTTACCAGCACCGCTATCCCGCCAGTACCATACCCCTCATAAGATGCCTCCTCATAAGAAGTACCGGGCAATTCACCCGTCCCTTTTTTAATAGCACGCTGAATATTATCCTGAGGCATATTGTTTGCTTTAGCCGCCAGGATTGCTGTCCTCAGGCGAGGGTTTGCCTCTAGATCCCCACCTCCTAACCTGGCCGCTACAGTAATCTCTTTTATCAACTTGGTAAAAACCTTACCTCGGCGGGCATCTACGGCCGCCTTTTTGTGTTTGATACTCGCCCATTTAGAATGGCCTGACATTATATCCCTCTCTCTAAAATCCTTTGTATTGATCTAATTTTATCAGTTTTAAACAACTTTAATCAGTTGCCACTGAAAAAAACCAGCAAAGCAAGCTTTGCCACTACCTATTTTTATAGCAATATCGTCTTCATAATGCATGTAGCGCCGAACTTACCCGACACCCCATTTTGCAGTGGCAACTAATTACGAAAGGTTGATAGAAATCGTATTTTTTTACTGGTTAAAATACTAACATAAAGCATTAAGGGTTGTAAAGTATAAATCACCGGAGGGAAATAGGGGAGAAGACTTTGGAGATAGAAAAAAAAGCCCATATAGAATATCTATATGGGCTTTTCCCTTGCCACGGCAGCATCCTACTCTCCCACACAGTTACCCATGCAGTACCATCGGCGCAGAAGGGCTTAACTTCCGTATTCGGGATGGGAACGGGTGTTTCCCCTTCGCTATGGCCACCGTGACCAATAATTTCTTCAAGAAAGGGTTATGGCCAAGCCTCACGACCGATTAGTACCAGTTAGCTAAACATATTACTATGCTTACACATCTGGCCTATCAACCTGGTAATCTTCCAGGGGTCTTAAGGATGGCTAAGCCATACGGGATATCTCATCTTGAGGTGGGCTTCCCGCTTAGATGCCTTCAGCGGTTATCCCTTCCGAACATAGCTACCCAGCAATGCCCCTGGCGGGACAACTGGTACACCAGAGGTTCGTCCATCCCGGTCCTCTCGTACTAGGGACAGCTCCTCTCAAATATCCTAACGCCCACGACAGATAGGGACCGAACTGTCTCACGACGTTCTAAACCCAGCTCGCGTACCGCTTTAATGGGCGAACAGCCCAACCCTTGGGACCTGCTCCAGCCCCAGGATGCGATGAGCCGACATCGAGGTGCCAAACCTCCCCGTCGATGTGAACTCTTGGGGGAGATAAGCCTGTTATCCCCGGCGTACCTTTTATCCGTTGAGCGACGGCCCTTCCACACGGAACCGCCGGATCACTAAGCCCTGCTTTCGCACCTGCTCGACTTGTCAGTCTCGCAGTCAAGCTCCCTTATGCCTTTACACTCGATGGCTGGTTTCCATTCAGCCTGAGGGAACCTTTGGGCGCCTCCGTTACTTTTTAGGAGGCAACCGCCCCAGTCAAACTACCCGCCTGGCACTGTCCTCAATCCGGATAACGGACTAAAGTTAGAATTTCGACTTAATAAGGGTGGTATTTCAAGGATGACTCTACTAAGGCTAGCGCCCTAGCTTCTCCGTCTCCCACCTATCCTACACATACTAAGCCAAAACCCAATACCAGGTTATAGTAAAGGTGCACGGGGTCTTTCCGTCTTGTCGCGGGTAACCGGCATCTTCACCGCTACTACAATTTCGCTGAGCCCCTCGTTGAGACAGCGCCCAAGTCGTTACGCCATTCGTGCAGGTCGGAACTTACCCGACAAGGAATTTCGCTACCTTAGGACCGTTATAGTTACGGCCGCCGTTTACTGGGGCTTCGGTTTAGAGCTTCGCCTTGCGGCTAACCCCTCCCCTTAACCTTCCAGCACCGGGCAGGCGTCAGTCCCTATACTTCGTCTTACGACTTTGCAGAGACCTGTGTTTTTAATAAACAGTCGCCTGGGCCTGTTCACTGCAACCCTTCTCGGCTTACCAGGCTAGCTGGTTTACCTACCAAGGGCACTCCTTCTCCCGAAGTTACGGAGTTAAATTGCCGAGTTCCTTAACGAGAGATCACTCAAGCGCCTTAGGATTCTCTCCTCACCCACCTGTGTCGGTTTACGGTACGGTCACCTCGTCAACTCGCTAGAGGTTATTTCTTGGCAGTATAGGATCAACCAGTTTGTGTCCTTACGGACTCCTCATCACCTCTCGGTGTTAGATAAGAGGATGGATTTGCCTGTCCTCTCCACCTACAGGCTTGAACCTGCTATTCCAGCAGCAGGATGGCCTACCTTCCTGCGTCACCTCATCACTCAAACGCTAACGCGGTGGTACAGGAATATTAACCTGTTTCCCATCACCTACGCTTTTCAGCCTCAGCTTAGGGACCGACTTACCCTGAGCGGATTACCCTTCCTCAGGAACCCTTAGGTTTTCGGCGAATAGGTTTCTCACCTATTTTATCGCTACTTATACCGGCATACTCACTTCTATACCCCTAGACTAGTCCTCACGGTCTAGCTTGTTTCTGGTATAGAACGCTCCCCTACCAAGGATGACACCTTACTTTACTCATGTCTCCTAACTTATAACCTAACTTTCTAAGGGTATAAATTAAGGGCTATGAGCATTAAGGGGATCATCCTTCCGCAGCTTCGGTAATAGACTTAAGCCCCGTTAAATTTTCGGCGCAGGTTCACTTGACCAGTGAGCTATTACGCTTTCTTTAAAGGATGGCTGCTTCTAAGCCAACCTCCTGGTTGTCTTTGTGCCCCCACAACCTTTACCACTTAGTCTATATTTTGGGACCTTAGCTGGCGGTCTGGGCTCTTTCCCTTTTGACCATGGAGCTTATCCCCCATAGTCTGACTCCTGCAGTAAAAGTTTATGGCATTCGGAGTTTAGTTGGGTTTGGTAGCTTGTTAAAGCCCCTAGTCCATCCAGTGCTCTACCGCCATAACTCATTCTGCAAGGCTATACCTCAATATATTTCGGGGAGAACCAGCTATCTCCGAGTTTGATTGGCCTTTCACCCCTACCCACAACTCATCCCCCAAGTTTTCAACCTTAGTGGGTTCGGACCTCCACAGGTTTTTACACCTGCTTTACCCTGGCCATGGGTAGCTCACTCGGTTTCGGGTCTACTCCATGCAACTAATCGCCCTATTAAGACTTGCTTTCGCTACGGCTCCGCTTTTTATAAGCTTAACCTTGCTACATAGAGAAACTCGCCGGCTCATTATACAAAAGGCACACAGTCACACTGGAGAAAGTGTAATCCACTCTCTCCATAGTGCTTCCATCGCTTGTAGGCATATGGTTTCAGGTTCTTTTTCACTCTCCTCACAGGAGTGCTTTTCACCTTTCCCTCACGGTACTAGTTCACTATCGGTTGCTACCTAGTATTTAGCCTTAGGAGGTGGTCCTCCTTGATTCCTACAGGGTTTCACGTGTCCCGTAGTACTTAGGTACCTCATTCAGAGAGGATAGATCATTTCGCTTACTGGACTGTCACCATCTCTGGTCGGCCATTCCAGACCGTTCAGCTATGATCTATCTTTCTGACTCTCTGGCTAGTTCCGTGTCCTAGCCCAATGAGGCCCATCTACCCCGAAAAGACAACGCACACGTGCTTATCCATCTTTTCGGTTTAGGCTGTTCCCGTTTCGCTCGCCACTACTCAGGGAATCGCTTTTGCTTTATTTTCCTCAGGGTACTTAGATGTTTCAGTTCCCCTGGTTCGCCCCTTTTGCCTAATCTAAATTTTCAGCAAAAGGTGTTACAGAATTATCTGTAACAGGTTTCCCCATTCGGGAATCTCCGGGTCAAAACCTGTTAGCGGCTTACCGGAGCTTATCGCAGCTTACCACGCCCTTCTTCGCCTGGTAGCACCAAGGCATCCACCATATGCCCTTAGTAGCTTGACCATTACCCTTTCTTTATTATTATCAAATTGTCAAAGAGCAAAATTACTTTGTTTTGATGGAGATGAGCGGAATCGAACCGCTGACCTCCTGCTTGCAAGGCAGGCGCTCTCCCAACTGAGCTACACCCCCAAACTTTGGTGGGCCTACCTGGATTTGAACCAGGGACCTCACGCTTATCAGGCGTGCGCTCTAACCAACTGAGCTATAGGCCCTAACTTAAACTCATCCTTCCCTCTGTTTCCCTTATACTCACAGAAATATCTAGCCTATAGCTCTCTCCAAGAAATGGAGGATAAAGAAATTTGGGAGAAAAAGCGGGGACCATTGATCAGGAGTGCCAACCATTCAGGAATCCCCCTTCCAGCCAGTAGCTAGAAGAAATTACTCCTTAGAAAGGAGGTGATCCAGCCGCAGGTTCCCCTACGGCTACCTTGTTACGACTTCACCCCAATTGCCAACCATACCTTCGGCACTTACTTCCCGGTAAAGGGTTAGCTCAGCGACTTCGGGTACAATTGACTTTCGTGGTGTGACGGGCGGTGTGTACAAGGCCCGGGAACGTATTCACCGTGGCGTGCTGATCCACGATTACTAGCGATTCCGCCTTCATGGAGTCGAGTTGCAGACTCCAATCCGAACTGAGACCTGCTTTTTGGGATTGGCTTCCCCTCGCGGGTTTGCTACCCTTTGTACAGGCCATTGTAGCACGTGTGTAGCCCTGGACATAAAGGCCATGAGGACTTGACGTCATCCCCTCCTTCCTCCGGTTTATAACCGGCAGTTCCCTTAGAGTTCCCGGCATAACCCGCTGGCAACTAAGAGTAAGGGTTGCGCTCGTTGCAGGACTTAACCCAACATCTCACGACACGAGCTGACGACAGCCATGCAGCACCTGTGTATCTACCCCGAAGGGAGGGGTATATTTCTATACCCTTTTAGATACATGTCAAGCCCAGGTAAGGTTCTTCGCGTTGCGTCGAATTAAACCACATGCTCCACCGCTTGTGCGGGCCCCCGTCAATTCCTTTGAGTTTCAGCCTTGCGACCATACTCCCCAGGCGGGGCACTTAATGCGTTAGCTTCGGCACAGAGGAGGTCGGCACCCTCTACACCTAGTGCCCATCGTTTACGGCTAGGACTACCGGGGTATCTAATCCCGTTTGCTCCCCTAGCTTTCGCACCTCAGTGTCAGTTGCGGTCCAGAGAGCCGCCTTCGCCAACGGTGTTCTTCCCGATATCTACGCATTTCACCGCTCCACCGGGAATTCCACTCTCCTCTACCGCACTCAAGTTAAGCAGTTTCAGACGCCCTTCCCTGGTTGAGCCAGGGGATTTCACGTCTGACTTACCCAACCACCTACGCGCTCTTTACGCCCAATAATTCCGAACAACGCTAGCCCCCTCCGTATTACCGCGGCTGCTGGCACGGAGTTAGCCGGGGCTTCCTCTGGCAGTACCGTCAAACAAATAAGCTCTTCACTTATTTGGTATTCTTCCTGCCTGACAGGGTTTTACGACCCGAAGGCCTTCATCACCCACGCGGCGTTGCTGCGTCAGGGTTTCCCCCATTGCGCAATATTCCCCACTGCTGCCTCCCGTAGGAGTCTGGGCCGTATCTCAGTCCCAGTGTGGCTGATCATCCTCTCAGACCAGCTAACCATCGTCGCCTTGGTAGGCCATTACCCTCCCAACTAGCTAATGGTCCGCGAGCCCCTCCTCAGGCAGCAGCTTGGTCTTTCACTTGCCATAATGGCTAATGATTAACCAGAGGCCACCTTTTACCCCTGAAACTTTTGTTTCTGTGGTCATACTAGGTATTAGCATCCCTTTCGAGATGTTATCCCTATCCTGAGGGCAGGTTACTCACGTGTTACTCACCCGTCCGCCACTTTACTCAGGCTCCGAAGAACCCTTTCTCGTTCGACTTGCATGTGTTAGGCACGCCGCTAGCGTTCGTTCTGAGCCAGGATCAAACTCTCCAATTGAAACTCTTAATAAAAGAAAATACTGACTCATTGATCAATAGATCACCCGCTTTATTTCAAAGAACTATTTAACAAGGCTATAGTATAATTCTTATTTAAAAAGTGTCAAGAGAAAAATTTAAAATTTTTTAGGGGACGATTTTTACAAATTTTTTTCTCCCCACTTTGATGATATATTCCTGTGAATTTGATAATTCTGCATCAGTTTTTAATAACCTTTCTCCGTTCACCTTCACAGCTCCTTCCTTAATTAACCGAAGAGCCTCGGAGGTTCCCGAAGTTATTCCTAGATCCTTTAGAATATAAGGCACCCACATCCTATCTTTATCCCATCGCCATTTATACTCCGGTACTATTTCTGGCAATTTTTTATCTTTAAAAATCTGGTCAAACTCTCTGGCCGCTGTATCTGCTTTAGCTTTATCATGAAATTTTTGGACAATCTCTTTAGCCAGCCGAGCTTTAACGTCTTTAGGATTTATGTAACCTTTGTTCATGTCCTCTTTTAACTTGTTTATTTCGGCCAAATCGAGATCACTTAGAAGTTCATAATAGCGCATCATTAAACGATCCGAAATGGACATAATCTTGCCGAAAATCTCTCTGGGTGGTTCTTCAATCCCTATATAATTATTCAGGCTTTTACTCATCTTTTGCACCCCATCAGTTCCTTCGAGTAAGGGCAAGGTAATAACTACTTGTGGTTCCTGCCCATAATCCCTTTGCAAATCTCTCCCTACTAAGAGGTTAAATTTCTGATCGGTTCCACCCAACTCCACATCAGCTTTTAGGGCCACGGAATCATAACCCTGGAGTAGTGGATAAAGAAACTCATGAATGCTGATGGGTTTCTGGTCATGGTATCGTTTTTGGAAATCATCTCTTTCCAACATCCTAGCCACAGTATATCGGGCACTTAATCGGATCAATTCCCCGGCACTCATCCTTCCCAGCCAGTGAGTGTTAAATTCAATAACGGTTTTTTCTGGGTCCAGGAGCTTAAATATTTGCTGTTTATAGGTCTTGGCATTATCCATCACTTCTTCCTGGGTAAGCGGACGACGGGTCTCTGATTGGCCGCTAGGGTCACCAATCATGCCAGTAAAATCTCCAATGAGGAATATCACCTCATGTCCTAATTCCTGAAAGTGCCTTAATTTCTGGATAAGGACGGTATGGCCCAGATGTAAATCCGGTGCAGTAGGATCAAAACCAGCTTTTATTCTTAAAGGCATATTAGATGATATAGAGTTTTTAAGCTTTCTTTCTAAGTCTTCTGGGACTAGAATCTCTACCGCGCCCCGGGTAATTAATTCCCACTGTTTATCAAAATCTTTGCATATAGCCATCCTTAACTACCTACCTATAGTAAAAACAAAAACATAATTAAGGTTTTCATAATTCTTCCTCTCCGAATTTGGATATGGGTTATATGTTACCTTATCAAAGAGAGAGGGGCAAGGGGGTTCATAATCTCATTTGCTCCTACGTGGTGGCTGCTCCCTGGGGGAGGGATGGATACTTTAATTTTTTGGGTCATTCTTTTAAAGACTAATTGATACTCTTCTATTTACAGACACAGTGACAATGGACGCGAATCGCGCAATTACCTCGGCGATCCTGGTCCTTTCGCAGTTAATTTATAAAAAGGCCGTATACAAGTGAATTATCACAAGCTCCATACCTGGAACCTTGAACCCGCAGCCGCAAAAGTTTTACAAGAACAACTTTCCGAATTAGTAAAAATAGAGAGACCCCAACAAGAATTCTCTCTAATTGCCGGGGCAGACCTGGCTTATATCCGGTATACCAACCTGGCAGTAGCCGCAGTAATTGTCTTTAGTCTGCCAAAACTACAAATAATAGCCCAGGCAACTACCTGTAAGGCGTGCGAGTTCCCTTATATCCCTATAGCCTTCCTATAAAATTTTTATACTTTGACTCTATTCTTGAGAATAGTAAAATTCTTTAATGCCAGTTTCTGGCATAATAGTTCAACTTATGGCAATAGTCCAGAATTTATTGATGCCATAGAGGGTTGTGTAGGAACGATCTATTTTGTATCCATCCCAGCCAATACACTGTGCTGGCTACAAAGACCGATTACGAGAAAGAAACAATATGAGGTAAGAAAATACCCAGGATGGAATCACCATATTCTGACTTGCATGCTGGCCCATTTTTCCTTTGGCACTTGAAGATAAGGTTGGGGGAAAAAAGCACCATCTATTACGCTGTCGCAGCTTAGGATTTTACTGAAAGTCGTGTTACCACTTAGGACTTTCGATATTGAAAACACAATAGAGTTGGGGCGCTGGATTCAGAAGAAAAACCATTTGGCCTTTCTCTCGCATAGAAAGAAAAGGCTTAAGGTCCGAGCGTTATAAAAATAAGTGTCCTTGTAAGGATAAAGCTTTTGATAAAAAGTTAATTATGGGTTGCTGTTAAGGTGTCGAAGAAGGAATCAATGGCCTCATCTATTTGCTCTTCCTGGTAGAATCTGGGATCACATATATCTGCTTCTAATACGAGGGAGGGTTTGCCGACTTGCTCCTGGACGATCTTTTTGATGGTATATTGCCCAAAGGAATAGGGTTTGCAACTGCGGTTGGAATGCATAACCAGGCCATGGGCAGCATACTTCTCCAGCATCTGTATAGCAAAGGTAGCCCTATCTTTTATCCCACGATTGATCAAAACATCACAATAGTTCCAGGCCAGGGTCTCCATAGGCTCACTGGCATCAAAACTATATGCCCATAAGCTGGTATATGATGCCCCGACAATATTGGCGTGGTGGCGGGCAAACTTCTCCGCAAGTCCCCTCAACTGAAACCAGATAGGCAGGTTATCCCAGAAGAGGCGATATTTTTCTTCTGACACCGCACTCAATCTTTTTGCCAGCTTTTCCTTCGTCTCGGTAATGAGTAACTGGTAATAGTCACGGGCCTTCAGAGTACCCCGCAGGGTCACTATCGGAGCCATATGGATAAAGCCATCAAAGCAGGTGATAGGTGACGGGATATGGGTGCCCATTTCCAGATATTGTCGCCATAGGTTACTGGTCTCATTAGATATTTCTAATACCTCTTTGAGCCGGTCCCTATCCAGCGATTTACCCGTAAGGGCTTCCAGGGCAGAGATAAGCTCTTCCAATTGTTCTTTGAAGTAATTAAGGATGTTATGATTCAGGTCCCGGGCAATAAATGGGGCATCCAGGACTACCAGCGGGACTTTAAAATGCCTCCTCAGTACTTCGTACCATTTGGTTACTGTGCCGCATTGGTTATTGCAGCAGAGGAGGATATCCGGGCTGGGCAACCCACCTATAGGGCTCTGACCACTAAAGATAGAGCCGAAGTCACACAGGGCATAGCTACATAAGTCCTGCGAATAACCGGCTTCTTGAGCTATTTCAATAATAGTTTGGCCCATCCTCCGGGCACCGATTACGGCGGCATGGTTCTCTGGGTAGATCGGGATAATATCCATGGCATAGCAGACCTCTACCGGGAAGGCCGCGGTAACCCAGGCCACTCTCTTCTGGAGCTGATGGGCTTCTTTCGCCTCCAAATAATAATTGCCTATAAGCTCTCTTTGTAATTCTGAGGTAGTAATTTTTTTACCTTCTCCTTTTCCCACGTTTTATCTTGTCCTTAGTATTTCTAATGAAGGCCGATGCAGAGCAAGCTCTCCCACTACCATTGTTAATGGGGTTCTATCTTCTCCCCAGTATTTCTATAAAGGCCTGGAGGCGGGTCCTGAGTTGTTCCAAAGAAGTCATCTGGAGCTCGGTCTCCAGGAGCAGATGGGGTATTTTCCTCTCCTCTAGTCTCTTCTTCAAATCCGGGTAGTCAAAGTTATGCACCTCGCAGAATTTGAGGTGCAAGAAGATAACCCCATGGGCATCGGTTTTTTCAACCATATCTAGGAGGGAATCCCCGGCTTCATCGGAAACGATATGGTATCCTGGAAAAGGGTTTTTTTTCAACTGCCGGTCAACAATGGCTTCTAAGGGGTTATGGTTCAGCTCAATATCTTCCAGGAAATATCGGGAGCCTGTGCAGAGATCATCATTGACAATGGCGCCCCCTAGCTCATCAATCAGATCCAGGACCTGTAGGGGCTCGCATACCATCCCGGAAACAACCAGCCTCACTTTCTTTTCCGGCTTTGTTGTCCGCTCCGCTAAGCCAGTCATCATCTGAGATAGCAGTTGGCTATGTTCCTCTTTGGCCATCAGCATAGAAGCCCTTATAATAGTAAAGAATTCCCGTTCATGCAATGCCTGGGGATGATCGCGCTTGAAGGCATAAAGTTTTCTTAGTAACTCCCGATGGTTGTTGTATAGCCGGATGCTATCCCATAGACTCTCATCTGTTATCTTTACCCCAGCATATTCTTCTAGCCCTTTTTTGAAACGGCTCAGCTCATTGAGGAGATAAGTACGGGCACTGGGGGTATGTCTCTTTTTAGGAAAAACCAGCTCATCAAAATAGCCCCCCGGAAAGGCTATCTTCCATATGCTGGCCAGGCATTGGGTGGTATCGCATATATGGGGAATAACCATCCCATCCAGGATATCCAGGGTATGATTTAATTTGCTCTCCAGGGTACTGCGTACCAGCGAGCAGGCAAAATTTTGGAAATAGGCATCGGCCAGGGAGATATTTTCATTATTGCCTAAAACAGCTATGGGAATCATGCTGGCAGCATGGATAAGCTCTTCAGGAAAATCAGTCAGAAAATAACCAATGGCCTTTTTCCCAACTCTTGCCTTATATTCTTTCAGCCGGTTGAATGGGTCTCTCACGCTAGCAGCAAAAGTATCCAGAATTTTCTCTGTCCCGTCCATCATTATAAATCGTCTTTCTCTAGCAAATGTCCATCTGAAATTACAATTAGGACACAGATTGCCGCAGATTCGCACAGATAACTAGGATACAGGAGTCAGAATTCAGAAGGGAAGTTGATTGTTCCATTCATATTGACTTCTGAATTCTGACTCCTGTATTCCCTGGGCAGTATAACCTGCGTTCATCCGCGTCACAAAGTAAGGGTTTAATGCAGTAGATCTCCTATCCTTCGCCAACGTACCCAATGATCGTTGCTATCCCAGGACCAATAAATAATAAAGGCCCTTCCTTTGACCTTACTTTCATCCAGAAAACCCCAGAAACGGCTATCCATACTATTATCCCGGTTATCCCCCATCACGAAGAGATGATGGGGCGGGATTTTTACCGGGCCATAATTGTCTCGGGAATATCCTGAGTTGCCCAGGATATTATGCTCATTGAATATTGCATAAGGTTCCTTTAAGGGTTTACCATTAATAGATACCTGCTTATCCCTTATCTCTATGGTATCACCAGGTAATCCTATTGCCCGCTTAATAAAGTCCCGGTCTTCATCGCCGGGGTATCTAAAAACAATGATATCTCCCCGTTTAGGTTCTTTGAAAGTAAATAATTTTTTATCAGTAAAGGGAATCTTTATCCCGTAGATAAACTTATTTACCAGGATATGATCACCGATCTGTAAGGTAGGGATCATGGAGCCAGAAGGGATTTTGAATGCCTGTACCACAAAAGCCCGGATGAATAAAGCCAGGACAATGGCATAAGCCAGGGCCTCCAGATATTCTCTATAAACACTTTTCTTGATAGCCTGTTCCTTCTCTTTCATTTAGTTAGAAAGTAGCTCTTCAGCCACATATTTACGCGGATCGGTAAAGGGCTATTGGCAATTGCCTATCACTCTGTGATCTCTGTGGTGATCAGGGGCTATCTGCGTGAATCTGTGGCCAGGTATTTGCCTTTAAATAGATACCCTGAGTAAGGCCAGAAAAGCCTCTTGCGGTATCTGTACCTTACCCAACTGCTTCATGCGTTTCTTACCTTCCTTTTGTTTCTCCAGAAGCTTTCGTTTCCGGGTTATATCGCCACCATAACATTTACCGGTTACATGCTTGCGTAAAGGCTTGATAGAGTCGCGAGCAATAATCTTGTTGCCAATAGCGGCCTGGATAATTACCTCAAAAAGTTGTCTGGGTATTACCTCCCGCATCCTCTTCACCATCTCTTGGCCCTGGAAATAGGCCTTATCTTTATGGACAATCATAGATAAGGCATCTACTGACTCACCATTAAGGAGGATATCTAGCTTTATCAGAGGCGCTTCTTTATACCCCAAAAATTCATAATCAAAAGAGGCATAGCCCCGGCTTAAAGATTTAAGTTTATCATAAAAATCCATGACAATCTCGTTGAGGGGGATATGATAAGTAAGCAATACCTTATCCCTGTCCAGGTATTCTAAACTCTTCTGGATAGCGCGCCTCTCCTGGACTAAACTCAATACCGGGCCTAAATATGTTGGTGGCAGAATGATAGTGGCCGAGATGATAGGTTCTTCTATCTTCAAGGTCTCATGCGGTGGAGGTAATTTAGCCGGGTTTTCTACCCTCATCTTTTCTCCTTTGGTAGTAGTAACCTGATAGACGACGGTAGGGGCGGTGTTGAGCAAAGCGAGACCAAATTCTCTCTCCAACCTCTCTTTGACAATATCCATATGGAGCAAGCCTAAAAAACCACACCGGAAGCCAAACCCTAAGGCTAGAGAAGTTTCCGGCTCATATTTGAAGGCCGAGTCATTGAGGTGGAGTTTTTCCAGGGCATCCCTCAAGGATTCATACTGGGTATTTTCTACCGGGTATAGCCCGCTGAAGACCATAGGTTTAATCTCTTTGTAGCCCGGCAGTGGCTGTGAGGCTGGGGTTGTGGCTGAAGTAATAGTATCACCTATTTTGGTATCGCTTACCTTTTTAAAACCAGCCATAAGATAGCCTACTTCACCGGCCGTCAGCTCTTTGGTAGGTTTAGGTTTCGGGCTAAGGACACCAACTTGTTGAACCTCAAACTCTTTGCCACTAGACATCAATACGATCTTATCTCCGGGCCGCACCCTGCCCTCAAATACCCGTAACAGAACCACGGAGCCATGATACTGGTCGAACCAGGAATCGAAAATCAGGGCCTTTAAAGGGGTCTGGGGATCGCCTTGCGGAGGTGGAATCCGGGCTATTATCTGGTCCAGAATCTCTCGCACACCAAGCCCTTCCTTGGCACTGGTGAGCAATACATCACTGGCATCTAAACCCAGGATATCCTCTATCTGTCGCTCCACCCCTTGTACATCTGCTACTGGCAGATCAATCTTATTAATTACCGGTATGATCTGGAGGTTATTTTCTAAGGCCAGATAAAAATTGGCTAAGGTTTGGGCCTCTATCCCTTGAGAAGCATCAATAACTAATAAGACACCTTCACAAGCCGCCAGGCTCCGGGATACTTCATAAGAAAAATCTACATGACCCGGAGTATCAATAAGATTAAGGATATACTCGTGGCTATAGCCGTTCCGGTAGGCCATGCGCACGGCCCGGGCTTTGATGGTAATCCCTCGTTCCCGCTCCAGTTCCATATCATCCAGGATCTGGTCCACCATCTCCCTGGGAGAGACGGTGCCGGTAATTTCCAGGAGGCGATCAGCGAGGGTAGATTTCCCATGATCAATATGGGCAATGATAGAAAAATTTCGGATCCTTTCCTGAAAACTCATATCACTTACTTAGTTCACTTTTTAAGTAATTTATGGATTGTACTGGCGTTGGATCAATCTCTCGCAATATAGCCAGATAATAGCTTACATAATCACCCAGATAAATTAGAGAAAAGATTCGAGCCAGTAAAGAATCGCCCTGGGAATCAAGTTGGATAACCTGGTCTACTTTATCGGACAGCATCCGGGCCGTAATATCTATCCGCTGCTTGATCCTCGCTGGGTCACCCTTATCCCGAAAGATGGTCACCACGAATTGCTTTGCTATAGCATCGGCCCTTTCCCAGCCCACGATCTCATTATGATTAAGCTCAGGGAAGACGTGATAAGCAGCATAAGCCTTGGCATTCTCATTAAACTGGCACTTCCAGCGATATGCCACAACGTCAGTATTATCCAAAGTCCCATAGACTACCGGGATTTTATTAAAGAGCCTTTGTGCCAGTTGTTTTGCTGGATTAGAAGATAAAGGCTGTTCCAGAGAATATTGTCTGGCTAAATCTTGCAAGAGGGATATGGTTTCTTCTTCCGCCCCTTTTTGCTCAGGAATATAACCCAACTTTTCTATACTCTTCCGAATAGGAAAGAACAGATAACCTAAGGCAGTCCGGGGGGGATAACCTTTCGGTATTCTAAGTAAAGGGAGGCTCTTTTCCTGGGCGACTTTCTCTAGCAAACCATTACTGCTAATGATGACTATCTGGCAACCGGCTTTTATGGCTCCTTGTAAGGCACTGATAGTCTCCTCAGTATTACCCGAATAGCTTACTACGAAGACCAATGATTCTTCACCGGCAAAGCCTGGTAGGTGATAGCCACGGTTAATATAAAGTGGTATGGAGAGTTGGTTAACTGAGCTAATCCTTAATAAGTCTCCCCCGATACCTGAGCCACCTAATCCAGTTATGATAATATTCTTAATAGCTCCTTTTTTGAAAGGAACTTCTGCTCCCTGGCCCAGGATTATCCCTTGTTGGCATTGCTCAGAAAAACCGTGGAGGAGAGTGGCCATGCCACTCTTATCAATCTCTTTTATCTCCGTTATATTATCCAGGTCCATCCCGAATATCGCCTTCTCCTTTGTTTAGCCTATAAACTATTAAATTGTTAGCTTAATTAAAAGCCCTATCTTTGTCAAGCCAGGCTAATGTTCAGAAAGATAGCGATTGAAAACAATGACCTCTCTCGAATAAAGGGCTCACATTATTATGAATGTCACCCTGAGCAAAGCGAAGGGTCTCAATAGATTCTTCGCTAACGCTCAGAATGACAAAGGAGTCTAGCATTTCTGGAAAATCAATCGCTATTTTACGGAAAAAAGGGTTGCAATTTTCCTTGTCGATGTGTTAATTTTTCTTAAACAAAAATGCAATTCCTTATCATCTCATCTTATCATCTATCATCTTTAAAATAATACTTTCACCCTTTAGATATTACTCTTCAGGAAACCAACTAGACGAGTGATACGTGCAGCACGTGGGGCATGATACAGAAGTTATTTGCACACCGGTCACGGGAAAGAGGTCTCGGTTTTACTAATGACGTGATTGACTATAGTCTGAGAAAATTGTATACGGAGGTTTGGCCATGGCACACTAGGAGAGGACCGGGGGAGAACCGCCGCTCCACCCCCTAGGGGCGCTCTGAACTAAAACAATTAAGTTCAATCTGAAGGCAAAGAGGAGGTCCCGATGAGTACACAAGTTGAAGAAATCCGAAGAGAAAAAATCAGAGATGCATATCGAGAGGCGACCACTGATTTCACCACTCCCTCAGGTATTCCAGTCAACGAGGTATATACCCCGAGTGACATCTCCCATATCGAGTTCCACAGCGATATTGGTCTCCCCGGTCAATATCCTTTTACCAGAGGTCATCATCCCAAAATGTATAGGGGTAAACTCTGGAACATCCGACAGATCATCGGCTTATCAACACCAGAAAGGCAAAACGAGAGGCTCAAGTTTGTACTATCGCAAGGCGCAAATGCTGTGGACTGTGAGATGGATAGTCCAACATGGTATGGCATCGAGCCTGACCAGCCCTATGCTGAGGGTCAATTTGGGGTTTGTGGTGTAGCTTTGCATACTTTGAGGGATGTTGAAGTTATGACGGAGGATCTACCCTTGGACGCATTAAGCATGTGCTGGAATTATCCGCTCCCCGCGCTATCTCAGGCTTATATATTGGCAGCCAAGAGGCGGGGCTATAATATCAGCGACCTCAGAGTAGTCCATTCGGCATTATACCTTCATCTTTTTGTTTACACACCAAGTTGGCCTGAAGTTCTATATGTTGATGGCCGGTTTTCCACGCTGGCAAGATGGGGTAATGATTTTTGTGAGTATATACTCAGGAATTTGCCAAAGTGGAACATATGGTACGCTGACGGAGCTGCTTTCTGCGAGTCGGGTGCAAATGCAGTCCAAGAAATTGCATTCATAATCGCCTGTCGAGATGAACTCATTCGAGAGATGCTTAGGAGGGGTGTCGACATAAATGCTATAGGGCGGGGGTTGAGCCCTACAGTTGCTTTAGATCGGGATTTCTTTGAACATATAGCCAAACTGAGGGCTGCTCGGAAGATTTGGGCGCGGACTATGAAAGAAAAGTGGGGTGCCACAGATCCCAGGGCTATGTGTCTGCGAACTCACGGAAATGTAGTGGGCACTGTGTGTACCCGTCAACAACCTCTCGTCAATATCGCGCGGGGCGCCATAGCGGCTCTGGCCGGTATTCTTGGTGGTTGCATGGGCCTCCAAGTCGCCTGTTATGACGAAGCATTGTCTACTCCGACAGAAGAAGCAGAAAGAGTGGCCATAAGGACCCAGCAGGTGTTACGTTACGAATCAGGAGTTACAAGCGTCGCGGACCCCTTGGCAGGTTCTTATTATGTTGAGTGGTTGACCTCAAAGATTGAGGAAGAGATTCAAGCTGTGGTTGACAAGATAGAAAGGATGGGCGGCTGGATGGCAGCCCTCCAGAGTAGCTGGGTTCATGAAGAGCTGAAGAAGGGGCTATTGGATATTCAGAAGAAGATTGAGAGCGGAGAGAGAACCGTTGTAGGTGTAAATCGTTTCCAGATACCTCCTGAAGAGGACTTCAAACCCAAGCTATACGCTCCAGATACTTCAGATGTGGATGAGTATCTGGATAAATATGGGAAGTTTAAGTCAACGAGGAATTACAAGAACCTTAGGGAAAAGATCAAGAACTTAAAAAAGGCAGCTTCTGATCCCGGCACGAATCTCGTTCCTTACGTATTCGAAGCCCTAGAAGCCGATGCTACCTTTGCGGAGATAATTGGTGTTCTGAGGATGAATGATGGGCTAGAGTATGATTGGGCAGGGGAAAGGGAGTATCCTTTTTAGAGACGGGCCTGAATAACGCATAAGCCACACCAGACCCTCAATAGATCAACATATTGTCGGAATCAAATATCATAGTCATTGCAATTGTGAAGGAGTTGAGGGATCACCTTTCTGGTAGGCATAGAGTTTGTTATACAGGGTCTTTAAGGTAATACCTAAGTCCTTAGCGGTTTTAGTCTTGTTTCCCTTGTTTTGGGCGAGTATTTTTAGTACCTGGGTACGTTCCATCTCTCTAAGGGACAATGAGCAAGAGTCATTATCTGGTTGGGAGGTGAGGTGCAGGGGGATATTATCCAGCACATCTTTCAAGGTAATAATATCGCTTTGAGAAAGGATTATTAATCGCTCCACTGTATTTTCTAACTCCCGGATATTACCTGGCCAGGGGTAATTTTGTAAGTATCTTAATGCCTCATTGGTTATATTTATTACCTTTCTGCCACTCACCCGGCTGTTCCGGAGGAAATGTCTTATCAGTAAGGGAATATCATCCGGAATAGTACGAAGAGGCGGCAGAGAGATATTTAATACATTTAAACGGTAGTAAAGGTCCTGGCGGAACCTACCCTCCATTATCTCCTCTTCTAGATTCCGATTGGTAGCGGCAATAACCCGAACATCTACCTTGATTGTCCGGGTATCGCCCAGTCGCCTTAGCTCACCAAATTGCAGTACCCTTAGCAGCTTAGCTTGCATAGAGGGACTCATCTCCCCGATCTCGTCCAGGAAAAGGGTGCCTTTATGCGCCATTTCAAAGAGCCCTTTTTTATTCTCTATTGCGCCGGTAAAGGCCCCTTTTTGATGGCCAAATAATTCGCTTTCTAGCAGAGTCTCTGGCAAAGCGCTACAATTAATAGTTAGTAAGAGGTTATGGGCCCGGTGGCTCTTCTGATGTATAGCCCGTACTACCAGTTCTTTACCTGTCCCGCTCTCTCCGTGTACTAATACGGGTAAATCTACTGGCGCAATCTTTTCTATCCTTTCTAAGACTGCCTTTATAGCAGGGCTTTCGCCGATGATTTCATAGTCTGGTCTCTTCCTTTCTAAGGTATTCCTAAGATTCAGGTTTTCTTCCTTAAGGGCTTTCTTTTCATAGGCCTTATTTAGCACCACCTCAAGCTCCGAGAGCTTGCATGGCTTGGTGAGATAATGATAAGCGCCTAGCTTCATGGCCTCTACTGCATTTTCTATAGTCCCATAACCGGTCAGGATAATTACCTCTATCATGGGATCGAGCTTCTTCATTTCTGTCAGGACAGCTTTACCGTCCTGCCCCGGTAGCCTCTGATCTAATAATACTAGATCATAATTACCTTCTCTAAGCTTCTCTAGCGCCTCATTACCATCTCCAGCCAGGGTTATTTCATGGCCCATACGCCCGATCTCCTTTTTCAGCACATAAGAGAAGGTCTTGTCATCGTCTACCAATAGAATCTGATAGCAATTCTTCATCTGTTCCTCTGAAAATACCTTTTTATTCCGAGCTTTCGCCAATATGTGCTTGCAACTGGGGAGAAGAATCTGAGATGTTTATTTTTGATGCACAAATTATCATAATTGCAAAATATGTCAATACCATACAGGATAGTCCTGATTCTATGACTACGCTTTGCTCCGTCCGTAACAGTACCTCGAGGAGACGGGCACAGTTATCTACCATTCCAGGGTGGCCCGGGGAAAGAATAAGGGGTGATAGCAAAATCATTTTGTAGTATATTATTCCCTTATACCACCATATCTTGGAACCAGTAGAGCGTTTCATAAAAAAGTATACAATAAAAACTTGTATTAGCCACAAAGGCACTAAGGCACAAAGAGTTATTTTTTTCCTTTAAAAAC
>Ga0156295_1092_pt1 | contig 29804 bp, 22 predicted proteins | sample RifCSPlowO2_12_FD_107943 | JGI IMG/M metagenome (GOLD analysis project Ga0156295, IMG submission 107943) | Nitrospinae bacterium RIFCSPLOWO2_12_FULL_45_22 | reverse complement strand
CTAATTTACGATAAAAATCAATAAAGAAGGAATGCAGAGGATGTTCCTTATTTTCCAGGGCAACCCAGAGAAAATGGTGCAGGCGGTCAGTCTCGGTTACAGAAGCAATAAAGAGATCCCAGTTCTCTGCCCGTAAAAAGTGCAAAAAGGCTTCCCGGCGCTTCTTAAAAGTAAAATCTATCTCTTCTGCCAGAGCCTCCAGGGATTCAGCAGCCTTCTCGGCCTCTACATCCATGCGGTAATCAATGCCCTTCAGATATTGGTAAGCTGATTCAGGATAGGTAGCCTTTTTGAGGTCAATCGCAACAAAACCCGCCGTAAGGATACCGTTTAATGGTTTAGCTGGGTAGGTAGAAGGGACATTCAATACAATGCTCCGCTTTCCCTCTCTTCCCAGGATTTCCCAAAAGGTATCGCTTTTAATATTGATGGAGTTAGGAAAATAAAGCTTATAAGTGCCCGGTTCCAAGTCCATGAAGCCATAGATACCATGTCTGGCAGGATTAACTCCGGTCATAAAAGTGGCCCAGGAGGTGGATGAGACCTCTGGTAATGAGGCCTCCATCTCCAATAATGTGCCCTCTTTTATAATTTGAGATAGGTTAGGCATAATCCCTTCTTGCATAAGTCCTTGAAGCAGGCTGCAAGGGACTCCATCCAGTCCCAGGATAAATGCCTTATGTTTCCTCTTTCTCCTAAAAATATTCAGGGCATGTCTCCTTTGATATGAGGTAGAGGTAAAGGGAGAGGGAATTGGCTATTTCTCAATTTTACTTTTAAAAGAAGTTATAAGGTATCGAGCTCTGCGGCCGTATTCAAGCTGGCTTTGGGTCTCCGTAATTGATCCCCGGCCAAAGTAATAGAAATTGATCTTATCCAATGTATGATTGCGGCCATAGGCCTCCGCTATATTGGCAGAAATGCTTAAGGCTGCCCTCCGGATTTGCGAGGTAAACCCATAATCTTCTTTCGTAGGTAAATTTTCTGTAAGTTTAAAAATATTCTCAGCCACTGCCATTGCCTCTTGCCATATGGGCATATCTTTAAATGTCTTAAACACCTTATCCTCCACCTATACCTCTATCTATATCTGTAATGATGCCCCCGGCACAGATCTGTCCTTCCTTTACCAGGACAAAGCGTCCAAGTTCTTCAATCTCATTAAAGTCCTCAAATACCATGGGTTTTTCAATAGAAATAACAACTTTTCCCACCTCTGTCTCTCCCAATACCTTCCCATCTTCCTCTATGATCTCTAAGGTAGAAGAATCAAACTTTGTCTCAATCTTATCTATCGAGCAAATCTCTTCAGTCGTAGCGCAGCGAATGGTGATGGGGGAGTGGTTGAGTGGTTGAGTGGTTGAGCGGTTGGGCGGTTGGGTGGTTGGGTGGTTGGGTGAGGAAATACTCGATTGAGCATCAATATTTAAAGGGATGGGAGAGATCCAAAAGATATTTGTGTTTATCCTGGTGGTTAACCATGGGTATTGAGCTGTGGCTGTTGGGGAATAGGCACAAATGACCTGCCCCCTTCTTACCTCTAGGTCGTCTTCCAAAGTTAACCCGATGCTCTCTCCTGCCTCGGCCTCTAACTTTATATCTTTCTCTTTATGAAATATCTCGATAGATTTCACTCTGGTCCTGGTCTTGGTAGGAAATATTATTACTTCATCACCTACCCTTATTTTACCTGATGACACCCTTCCTACCAGGATAGGTTCTACGTTCGAGGTTCTTCGTTCTGCGGGAACGTCGCACGTTGAACGTAGAACGTCATAATAAACGTCCTGGATAGGAAACCGAAAGGGCTTATCATTCAGGGACTCCCTGATATTAAACTGGTCTAATGCCTCCAGGATAAATGGCCCCTGGTACCAACTCATATTACCTGAAACAGAGCCAATATTATCTCCTTGCTTAGCAGAAATGGGGATGATACGTTGAGGCTTTATTTTCATAGAATCGAGAAATAACAAAGCCTCATTTTTTAACTCCTGGAATCGCGTCTGGCTATAATTTATTAAATCCATTTTATTAATGGCCAAAATGACCTGTTTCAATCCCAACATACCCAAAATATAAGCATGCCGCCTGGTCTGCTCTTCTATGCCTTCTATTGCCGAGACGATAAGGATTGCGGCGTCGGCCTGCGAAGCTCCAGTAAGCATATTCTTGATGAATTCCTTATGGCCCGGGGTATCGATAATCACATAATTCCGATTATCCGTTTTGAAGAAAGACTGGGCCGTATCAATAGTCTTCTCTTCTATCCTCTCTTCTTCTAAGTGATCCATTATATATGCAAATTCTACTGGTTTGCCCAATTGGACCAGACTCTGCTCAATCTCTTCCATAAGGCCCTGAGGTAAAGAACCGCTATCATAGAGCAATCTACCTATAAGGGTTGATTTTCCATGGTCCACATGACCCACAATAACCAACTTTAATTTTTTATCCTCCATTTTGCCTCCTTTTGTTCGTGCGACGTGCTACGTTCTTGGTTCTACGTTCGACGTGCTACGTTCTAAGTTTTATAGCCAAATTTTGATGTTTTTAGGTATCTGATAAACCCGTTTATTATACTTTTTATTCGATTGGCCTGCTGATAAAGTTCGTCAAAGTTACTCTGGGTTATATATTCCTGATCCAATGCTACATATAAATGGGACTGGACTTCTGTTACAGATCGAAGAGCATAATTGAGAAACTGGATGAATGCTTGATTTGATCGATCATCAAACCCTTCTGCTATATTGGCCATAGCAGATACAGCCGCCCTCTGTATCTGATCCTTTAACCCATAGTCTTTTGAAAAATCTATCCCTTTTGTAATTCGATAGACCTCCTGGACCAGTTTCCGTGCTGCTTGCCATGCCTCTATATCCTCAAATCTTTCTATCTTCATAACGCAGAACGTTGAACGTTGAACCCTGAACGTCCTTACATATAACCCAATGCCCGAAGCTTCTGCATCATATAAGCCTGTTCTTTGTCTTGCGCCCGGCCAGCTCTTTCCCGTGTTTTAGTATTGATAAGTTCGTCCAGAATAGAATCAATATCATCGGCCTCTGAGGGTATTGGATCACAACAGGTTTCGCACCCAATGCTACGGTATCTCTTCCCGTCCACTGCCCGGTAAAGGTCTATAAAGGGGATATTTTCTCGCTTGATATAGCTCCAGATATCTACTTCAGTCCAATGCAGCAGGGGATGTACCCGTAAATGGGTTTCATCATCTGCTTCGGATTTATACTGGTCCCAAAGCTCCGCAGGCTGGTTCTTGTAGTCCCAGGTGAATTGTTGATCCCGGGGAGAAAAGTATCTCTCTTTGGCCCTTATACCATGCTCATCCCGTCTGATCCCCAGCAAAATAGCCTTATAGCCCTCCCTGGCAATTAGTTGCTTTAATGCAATGGTCTTGAGCTCCGTGCAGCACTTTAATTTGTCATTACTATTTGGGCCCACCCCTTGCATGAGGGCCTCTTCGTTTCGCGCCACTTTCAGAGCCAACCCCCATTCTCTTGCATATCTGTCCCTGAAGCCATAGATCTGCGGAAATTTGTAGGCGGTATCAATATGGATGACCGGGAAAGGGATCTGGTCGAGGAAGGCCTTGCGGCAGAGCCACAATAGTGTAGTCGAATCCTTGCCGATAGACCAGAGCATCCCGATGTCTCTGAATTGATAATACGCCTCCCTGATAATATAGATACTCTTACTTTCTAGCTCGTCTAGATGATCCATTTAGCACCTCCATTAATTTTTGATATGTTCATTCTAATTCGTTGATCATATATGGAACGTCATTGGTTACTCGTCATTAGTCATTAGTTTAAAGCCTTATAGCCTGCATTGGCCAATGACTAATTACTGATGACGTTAGTTATAGTTTAGGGGTAAAAGAATTTAAAATAAAGTGATGGTTCATTAAATCATTTCTATTTGATTTCTATTTGGGTTTAATTAGAGGAATTGTCCCATATATTGCATGAGGCGTTTGGCCTGGCAGCCATAGCCATAGACATTGGCATAGGCCGCCGGGATAATCAGGGTAGAGATACCTGAGCTACTCTTTTTCCCATTATGTTTCTCGGTCAGACAGGGATTGGGCCACACATTAATCAACCGGCCAAAGATATCCGCTGCGGCAGGGCTTTTCTGGTAGATCTTGGACCCATCATGGTCGGCATCATAATTCACTATCCCTTGCCATCGGGGGCTGGCCGCAGCCTTTTTGAATATCTCACGCAAGCCCTCACGCGTCAGCCCATCGGCCCATTGGACTTGTAGGAGCATAACCAATAGGGATGCCTTTTCTACCGGGGCCCGGGTAGAGAAGGCATCTATAGCAGTACCGATGGAGGGGAAAAAGCCTTCTTTGTTCAATATATCTTTGATCCCCGTGGTAGTTAAGATTAAGTTATTGAGCAGGCCCTCTTCTTTAGGGTCTGCCCCTTTGTCACCAATCTGTTGGGAGTTAGTCTTGGAATGCATAGTAACCACCAGGGAACCCAGGATAGAACCTTTGCCTAAAGCCTCCTCCACAATAGCGGCTATGGGTATCCCACAATTGCTGGTACAAGAGCCTAAGGCTATAGTCTTATGCAGGGCAGGATTAAACAGGTGGTGGTTATATCCGGGGACAATAGAGATATCGGCGGCCGGGCTGGTAGAGCTGACAATGATGTGCTTAGCACCGGCTTCCAGGAATGGATTGAGCAAGTGCCACTCTTTAAGCAGTCCCCCGACGGTAAAAACGACAATATCTATATCCTTTACCATCTGTGAGGCTGCTTCTCGGGGGTCATGGGCCGGGGTGACTAACATCCTCTGGTCTCGTAAGACCTTTACTACCCTGGTATAATCATTTCCTATGGGGTTCAACAGGGTCTGTAGTGCTATTGCTTCACCATCGAGCTCTATCTCTCCGGCCAGATTTACCTCATCCCTTATCACCACATGGTGGTCATCTATAAATACCTTATCTTTATCAATAAACAGGCTCTTATAAATCCTTGCCCGGATGTCCTCGGTATCCACTTCCATATTAAACAACTGGACAATCTCTATATTGTCTTCTTTAAATACCGAGGTTATAAACCCAACTCCCACTTCCCCTATACCATAGACGGCTACTCTGACCCTCTTTTTGGGGGCCACTATCCGAGGTATAGGCAGAGGTTGAGGTTGAAGTACCTTTACCTCTTCCTCTACCTTTTCCTTTGCCTTTCCTCGTAATTTGGTCTGCCATTTTTCCATCATATCCATAAAGTCTGGTGAGGCACTGGCCCTACCCACCAGGAAGCCTGCCCAGTTCTCGCCCGAGAAGACCCTGGTCGGCCTATCCAGGCCCCATACCTGCTGGATAGTATCGGAATTTACCCCACCACCATAGAGGAGCCTCCCTTTGCTGGCTAAGCCCTCCAGATGATGTTTGCTCAATATCTTGTTTATCAAGGAGAATCCGCTCCTGATATAGCCCATATCTGCAGGTTGGTCCAACCCAATAACATGACCCGGCTCATAAGCTATGGTGAGCTGTCCCTGGAGGAGCTCCTCGGCGGTAAACCCCTCGAGGGCTGGTAGTAATTCTGCTTCTAAAGCCTTTTCCCGTGCGGTCTCTGACTCTACCAGAGAACCTTTTGGCTCTCCACAGCATAAGATAGGGATAATGCCATAATCCAATGCTATTCCTATCTGTTTATTGAGATGTGGTCCTTCGCCAAGGTCATCCCGGGCTTCTCTATGCCCGATTAAGCCAAAGATAACCCCGGCTTCTTTCAGAATTACCGGGGAAGTCCCACCGGTATGAAGCCCACTGGGGTCCCAGGGTATACGCTGGCTACCCAATCCCACCGGGCTATCTTTAAATATCTCTCCTACAGGGAATAGTAGCTCCGCTAACGGCGCATAACCCACTGCTATACTTTCCAACTCATGGGCGGCTTTTACTATGCCCTGGGCATGGTCCAGGATCTCAAAGTAGCGAACCTGTTCTACTTTAGGGTTGCCGATTAACCACCAGGAGCTGGAAGTAAAAATATCCCATACATCCCTTAAAGCATGCATATTTGGCACCTCCACTAAATTAACTTTATTCCCGCCCATAAGAGGATACTGGCGAGGATGGGCCGTAAAATCCAATTGGGCAAAGATACACTCAACTTTGAACCTATTAATACCCCGGGTATAGAACCTATGAGCAGAGGAAACAGCAGTGCGAGGTCAATATTGGCACTCCACCAATGAGCTAGACCTGCGGCGGCAGTAAGAAACGCCCCATGAAAGACATCGGTACTGACTATCTTCTTGAGTGGTAAGGCAGAGCAAAAGGCTAACCCGGCAAAGATCAGGGTGCCACTTCCTATGGAGGTAAAGCCTACCAAAAATCCCACTACTGCACCTAGAATTAAACTCTTTATCGATTTGGGACCCCACAAGTGGATAAGTTGTGTAGTATCACCTCTTTTTTGGAACAGCAGGGGCAAAGAAAAGAGGATTAAGGCCACTAAAATCAAAACCAGTCCCAAAGAACTCTTGATCAGCGCATCAACATTAACCTGGTATCGGGACTTTAATATGTGTATAAGGTAAACCCCCAAAAGGCTAGCAGGGATACTAGCACTCATCATAGGGAAAGCTATCTTAGTATCAACATTTCCCTGACGATAGTGCTGCCAGGCACCAAATACCTTGGTTAAGGCCGCATAGGCCAAATCTGTTCCGATTGCAATGACCGGCCGTACCCCCATAACCAGGATAAGGAGCGGCGTCATAAGGGCACCGCCTCCCATGCCAGTAAGACCAACCAAAATTCCTACAGAAAATCCTAATAAAATTATTATCGGATCCATCTTTAACCTCTGGTCAAATGGTTGAGTGGGAAACTGGTTGAGTCGTTAAGTAGGAAGCCACTCAACCAATCTCCCACTCAACCAGTTAACTACTCAACCACTTAGCTACTCAACTACTCAACCATTTTCCCGTTATCAATGATTTGCTTTATCAGATAGGTAGGTTTATTTTGCGATTCGTGGTAGGTACGGACAGTAACTTCTGCCAGCAAACCAGTGCCAATGAATTGAACCCCTAGTAAGACCAGAAGTACTGATAAGAGCAGGAGGGGATTTCCGGTCATATCTGTATTGAGATAAATTTTCATAAAAATGGCTAAAGATAAAAAAAGAAAACCTCCGAAGACCGAAGATAACCCTAAAAGCCCAAATAACTGAATAGGTTTGGTGGAAAAAGCCAGGAGGAATTTTACGGCAATTAGATCCAAGATCACCTTTAATGTGCGTGATAACCCATAGTTGGAATTACCATACTTGCGGGGAAGGTGATTTACTTCGATCTCGGCGATCTTGCCTCCGGCCATACTGGCCAGAGCTGGAATAAACCGATGCATATCACCATATAGCCGGATGTTCTTTATTACCTCAGCCCGATATGCCTTTAACGAACAACCATAATCGTGGAGTCTTACGCCAGTGATTAATCCTATTAGCCAATTGGCTATCTTAGAAGGGATTATCCGCAGGATAAAGTTGTCCTGCCTGCTTTTCCGCCAGCCACTGACAATATCATACCCCTCTTCAAGCTTATCCAGAATCTTAGGGATATCTTTAGGGTCATTCTGAAGATCGCCGTCTAACGCTACTATGATCTCTCCGCGGGCATGGTCAAAACCGGCCATCATAGCGGCCGTCTGGCCAAAATTCCGCCTAAAGGAAATGACCTTAACCCGTCTATTATCCTTAGCAATTTTGCCCAACTCTTCAAAGGTGCTGTCTTTACTTCCATCATCAATAAATAACACCTCATATTCCCTCCCTATGCCATCCATCTGTTCAGTGATAAGATGGCACAGAGGAGCGATATTCCTCTCTTCATTGTATACGGGAATAATTATGGAAATATCGATTTTTTCTTTTGTCTGAACAACCATAGCTAACCTCTTAACTCTTACTTATCGGTTTAATAGAATAAATATCAGGTGAAGGATCCTAGGCCATATCTTTTATCAAGCCCTCTTTAAACCTCCTTTGTGTTATTAGGGCCATCTTCAGTAAAGCAATGAGTGAACTCATAACAAGTATTTCTCTGAGTACAGCATAAAAATTATGCCAACTGAAAAGGCTGATGAAGAAATCTGAGCTAGAAGGAGACCGCCAGACATCAGAGAAAAGGAGTATAGGAGATTGATAATAATCAGCGCTAATCGGCCAAAATAAAGGCTTCCCAAAAGGGTAACCCGTATCGATCGCAAGGAAATCGAGAATCGGATGAGAAATAAAGATGCCTAAAAGTAATAACCATATTCTCCCGAGCCCTTTTGCGTTTTTAGTACTGAGAGCCAACGGCATAATGCTGGCCAATATAAAGGAAACCCCCATACTATGACTAATACCCCCATGAAATCTATCTGACTGCCCAATGATTAAGCCTGGCAAAAAATCCAGGTCTGGCAAGTTTGCACAGAGGATACAAAAAAACATGGCTTTCATGTTACCGTTTTCTTTATTCTGAAAACCATAACGGTAACCAAGGTATCCGACTATTGAATGTCCTATAGGAGAAGGCATATATTGAAGTGTTTATAGATTTAGGATTTCTTTTAATGGATAAAATGAAAACGCTGATAATAATGATTTGAGCTTCTGTTCAATTACTCCCAGGTTGTAATAATGTAGTATTTTTTCTTTCAAGGGTAATTTTATGACCGGTTTCAGAGGATCAAATTCGGGAGGATGGATATATATTAGTGCCGGTTGGCCTTCTTGGTTAATTTTTTTAATCCCCCAGCGTATGAACCAAGATGGCAATGCCCTCATGTAAAAACCTCCCCCCATCGGTACCCTCAAACCCCAGATCGTAATAATCGAGGGAGGAAACTCAATTAATTTATTCCCGTTATTTTCTTTGATGATATAAGGATATTTAGGCGAATCGGGGATACCGTATAGATAAGTTTTTATCGGATAAATGCTTGAATCGTATCTTATACCCTCCTCCTGAAGGACCTCTAGAGCCCAGTAAGACTCTTTAGTAATGGTCCAATAAGGTGCTCTATACCCCAAAACTCTCTGCTGTGTCAGGTCTTCGATTACCTTAATGGACCGCTTCAAGTCTTCTCTAAATGCTTCAGGTGTCAACCGATAAATAAGTCTATGAAAATATCCATGGGTTGCTATTTCGTGGCCTAATAATTGAATCGTTTTTACTAAGGCCGGAAACTTTTCAGCCACGTACCCCAGCACAAAAAAAGTTGCTTTTACCTCATACTGGTTAAGAATTTCCAGTATCCTATAAGTATTTTCCTCCAATCGAGATTCATACTTATCCCAGTCCTGAACCGGAATAGACTCTATGCTGTGGTACCAGTCTTCTAGGTCAACAGTAATGGCGGACCTGTTTGCTATTCCGTTATTTTTATAATAGACCCATTTATTTTCAGACATAAACCTACTTACGCCAATATCACTTTACTAAAGTCTCAGTCATAATTTTGGGATCAGGTTCCAAGTTTTTAATGTCTGAACGCTTAAGATTTCGTGTGGCCTTCCATAATGTAATAAGATTCTTTATAGTACTCGGGACCCGCTTAATAAGATTTATAGAAGGGGGTCTTTTTTCCTCTATTTCCAGGGGTAATTCACACATATAGAACCCTGACCGCTCCATTCTTAAAATAAGTTCGGTAGCAAATATATCCTTGCCGGTTTTACAATCCTTAACAACGTCCAGGGCCATATCCCGCCTAAAGGCCTTTACACCATGGGTATCCGTCCCTTGGAAACCGAATATGAATCTTAAGAATAAGTTAAAGCTTAGGGTTATCATTCGTCGGATGAGGGGACGTTTATCTCTGGCACCTTTAGCCCGCTTTGACCCAATAACCGCATCATATTTTCGTAGTAGCACCTTACTAATCTCGATAAACGCTGCATCCCAAAAGTCGATCTCAAAACAGACGATATACTGACCAATAGCCTCGATAATTCCGCGCTCTAAAGCCTTTCCATAATTGGGCTCGGGATAATGGATAACCCGGACTTGAGGATGCATAGTTGATAATTGATGGGCAATTTCCGTAGTACGATCGGTACTGCCATTTTCGCAAAGTAGTATTTCATAATCGGTTTGAAGTTTGTCAGTCTCCCGTATAATTTCTTTAACGGAGCTTTCCAGGATCTTCTCTTCGTTATATACGGGTATAACTATGGAAATAAGCGGGACTTGCGCGGATCTTCTGGGGAGGTAAACCTCCTTGTTTGCCCGAATTATCTCATCCACCACTTTACTACCTTGTAAAATAGCGTCCTCCATACCAGAATACTCCCAGGCGCCATATCGTCCAATAGGATATATATCGTTTTCATTCAAGAAATTTTTTATCCGGGCTACGCTATCCCTGTAGTTTTTGTCATAAATTACGTAAGCACAGCCTATGTCAAAACATTTCTCCACCATTATCTGGTCCGAATCTTTGAGTATATGAGCTTTTTTGAGATCCTCTTTTGCCTTTTCAACAACTTTTTTCTTATCTAACGGTTTATCATTAGAATAGGCAATTTCTATATAGAGAGAACTGGCCCCTTCGGGGGCAACGAATGGTGAAAAGTTACCAGGAAATCCCACCCTATAAAAGGATATATCTTCTTCTGGAAAGTAGATCCAATGTTTATCGCTAACATTCCGGTTGATGCCCAGGTTAATATTCAGAACAGAATTATATCTAAGATTTCTTGATAGAACTTTTATTTCGTTGGGTAAGGGTTTTATCAGATGGACCAGTTGAGGAAGAGGGATCGACGATGCCAGCATATGGTAATAAATTTGCTCACCGTCCTTAAAGGTAATCTTTTTCTCTGTGATGTCTATCTCACGGGCCTCCTGGTTTATATGGATATTAGAAAGTGAAGAAGCAAATGCCTTAGGTAGAGACTCAATGCCACCATGGAGGGGATAGTAAAAATTGGCGTTATATCCTACTTTTTTTGATTGATCGCAAAGGGCCCCTTCCAGTAATTGTTCCAACGAAGTCGGGGGGACAAACCTCCCCATCCATTCGCAGGTTAACTCTCGTGGGTGCACGGTCCACAATTTCGCGTTATATGGAATCATAAAATGCTTGGCAATTCCTGTCCCCAGGTTAGTGTATATCCAATCTTCGAAGGTCTTATATTCTTCTGGAAAGTCCTCAGGACGAACCAGGTCTTTATCCGCAGGGTCATTCCCGTTTTTCCTATAATTGGCCTCAACAAACCCCATAATACATTCTTTTATGACATCGTTAGGAAGTCCAAAGAGATTATTCTGAAAAGGATATCTGGTATGAACGTTCTTGGAAAAGATCCATGAGTTTCTTTCTATGCATTTAATATTTTCTCCTAGCAGCCTTAAAATCAGGTCTTTAACATACTGGTTCTTGAAATGCAGAAGGTGCCCAGTAAAATCAAAAATAAAACCATCAACGTTTTCTGAACGGGCAAGACCCCCGACCCTGGATTCTTTTTCAAAAAGATGATAGTTAAAAAATCCTATCTTTTCCAAATGCCAGGCGGTACTTAAACCCCCTAATCCGCCACCTAATATGGCTATGGTCATGTTGCATACCTCCTCTGAAACTCTTTTATTGAGATGGATTTCTCAATCTTACGGGGATAGGTTCTTGTATATTTATTTTAGAAAAACTTAAGTCTTCTTTATAAAAGTAAATCATTCCCAGTATAGTTATAGGTATAAATAATATGGCGTGGAGCACTATAGCGAAGCTCAGGGCAATATTCTTCTCTATAGAAAAAAGCGCCAGGACACTCATACAAAAAAACTCGAAAGTACCGACATAGCCTGGTGCTGAGGGGATCATAATGCCCAAATTTACTGTTATAACAACGAATAAATAGACATATATGGGGAGGTTTATACTGAAAGACAAACCAACAATATAATAGGTCATCGCCTCTACTAGCCACACCACAGCGGTAAAAAAGAAAACGAGTAAGATATTTCTCTTATTCTTAATTACAGCTAAACCAGAAAGGAAGGGATCCATGAGACGACCCACCTTTTCTGCTATGAGGGAAGAGAACAGACCGATTCCCTTCTTTATTAATTGCCCTACTTTGGTTTTTTGGTCCGTTAAAAAAACTAAACATACCGCTGCAGACATGAAAAAGATAGATGCAACTATCCCCACCCGCTTGATCCAGGGAGGAAAGGAAAAAAATAAGGATAACGTAACTAAAAAACAGAGCAGCGTTATTCCATCGAATACTCGCTCAACAACAATGGTACCCAAAATTAAGCTTTTACTGGTATTTTCTCTCTTCCCGACTATATAAGCCCTGACAAACTCCCCTAAGCGTGCTGGCAGCAAATTATTTACCATGTATCCTATTGCTATCCCGGGGAAAAGGCCTAGGGCGCGGATATTTCGAATCGGCTTGAGAGCATATTTCCAGCGATAACTGCGAAAAATATTTGTCACCAGGCTCAACATCACCGCCAATGGTAGATAGATATAATTGACAGTCATGAGGGCTTCCTTCATTCTATGGAGATCGGCATTATAAAATATCAAAGCCAAAAAAATCGGGCTGCTAATCAGACCTATCCATAATTTTTTATTTTTTCTCATGGTCAAATAAGCCTTCCTCCAATGCTAGCAGGCTATGGAAATCATGCTCTTTTAGCTAAGCATGAGATATCTCAACTTAGTGAGGAGTTTAGCCCGAATTATGCAGGGTTAATTGCAAACCGGTGTAGGGCAAGCCGTTAGGCTTGCTTTAATTCACCGAAATAGCAGGGCTAAAGCCCTGCCCTACAAAGAATTAGGTATATGTTTGAAAAACTTGGGTTCATATATTTTATCGTAAAGGGCTATCAAAGGTGGTTGATAAACGCAGATAGTTTTTATGTCTAGGGAGCGGTCCCTTCTGTTGCTATCAAGGTAATTTGTCATTATTAACCCTATACAAAAGCCATTTGTGCTCACCATTACCAAAGGTCTCTAGTAAGCTGCAGTGCTGTTCTAAAAACTTCTTTCGCATCTTATTCTGTTCTACGGAGAAATTACTCTCCGGATCAACCATTGGCCATTTATCAGTAGCTTTAACCAGTGGCCATTCAGGAGAAACAATAAAATATTCCGGGACATGTTCCCGCTGTTCGGCGGGATAAGTGGAGCGGTCTTTATTAATCCGATCTATATGATTATCAAGATCAACATACCAGGGCAAACTCCAACGCCAACCAGAAAATATGGCATTCTCCTCTGTATGATTTTGTACATGGTTCATCATCTCGGTGTAGGGTCTTGTCAATGTGAGATTCAATCTATACAAACGATCGGCTGACCTGGCCATAGGAAGTATTATTTTTAAGAGAACAATACATATAAGGCCAACCCTGACCAGATAAAATATCGTATTATCTCTTGTCTCATTTTTTACCAGATCCAGGAAATTATCTCTCCGTGAAACCGAATAGTTCCATAGATCATAGATTAATTTGGCAATAAAGAGTTGACTAAACATGAAAACACCAAACAGATGGGTTTCTGGAAGATCAAAGTTAAATAAGAGCCACCAGGCAAACCAAATCAAGGTAAAATTGAGAAAAAATATGCTTCTATAATCAGTCATTTTGCTTCTTGCTATCAGAATCAATACATACAGGAGGGCAGGGACGAATAAAAATAAATTTAGATCCTTCCATAGATCTATTTGGGCGAGGGATTTAATCGGTCGGATGAACGAGAGAGCTGAGTCTATTACTCCTTCCTGGGTGGCTGTTCCCAATGCCCTATGTCCGTGTTCATATTTGAAGCGTAATAAATGCCGATATTCCTGGGTAATGCCTAATTGCGATACCCGAAAGGAAAACCATCCTCCGGTAATCAGAATCACCGTAAGAGACGGTATGATCCAATATCTGGCAGCAATGGGTTTATCAGAGAAGCGGACAATAAACCAGGTAAGAATAGCGGCGAAAATTGCAAAAAGAAAAAGCCATTGCGATTGGAAGGAGAATGCCCAACATAAACTGGCCAAGAAAAGGTACTTGGTTTTTGCTGTCTCTATGGATTTAAACCAAAATAGTGCTCCTATCATAAGATAAACAGATGCTACATGATATGCTGTGCCGGCCATTTGACCACCTAATGGTGAAACATCACCTGACGGGGTAAACAAAAGAAAGACTAAAGCAAGTAGCGCGATTTTCTCGCCGTATAATTTACGACTGATGTAGTAAAACAAAAATAGCTGAAGGGCGATAAATACCCAGATAAGGATCTTAGCATTGATCATGCTAATTCCGAAAATTTTAAACATGAGAGCCGTGGGAAGTAACATTCCGGGTCCAGAAGAAATACGATAAGTAAATTCATCATACCCTTGGGTAGTTAAGGTAGCATAAACCCCGTGCTTAACCAGGTTTTTGGGTGGTTGTAAATTAATACCCTCGCTATGCCAGCCTGAGGGAGAGTAATACACACTTGAATGAGCAAAAGTAATAAATATTATGATCAGTACTAACCAGACAACTCTTTTATTGGCCATTATTCTATAAATCAAATTTATTAGTCTTCCTAGAAACAAAATAAACTTATCAATATTAGACCGCACATTACGGGTAATAAAATTTTCTAATAAAAGGAAATACCTTAAGAAAATTCCTGATAAAGCGAGCAAAAACCCCCATAAGATGATTTTGCCTCTCAGACTATATAAGAATGTAACTGTTTCTTCCCGCAATATTCTATCTGGGGAATATCGCAGGACAAACGGGACAAGCCGATCTCCGCTCAGATAAAATCCTGAACCCATAATGAAGAAACCGAGAAATAGGATAGCCAGTTGAATAATTTTTATATTATGGGCTGGGTTCTTCAATTCCATAATCTATATCCACTCCTTTTTCTGGCCTCATACATAGATATATCAAGTAATCGCCCTTTCCAATTGTAATTCCTTGCGAGGACTATAATAGAGATCGATTAAAAAGAATATCCCTCCCGGGGAAAGAAATATTATGTTTAAAAGATTCGCAACTAATCCAAGGGAAAAAGCATTTGCTGGAGTTACCCCCACAAAAGAAAAAAAGTATATAAAAAGACCCTCTTGAATCCCAAGACCACTCAATGATATAGGAACACGGGAAAGAACCAGGATAAAAGGAATAAATAGTAAAAAATATACTAGGGAGATCTGGATATTTAGAGCCAAGGCAACCACAAAGATAGCAAAGATTGGAAGTAATACCTCGATAAAGGATAGAATACAAAAAACTGCCAGCGTCCTCTTATGCGTTATATACTCTAAATATGAGACGTAAAATTGCCTTGCTTTTTCTACCAGCCTGATCCCCTGTAAAAAATATAAATATCTTTCCATGAGCGTTATCAGAGAACGGTTAAAAGAAAGGAAAAATAGGATTAATAAAATTAAAGATACCCCTAATATTGTCAAAAAAATTCCGCCCATATCTATGCTGACCATCTTTCCCAAGATTAACATGCAAGGAATAGCAAAGATGATTAAAGAGAAAAACCCCAGCAAGCGTTCGACAATAACCGAGGAGGTTATATCTCTTAGGTTCTTTAAATCTCGGTTCAAATTGGATATTTTGATGATATCTCCCCCGATAGTGGAAGGTAAAAATGAACCTAGAAAAGTCCCGATGTAATATACCTTTAAGATCTTGAGAAAAGAGAAATTCATCCCCTTAGCTTTTAACAATAAACCCCACTTATAGGCCATGAGGGAGCGATCTAGAAAACTAAGGACAAAAAATAGCGGGAGGTAGTATATTTTGATTGAAGAAATTATGGTAATTAGATTAGTGGCCCTAACCCAAAACAAAAGAAAAACTATTAGAGATACACTTATTAATACTCGTAAATAGAATGATATACTTTGTCTATTCACCAATCTTCCCTCTTGCCTTGCAGACCTTTGCATCGCTATACTAGCGACTATCTACCACAGACTCAAAGAGTGCCAAGGTTTCTCTTGCACATTTCTCCCAACTAAAATCCTTTGCGCGCTTCAATCCTTTTTCAACCATTTTATTTCTAAGGTCTGTATCCACGGCAATCTTATACATAGCCTCGGCAATTCCATCAACATCCCTGGGGTCAATAAGGACAGCAGCATCACCTGAAACCTCAGATGAACACCCAGTGGTGCTTGTTATAACAGGACATCCACAAGCCATTGCCTCTAAGACGGGTATTCCAAATCCTTCATAAAAGGATGGCAATATGAACTGGTGGGCTAAGCTGTATATAGCTGGTAAATCTTCATCAGGCACAAAACCCGTAAAAATTACCTTGCCATCCAATTTTAATTCATTGATTAACCTTAGGTCGCTTTCAAACTTCCATCTTTTAAATCCAACGGCAACCAGATTTATAGAAATTTTTTTGTCAAGCTTTTGATAAGCCCTTAACAAATTGCCAAAATTCTTCAAAGGCGCCAACCCACCAACAAACAATATGAACTTTTCCGGTAGCCTATACTTTTCACGGATCTTTTTTAAAGCCTTTTGGTCTTCAATTACCCTAAACCTGTTATGATGAGATTCGTATATTGCGGTAATCTTTTTTTCATTTGCTCCAACCAATCTAGTGAGATCTTTACTGCCTTTATAGGTCATAGAGATAACAGCATCAGCTTTAGCAAAGTAAAATGGCACAATAGTTTTAAAATACATGCGGTCATGCCACTTAAAAAGTTCTGGAACAGCAAATTGTTCAGCTCCATGATATACCAAGATGGTCTTACAATGAGTAAATAAGGGAATTGACAACTTAGGATTAAATATTAGATCTAGTTTTTCTTTTCGAGCTACTACCGGAACAGCAAATTGATCCCAGAGCAACTTATTTGGCATCTTTACCACTTTTTCTCGGACATTATGGTAACCCGAATATCGCCCCAAAAATTCCGGTCTGTTGTAGATAAAAACATACTCATTTTTACTATCGTTCTTAAGAAGCTCTTCAATCAAATTTACCGTATAAACGACAATCCCTCCCAGCTCGTTTATATGTCTTAACATAATCCCAATCTTCATTCATTCACCTCATCCATTTTCCCCATCGCTTTAGTTTTTTACTGTTTTCCTAATAACTTTTGCTGGAATACCTAAAGCAAGGGAACGAGGAGGTATAGGTTTTATCACAACAGCTCCTGCACCAATAACGGAATTATCCCCTATACATGCACCATCGGTGACAATAACTTTTGCCCCTATCCAACAATTACTTCCTATCTCCAGACTTCCGACAGATGTGCAACCGTCCTGGTCAATCATCTTGATTTCTGCATTCTGGTAGTCGTACTCACCACCGCTTAATATATAACAATAAGCCGATATCAGGGTGTCGTTATGGATAGTAATCGTGTTGGACGAAAATAATGTGCAGTTGTGCCCTATATTGGTATTTTCTTCCAAATATATATCTCCATCCTTGCAATATAATATGCAGTTCCTTCCGATAAAGACCCCGTCTCCAAGCGTAATTCCTTTATTATTAAAACCTTTTGCATCAAGCATCGTGTTATCATCAATCATGACATTGTTTCCAATCCTGATCTTCTTGGGGTGTCTGAGGGTCATGTTGCGCCCAAAAATTACATTTTTCCCTACTTGGCCCATTATTAGGGGGTAGAACTTACTCCTTAATAAAAGCCCTATAGCACCGGGCAGCCAACTGATAAAACTGATAATCAACTCATACTTAATCAAGTCCCAAATGCTGTCACTTCCAACAATCAATTCTGAATATTTTCGTAGATTAGATTTTTTTTCATCCCGAAGGGATTTTTGGACCTTTAATGCCTGGTAGGTTTTCATAACAGTTTATCTCTATATTCCATTCTCATATATTTGTTTATCCATTCTTGGATGGTATTAAAAGATTGCTGCTCAATAAAAAGGCGATACCAAATTTCTAAATTCATAAATATCCATATTCTGAAGTTATGATCTCTTTTACCAGCGATGTGTTCCTCAGTCATGTTGTGAACATATTCATGATCAAAGATTTTATGCTCGATGAATCGTGATTCCTTTACAATGTTTCTCAAAAACGGTTTTAATTCTTTTCTCATCCAATAGGCCAATGGAAAACCAAAACCCTGCTTTTTCCGTGTAACGAGACTTGGGTCTATGTATCTGGAAGCAACTTTGCGTAAAATATATTTTAATTTAACTCCATTGAGTTTTAAGTTTGCAGGAATCCTGGCGGCAAATTCGACCATTTTATGCTCCAAAAGAGGCGGCCTCACCTCCAGACTGTGGGCCATTGCCATTCTATCCACAATCATTAATAGATGGTCAGGCATTCGGGTCATCAGATCCGTATATAACATTCGGTCAACCAACTCATTGACATTAGGGCAATTGAAATGAACTAATATCTTCTCTCTAGAATTAGTGTAGCCCAATTCCTTTTTAACCCATTCCGTAAATAAATGCGATTTAGCTTCTTCTGTATATCTAAGAAAACTCATGCTCTCGGCATAACGATCACCATGGTCTAATAGAGACATTTCATTCAACCAGCGTAATTTCTGAGAGAAGCTCTTGTAGGTAAAGCTATCGGGAACCATTTCAATTATCTTTTTCAACAATGATTTACGTAAAAACCTGGGTATCACGCAATATATATTCGCGAGATGATTCCCGGAAAAGCGATCATAGCCTGCAAAAAGCTCATCCCCCCCATCTCCACTAAGGACAACCTTCACATGCTTTGCCGCTAATTGGGAGACCAGATATATGCCTACCCCAAAGGGATCCGAAGGTTCGTCCAGATGCCAGATCATTTTGGGCAATAGATGAATCAAATCCGCCTGAACTACTTGTTCGTGGTGTTGGGTTTTGTATTGATCTGCCAAGAGTTTTGCAAAGGGAAGTTCATTGAAATCTTGTTCCTTAACGCCAATAGAGAAAGTAGAAACAGGTTTTTCAGATTGTCTTGCCATCATGGCGGTAATCAAGCTCGAATCAATTCCCCCACTTAAGAAACTACCCACAGGCACATCACTTAACATATGATCCTTGACAGTCTGAAAGAGCATAAAATCCAATTGATCTGTAATTTCTTCCTCCGTCCCATTAATCTTATCGAGATAGGAAAATTCCCAGTAACGTTCTATCCTTAGTTTTCCCTTCTCATAGATAAGTCGATGGGCCGCCGGAAGCTTTTTTATTCCTTTAAACAAGGTAAATTGATCCGGAACAAATCTTAAAGAAATATAATGGTATAAGGCCTCCAAATCAGTCTCTCGCTTAACAAAATTGCTTTCCAATAGGCCTTTAACTTCTGAAGCAAATGCTAACCCACAGGGTATTTCGCAGAAAAAAAGAGGTTTTTGCCCCAGGTGGTCTCTAGCCAGGACAAGCTTTTTTTCGGTTTCATCCCATATGGCAATAGCAAACATTCCATCAAGATACTTTACGCAATCTGCACCATATTTCTCGTAGAGATGAAGGATCACCTCTGTGTCGGAACGCGTATTGAAACGTCTTCCTTCAGCCTCCAGTTGCCTCTTTAAAACGGGGAAATTATAAATCTCACCGTTAAAAACGATTGCCACTGGTTTAGAGACAAAGAACATGGGCTGATGCCCGCCATCGAGGTCGATAATGCTCAATCGGCGGTGCCCCAAGGCTGCACCATTGAGATACTCTATCCCTTCATCATCCGGTCCGCGATGGGCAAGTAGTGCCAGCATTTTAGGCAAAGCTTTATATAAATTGGAATCATCGGATATAATACCGGCTATTCCACACATGATTTATTGCCTTTCAATTTTGTTTGGTGGTTAACTATAGCTAAAATCAGGTATATATTATAAGTATCCCTTTTCTCTATACCACTGTGCGGTTATTCTTAAGCCTTCGTCTATCCCTATTTTAGGGTTATAACCCAAGTCGTTCTTCGCCCGATTAATCTTAAAAGCCCGGTTCTGCCTGTACCAATCGACTCTCCGAGGAAAAATAGGAGGGGTAATCCCAAATGGTTTACAGACTTTTTCCACAATATGCCCAGCAATGACTACGGGTAGCATCGGGTAGTGATTAATTTTAACCGGCGTATTCATAGCATTTCCGACCTTTTCCACTAAAGTTTTAATGGTCAGATATTCTTCATCGGCAATGATATATACCTCTCCCTTCCCCCTGTCCGGTTTCATGGTGAGAACGAAAGCATCAACTAAATTGTCTATGTAAACAGGATGATAGAAGGTTTCTCCAAGTCCAAACATGGGGAAATGCCCTTTCTTTACCCGCTTAAAGATCATGAGAAACCGTCCGGGATCACCAGGACCATATATGGCAGTGGGTCTAATAATAGTGGCATTTGCTCCTTCCTTAATGTACTCACGTACTACTACCTCTCCTTCATATTTTGTTTGTTGGTAATAATCCTCTGGGGCGATCGGGGAGTTTTCATCGCCCGGGGGATTGTTGATGTGGCCATGCACCCCTTGGGTGCTGCAATAGACTACCTTCTTGATATGATGTTTTTTGGCTGACTCCATCACGTTTCTGGTGCCGCCTACATTAACATCCCGATAGTATTTATTAGGAACGTTGAGTTCACGGAATGCTGCTGCTAGATGAAACACAAACTCAATACCCTCCATGGAACGATCAACCGTGTGCCAGTCGGCGATACTACCTATAATGAGCTCTGCCCCTGCTTTGCGTAATTCGTCAAAACATATTCCCTCCTGATAGTCGAGGGACCTTACCTGATGTCCTGATTTCAGTAATCGTAAAACCAGAGCAGCCCCTGTAAAGCCTGTGCCACCTGTTACTAATATCTTCATATTCAATCTCTCCCTTTTACTCCTTGTCCCTACCAATATTTGACTGAATAATTAGCATTCCTCTTTTATGTATGACACTTTGACCTTACCTCCGCCCAACTTTTCTTTAAGCCTTGCTATTTCTTTGCTAAAACGTAAATCATCCCATTCGAAAAGATCACCCGTAAGACGTCCTATTTTTAGCGCTCTCACAGGATTGTCACCGAGACTGGTACGGCGAAGAATCAAATCGTCGAGATGTTGGACAGACTCTTCTGCGATAAGAGAGCGCAAAGATTCTTTCCATTTTGAGTCATTAGCAACAGGATACCAGTCAAAGGGATAAATCCCACGCCCGTTTTGTGCATATGACGATGGCCTAGGGGTTATCCTTCTAACATCTTCAGAGATTTTCCTTTCAGGATAAATTTGGTTTAACGTCTTTTCAGCCACCAGACGCGCTGTCGTAAATTTTACACCTGAGATGCTGTACAGGCCATTGGGACCGCCATGATTTACATGGTTAAGAATAACGTCGCGAACGGCAAATTCGGTACCGCCTGCTTTCGCTGCTGACTGGAGTCCCGGAAAGATACGAAGAATATCATTTTGACAGACCCCGAGAGCAGGTACCGCATAATTCAGATCATCAAGGAATTTCTGAATTTGTTCAGATGACGGTATCGGTTTCTTTTCTGAACTAAGCCAAGGGGCATGTCCTGTCCCTGCGAGTAGCATCCCTTTCCAGGGAACAAGGAAATAGGTCCGCCCACCCTTACTTTTTGGTGTAACTGCCAATCCATAGTCGACAAGGGCTTTTCTATTAAAAAGTACATTCCATGCCATCATGCTTCTAAACAAAGTTGGTTCGTCCCGGTCGAAGCGTGCGGCAATATCTCGACACCAGGGACCGCAAGCATTGACCACTACATTAGTTCTAAATTCATGGTATTGCCCACTTTCATGATCAATTGCTATTATGCCGGCGATACCTTTCTTATCTTTCAACAGTTGCACGGCCTCAACATAATTCAAGGCTGTTGCCCCGTAATTGCAGGCCCAACGCAGTATTTCCATGAGTACGCGTTGGGAATCCGGCATAAAGGCGTCGTACCAAATCGCACCACCTTGCAGGCCTTCGGTATCCACATCGCTGAAAATCTCCCGTGTTTGAGTGGCGTCAATGATTCGTCCGGGCAGAATATGCCGATCTGAACGAACACCTTGGTTAGGTTTGTAGGAAAGAAACTCATAGGCCAATAAGCCCATACGCAAAAGGAATGGACGCCGTAATCCTTTTCCATAAAGTGGCATGAGACAGGGTAATGGTTCTACCAAGTTTGGGAAGTTCTGCAAAAACCAGCGACGTTCGGCAATTGATTTCCGTAAGCGATAAAGATCCAAGCTCTGAAGATAGCGAACCCCCCCGTGAATGATTCGTAAACTGTTGCTACTGGTGAATTCTCCGAAATCATCGCGCTCGACCAAAAGAGGATACAATCCTCTCCGGATTGCCTCTAAGGCTAGCATGGCACCATAAATTCCGCCTCCTATGATGATCAAATCGTAGGTATCTTTAGCTGCTAGTGCCGGTTTTCGAGTAATTTCTGCCATCTATACTAGTCCCTTCTTCCGCCTTCTCTTCAAAATCTGAATTCCTAACTGATTCCGAAAAAACCAATAGGGATTCTCTAAGTGGCCATATAATTCAAAGGTTGTTGTTCGATCCAGAAGAATCTGCCTCAGATCCTTTATGGGCTGCTTATGATTAATAGGTCCCTGGACTGAGAACCCAAAACTACCTACACGGCAGGCTTCGGAGGCAAAATTCAATGGGTCACTCCCCGAAAGGACTCGGATCCCTCTTTTTTCTGCCAGCTTAAAATGATATGGACGGGGCCAAAATACAGGGCGGTTTCTATTATCGCAGAGGAAAAAATCGGATACCTTAGCTGATTCTAGCAAATTTTCCAAAATTTTCCCTCGCCGTCCCATCCATTTGCCCGCCGCCCACGGAATCACCGGGATAGCACCGTTTTCCTTAATGGTTTGGATTGCCTCTTCCAACGATGTACCCTCCTCAAAAACTCTCTCGGTGGCAAGGGCCAAAACCTCCAGGTTTTCTGCGGTAATAATTTTGCATCCGGAAATCAACAAGAGACCTTTGCCATCGCGCCTTTGCAGATATAAAGAACCGCTTTCATCCGTGCGGTGAAAAGTCCAGTTTCCAATGGCTTTGCTTCCTGTTCCACAACCATCATCGCAATTATGAACCAAACGTTGGAACCAGTTTTGCCCTGACCAATCGGCTAAAAGCAAAACAGCCGCAAAGCCATTCCCTTGTCCGTTTCGCACCGCTTCTTCTTGGAAATTCTCGAAAGCTGCATCAAAGAAAATTTGCAAATCAAAACAGCTATAAATGTGGACGTGTGCATCGACGAGTATCATGGAAATACCGATTATATTCTTCTGCCCTTATAATTTTGACGAGAGGTACTTAGTCTGTAAGTAGGAGTAGATTTGTTCTGTTCGTTTTAAGTACTCGGCATAACTATATTTTTCTTGGCTAAGCTGGGCTGCATTGCGGGTCAGTTTATTACTTAATGCGGAATCCCTTAATAAGCGAATAATCCCCTGTGCAAAGGCGTCTATGGTGGGTTCAACCAGGAGAGCAACATCCCGGTTCAATACCTGGGTGTGCGTATATAGATTAGTAGCAACGATTGGTTTACCTGATTGCAAATAAGAATATATTTTTAAGGGAGTATTCGTCCCTTCGATGCGAGGTGATACTAAAATATGTGCTAATTTAAGATAATAGGGAATTTCTTCGGGCGGGATAGTTCCAGTAAATAATATATATTTTTCTACCCGATTTCTTATAGCCCTTTCTCTTAAACTAGATATCTGGCTTGATGTGCCCCCGACTAAGACAAATACAACTTTCCCTGGGCATTCTTTAACGACTAAAGGTATGGCATCCACGAGCAATTCTAAACCCTGGTATGGTTCAAACGTTCCGGTATACAAAATCATGAGTTTATCATTCAGAAAGAATTTTTCCCTCAGCCGAGAAAGAGCTATAGCGGAATCATCTATACGAATACCATTGTCAGGTGTGTTTTCTATCAATATGTGGAATTTCTTGTTATTTATTGCAGAAACATAATCCTGCAAATCAGGGCAGATCGTTATTATGGCATCACTTTTATTTATAGTCATTTTTTCCAGCATCTTAAACAATTTATAAAAGATTCGGCAATTAAAGCGTTCAAAGTTTTTTAGTTGCTGAGGAAGGCTGGAGTGCATATCATAAACATGTTTGGTTTTAAAGATAGCTGCCAGTATAATAGATATAAAGCCCGCCTCTTCGTGGGAATGGATAACATCATATCTCTTCTTTAAGAGCATAAAAATTGCTTTCATCAAGATAAACAGGTCCAAAAAGATTTTGGTCCAGGAAGGACCTATCTGCACATCTTTTATGAAGGGTATTTTTGGAGTCCGAAAAATCCTAACTCCATCCAGTTCTATATTCTGTCCTAAATGATAGGTCAAAAGGTCAATTTGATATCCTAGAGAAGCTAATGCCTTTATTCGCCACAATATGCTGAAGGGCGTCCCCCTGGGCCGAAAGAAAGGCTGCGGGGCAATCATCAAGATTTGCATCTAAACACCTCATTAGATTTCTTGGTTAGGATAGCGCCAAGGAATAAAATTTAGCTCTCCAAAAGTGCAACGATGAGGCAAAGGGCTTTTCGGATGGCTCAAACGACATCAAAGAGGAATCGTAATTTTTTGCCTTTCGTCATGATAATTAAAGAGGAGGGTTTGGTATCCTTTTTTAACACGATAAGTTAATAGCCCTTTGTCTATACCCTGAGCTTGTATTTCCCTTCTCTTGCTTATACCCAAGGGAAGTTGACTGGCAGCATCAGAATCAAAGGGATAGATATGATCTTCAGGGTCAAATAATGCCTCGCTATTTGATTTTTTCTCTGTCCCATATAGTTTCGTTATAGCCATACCGTATCCGCTATTATCTATCCTATCCGAAGAGATAAAGCTGGTCTCTGGATCAAATACTATACTGGAATTAGACTGGTTAGATAAGGTCACATGGAGGATGAGAAAACGCTCGCCATCTTGCAGATTTAAAGACCCTATTGTATTTGTGAAATCCTTTTTGCTAATGAGTATTCTCATGTCGTTAGCGCAGGTTGTTTCACTAATTCTTGCTGGCCCCGGATCAATATATTCAACCTTACTGGGGCGCTTTTCAGTAACAGGCCTCTTTTCCTTTTCCTTGAAAGAAGATGCCCTAGCAGATTTCTTTTCCCCCTCACCCCGGTAGTCATAATAATAGTATTGGTGATAATAGTAACCTTCTCTCTTGACATCTACCTTGTTATAGGCAACACCTAACAGGTTGGCCTTGCTGCTCGTCAATAGCTTCTTGGCCTGCTTCAGCATACTTCCAGGGCATTGGGTAGGTGAATAGACCAGGAGAACCCCATCAGTCAACGAGGCTAAGATCGGCGTATCCGGGGTAGAAACAGTAATCGGGCTATCTATTAATATTAGATCAAAATTATCTTTAATCTCCATTATTAAATCTTTCATCCCTTGAGACCCAATGAGTTCGGTTGAGTTATGGGGAACTGCACCGCTAGGCATTACCTTCAGGTTTTCAATCGGGGTGTCTTTCACTACCGAACTCCAATGCTTTGTCCCGGCCAGGACATCTCTCAAGCCCGTGCTGTTATCTAACTGAAAGATTTTACTAATTGTCGGGCGCCTCAGGTCAGCATCTATAAGTAATACCCTTTTCCCAATTCTGGCAAAGGAGATAGCCAGATTGGATACCGTAGTCGATTTGCCTTCCTCGGGTATGGCACTGGTTACCAATAATGTCCGCAGTCCGTTACTATCGGCAAAGAACTGGATAAAGACCATAAGACTACCATAGGCATCAGCAAAAGCCGGTTCTAAATCATCCAGGAGGGTCAACCCCTGCTTATTATTCCCTTCCAGAGGCTTATATGCCGGGATAAATCCAAGGAATGTCAACCCCAGTATACGTTCTACATCATCAGGGTTCCTCAATCGGTCATCCAGATGTTCTGAGAGGAAGGCAAAACCAAAGCCTAAGGCTAATCCACAGACTAGAGCAAGAAAGATATTTCTTTTGGTCTTGGGTAATTCAGGTCTAGTGGGAATTACTGCTTCATCGATTACTTTTACATTATTCGTCTCTAAACCCTTGGTCACATTAGTTTCCTTCAGTCTACCTGATATAATATTGTACAACTGCATTTTGCTATCCACTTCCCGCTTCAAGACCCCGTATATTATTTCATCCCGGTTCAACTGGAGAGACTCTTTCTTTTGTTCCTCCAGGGCATCCTTCAGTGCCTTTTCTCTGGCCAGTAACACATTATATTCAGCATGGATACTGTTTATTATCTTTTGTACTTCACCACTTATCCGGGCAGACAATTCTCTTTTCTGCGAGAACAACTGAACCATTTGGGGATGTTTGGGTTTATAAAGCCTCGAGAGACGAGAATACTCAGTCTCAAGTTTTACATAATCTTCTTTTAGGGTCTTGATCAAAGGATTATTTATTACATCCGGGAAGGACTCTCTTGAGAGGGATTTATTGGATAGGTTTTTTAATTCATTGATCCGGGTCTCCATCTCCAATCTTTGGGTCTTGGCCTCGGTATATTTAGAACTGAGCTCTGCCAGCTTCTGCACCACTATATTTGCGTTTTCTTCTATCCCCACGATCTTTCTTTCTTCTTTAAAATTTTGTAAGGCAAGCTCTGCCCCTTCCACTTCTTTACCTAGCCTGGTCTCTTCTTTAGATAGCCAGTCCACGGCCTGGAGGGCAGCATTGAGGCGTATTTCTAGATTATTATCTATATAGGCCTCTCCCAGGGTATTCGCCATTTTAGCAGAGGCAACCGGGTTGTCTGACCACATACTGACCTTTACTAATCTGGTTTCGGGCATCGGTTCTATTTCAATAGATGCTTGTACTTTTTCGGTGACCATCAGCCGGTAGGGTTTCTGATAGCCCTTATCTTCTTCCATTCCAAGGACGTTTTTTATGAGTCCTTTCACTCCTTGCAGGGACCTACGGGGCAATTTAATCAGGGTCTTTATTACTCGCATAATTAACGGTTCTTGCTTTTCTGTGGAAGAAGATAACTTATCTAACCCTAGGGCATCTACCACTCTTTCTGCCATAGAACGACTTTTAAGGAGGTTAAACTGGGTCTCATAGTAATCAGCGGTTTTAGTATCCGGATTTAATACCTCTTTAATATTGATTATCTCCGGCTCTTCTTTCTCTATCAATAGGGTAACCGTAGCCTTAAAATACGGTGTTTGTAATGCTGATCCTACCCCCACTAAAACAGTCAATATGACTACCGGGAGGATGATCATCCATCTCCGCATACTTATTATTCTTAGGTAATCCTTAAAATTAAATTCTTCTTTTTCCGTCATTACAAAACCCTTTTTCAGTTAAATTAACCGCAAAGACGCTAAGATCGCAAAGGTTTCACAAGATTGTCCATCAAGAAGAACCTCGATAGCAGCCCCCAATAATAATGTCATCCTGAACTTGATTCTGGATTGGTTTGATAGTTCATCTTCTCTGGTCAATCTTTGTGCCTTGGCGGTTCTATCAGGTTAGAAGAAACGGGCAGGAACAGTTATAACGTCATTAGGTAAAATAGGAATGTCTTCTTTTCTATCACCTTTCAGCGCTTTATCCACATTGACCAGGATCTTGGCCTCTTTCCCTTCCTGTTCCCGAAGGATAGTTACTTTTTTGGTATCCGCCCACTCATTGAACCCGCCAGCGGCAGTAATGGCCTTCACAATGGTATAATCATCGCCTATCATATAAGAGCCAGGGGTTTTCACCTCACCAAAGACAAAAAATATATTGGGGTCAGGGATATATATCTGATCGTCATTTTGTAAAAATATATCACTTCTAGTGTCACCTTCCACCAGAAGCTTTGCCATGTCCAGGGTAATAGTATTTTGAGAACTATTCTTTCCCTCCTTTTTCTCCGGACCCTTTGCTTTTTCCGTCCCGCCCCGTTGAATAATAATCTTTCTGCCCTTTTTGTTGCCGGATTTGATCCCTCCTGCCTCGGATATAATCTCGCTTAGCCGGGTAGGTTTTTTTAGATAGTAGGGACCGGGTTTTACTATATCGCCCAAAATAGACACTTTTTGACTCACATATTCTTTAACAATAACAGTCACCTGGGGATTATAGATATAATCTTTTTCTAAGAGATAAGCCAACTTATCGGCTGCCTCTTTGGTAGTTAAACCTGCTACTTTCACCTCTCCTATCAGAGGAAAAGCAATCTTACCTTCCTGGGTTACCGGGATGGTCCGGATAAGATCATCGTGTCCATAAACTGAGATATCCAGGATATCTTTTGGTCCTATGCGATACTCAGGCGTTTCTTTGTTAGGAGAGGCTTCCTGTGCTTCAAGATGGGAAATAAAGTTAATCCCTAGAAAGAACCCTATTAACATGGCTAATATGAAAATTTTCCCGCGCACCTTTGTCACCTACCAACCCATAAATTTTTATATCTCTATATTGAATCTTATCCCGATGACATTCCTGGAGTGATTAGCGCTATTGAAATTAAAATTGGAGTTCCTGCTATTTAAATTATAGTGGAGTGCTACGGAGAACCAATCCAGTATTCTGTAAGTTAGCCTGGACCTCAAATAGGTGAGTTCATCCCTCCTCTGTCTATCTAATGATATTCCCGGCCCACGGGACATGGTTGACTCATTCGGATATTCATTTATCTGATAGGTAGCACCCAGAGAGATAGAAAGATTCCTGGTCAATCTGTAGGTAAGGTCCAGATCACCCCCAGTGGCAGTGAAGTTATTATTGGTGGAAAAACCGGTCTCCATCGCCCCCCTTCTTAATTTTAAATCCAAGGTAGCGAGCCTGGTCAGGTGATGGCTAATATCAACATTTACGGCAAAATTGATCCAATCTTCTCCCCCACGATAATCGGCTGTCCCCATCCCGAACTGTATTATACCGGTAGTCCGGGGGGTTATTTCCCCCTTCATGCCCAGGAAAAAGATATTCTGGATATTATCTTTTTGATCGTCTCTACTGCCCGGATCAATATCAGTATAATTTTCATAGACAAAGACGTACTGGCCAAATATATCAGTCCTGGGAGTCGTCATATAACCGAAGGCAAAAGAAAATGCATTCTTGTAATAGTTGTCCAAAAAGGCTCGCTGGTCATTCTTGTACATGAGGACATTTCCGGAATAACCCACTTCTGTAAAGAGCCGGCGGCCGTGCTCAATCCGTGCCAGGGCGGAAAAATCATTTCTTTTGAAGCGTTCATCTATCTCCAGTCGTTCCCCAAATTCCTCGGCCTCCCGGGTATGGACTGAGCTTAAAAACCTCTCATTTAAAGATACCGAAAAGCGGGGAGAGAACACTAGCGCGGCTGATCCTCTCAAATTGTGAAGAGGGTTGTCAAGTTTTGTGTTCTTACGGTAAAAGAGACCGGTAAAGTCATAATTCAGATCCATGCGATGGTTGTGATAAGGGAGAACAAACCGTATGCCCGGGCTGATTCGTGATAGTAAATCGTCTACTTCGTTACTTTCGGTGGAAAAGATATTTTCATCGTACGATTCATCCACTCTAAAGTGGGGATGGATAATCAGGGGCCCGGCACTCAATCTTGGCGGTCTTTCCCTCTGTGGCTGGGCTTCTATGGGCAAACTAGCCAGAATAATCCCTAAGAATAAGAATATGATGAAACCTCCCAAAATCAAACTCTTATCTTTAAGCATTTCCTCCCCCCTCTTATAAATTTTTGTGACTGTCCAGCACTTGGCGAAAACCTTGAAGAGATAAATGTTATAATCGTTCTCTTCGAT